>Ga0209755_10003712_pt1 | contig 18779 bp, 7 predicted proteins | sample TergutCo191P1_FD_187301 | JGI IMG/M metagenome (GOLD analysis project Ga0209755, IMG submission 187301) | Cornitermes sp. P1 segment gut microbial communities from Petit-Saut dam, French Guiana - Co191P1 (SPAdes) (version 2) | ecosystem: Host-associated > Arthropoda: Insects > Digestive system >...
CATTCAAAAACCCAAGAATTTCTAACTCTCTTTTTCGTTTTGGTCTTTCGATGTGTTTTTCACCGAATCCACGCTCATTACTTACTTCTTGTTTACCTACTCTAAGTCTGATTTTACCTGTTTGCCGTCGTATTATACTTGCTATTTCCAAAGTGATTTCCCCAAAATCTTTGCTTCCTTCTCTGGTGAGTACGAAATCACCTTCATATTGGACTTCATCATTCTCGATTTTCATACAAAAACCTCCACCCTTATATGGGTTCAACTTGCGGTTTTGCTTTATCGATTCTGATAAAATTCGCAAAAAAAGCGAAAATTTTGAGTTTTTGGCACCTATTTGAGTAGCTGCTAATGTAGCTGGTACCAAAAAAAACGCCTGACCTTGTGCAGGTCAAGCGTTGAGTGTTTAGGTTGGGTTTGTGGTTACAGTTTAGCTATTTCTTCAAGGGAGAGCCCGGTAATTTTACTGACATATTCAGGAGTGGAACTATCAGCGAGTAAGTTACGAGCGATGGTATGTTTTTGCTTAGTTTCACCTTCTTCAATGCCATCCAGCTTCCATTGCAAGTGCAACATTCGCTCGTCTTCCTTAGCGAGGTTCCTGTGAAAATAATAGTCTCTTATCGATTCAATCAATCCCATTCTTTCCGCGCATCTAACGGGTTTCTTTAATTGCGGATATTTTCTTGCCAGCATTTCACATTCCTCCTTCGCCTTGCATTTTAAAAATCGAAGCCAGGGCCAAATAGCGCTGTCTTCTTCTTCAGGAAGCTTGGGTAATTCAATGATAACCAGTTTAAGCAAATCTGTAAAGGATCGGTTTTTTTCGTTCTTTAGCTCGTAAATGTTCATGTAAGCGTCTTCTTCGTTCAGAAGCACATGATCGCATATTACAATGCTGATTACATGATGCAGTTTTTTGTATTTTTCGCTCCATTTTAACTGGTCTCCTACAAGACGCGCGCCGTAATAGAGCACCCTGCTTCTCATGTAAGCTCTTTTTTGCACCTGTAACTCGATGTGGAAGATTTTACCAGATTTTGCCTCCAGTTTGATATCGACGATACCGGTTTTTTCTTTTCTGAACATCCTGCTAAGGACAGGGTTCTTAACCGACAAGCTGCCGAACTCCTCATCAGGGAAGTTGAGGACAGTTTTTAAGAAAGCTCTTGTGTTGTCGATGTTCCGTTTTTCTCCAAAGATCTGCTTAAAAGCAAAGTCCTCAAGCGGAGAGATAAAGTTGTCTTTTTTCATAGTTTTCGCTCCAAAAAGTAAAATATGAACTTCAAAAGAAGTACATACCTATATGGGTACGAGCGTGCGTGGCGCTTTATCGATTTTGATAAAATTCGCAAAAAAAGCGAAAATTTTGAGTTTTTTGCACCTGTTTGAGTAGCTGTTAATGTAGCTGTTAATGTACCTGCTAATATAGCTGCTAATATACCTGCTAATGTAGCTGCTACCTCAGTTTCTTCCCCAAAAACCCCCAAAAATCCCGCAAAAACTCAAAAAATTAAAAAAATAACAATTAATGTTTGACAAGATAAAAAATCTGGTGTAAATTTATGGTTATAAAGACATTTCTTACATTTTGGGCGAATCTCTAAAAAACCCCGCCATAGGTGGGTTGACAGGAGGGCTATATGGCCAGGAAAAACCTCAAAAACTTCTTTTCAGTTTCTATTCTAATTTTATCGATACTCGCAGGGGCAGGGTTTGTTCTGCTTTTTACAACCTGCGATTCTCCCATGGGTCTTGGTAAACCAATAGACTTTGATCCGCCGGTTCTTACACTGGATGAAAGTTTTGTAAATCCTATTTACGTTAGAAAAGGAGCAGAGTTATTCGGAACTGTTACAGATAATATAGCGGTAGATCGTGTTATTCTGCGTGAAGCAGGAACAACCAATGAATTGTTTAAGGCAACAGTCGAAGGCATTAAATGGCATATGCCTTTACTTTTTACAGAAGAAGATAACGGAGAAAAAAAATCCTACGAAATTGTCGCATTCGATAAAATGGGCAATTCGGGTGACGTATCAATAAAAGCAGTTACTTTAATTATCGATATGGGAGATCCCATAGTAGAAGATCTTTGGATTCAACGCACCTTATTAAAAAGAACATACTTTGAAAGTTTGTCGGAATTGAAAAAACTGCAAAATTTATTAGATACAAAAGGTGAAAAAAGAGAATATATAAATCAATATCAAAACGGATATTTTTATATAGAAGGAAAAATTTCTGAGGAACAAACAAGAATCGAACCGGGCGTTACATTAGAAATTTATGATTCAGAAGATCTTGATACAGTATTAATTTCCATACCTTTAGAGGAGGAGAGATCTCTTTATTCGCCAAGGTGGCTTATATCTGAAGAAGATATTATATTAGCCGGCGAAACAAGATGGCCGGGATACGATAGAGAATACTATGTAGACAAACAGCGAAAATATTATCGCGTATTTGTAAAAGCCATAGATATGGCTAATAATGAGGCGAAAATGGACGAGGGAGGTTTCTTCTGCATGTGGGCAAAAGCTGATGAGCCCAAAGGAATCTTGGATCCTAATTTTGAAACAGAAGTTTCTATTGGTACTCCGCTTCCTGTAGAAATCTTTGATGATGATGCGCTTTCCTGGGCATATACGGGTCTTTTAACAAAAGACCAGTGGAACGGAGTAAAACAGATATACTCTGGTGTATATATTTCCAATACTTTGGATGACGAAGGAAAACTTAAATTTCTTAAGGACAGATTTTTAGAGTCACAGCCTGTTTATAACTGGAAATACGATAAATACACCACTCCCAATAACATAGAGCAAATTACAGATCAGGTTGCCGGCAAGGACATAGATGAAAAACTTGTATATGTTCCGACAGGAAACCAAGAGCACGATTACGGAGATTATATATTATTTACAATAGTAGGAGATAAAAAAATAGATCCGAATAAAACCGGAAGCAGGGATACACAGAAAAATATAGATACTGCAAGGGCTTACCATATAGAAATAATTGACGAAAACGCACCCTTAATTGTACTGGATACTGTTAGAACGCAAGATGATCCCGCTACAGGTTATATTTACTATCCGACTCAACACACGGGAAGCAATCTAAACGAGACAGTAACTAACGCCAGAACAGGAGACAGCCCGGAAGAAAATACCTTTCCTAAACTTACAGACAACAGTTGGTTTGAAATAAACGGATATACATTACGCGAAGATAGATCAGGCTTTAACAGCGTTACAAAGTTCCGCATAGCATGGATACCGGCAGGTATTTCCGGTGGTCCTGACGCTGCGATTAGCAGGGTACAGGAGCAGCTTGAGTCTGATAATCCTGCTTTTACAAATGAAAACGGTCTGGCAGGAGTTCAATGGTGGAACTTTACCACTGGACTCGGCGGACCTAATACCACTCATCTGGTTCAAGGCGGAGAAAAAGAAGTAGTTGGAGACGGAGGGCTATTCCGAAAACAAGCATTCAGAAAAAGATTTAACGTTCTTGGCGGTCAGGATAATATAAAACCAGAATATAAAAACTTCCATTACGGATGCAATCCGTTGGGGTGCGCTAATGATGGTCCCTGCCGTGAAAATAAAGTAAAACTCTTTATTATTTACGCGGAAGACAATATGGGGCATATCGTCTTTAGGCAGCTTCGTTTGCTGCCAAGCACAACACCGCCCGATTTAGTTGTTTATGATATAACAGATGAATTGTATTCAAACCAAATGCCCGAAACGCCAAATAAAATACCTAATATAAATGACTATGCGGGCATAGCAGGAGATGCTTATTATACGGCGCTTAATGCTTACAACAACGAAAGCGGTAGTGCTGGATCATACAACATAATAAAAAATGCCTTTACAACTGGGGGAGCAAATATAAAACCGGCAGTACCGTTCATGATCTATCCAAGGGATACCATTATAAAATTCTGGATTAATGCCAGCAGGTCAGGAGACCTCGCATTACAAAGTCTGAGAATGTTTGAAATAACAGATACCCCCAATAGGCAAGTTGGAAGTTATCAGTTATTTAATCCTAGTGGGGATCGCGCAATCAGCTTCTGCGAATTTTATCCTGATGAAACAAACAGGCAGTTCCTTATAGAAGCCACAGACACTCTTGGCAACGTTGCGCGGCTTCAAAGGACAGTTGCCATATCGAACGCGGCTCGTCTTGACAGCATAACAACTTCGCATCAGGACGGAACCTACGGTATGTATGGCGCAAAAAAGAATAACGCAATTACCCTTGTTGCAAACTTTTCCAGAAATGTAAGTATAACGCCGGGCAGCGGCGGAATACGCCCTGAATTAAATATTCGCTATAAGATAGTCGCCGGTAAGGATATTCCATCAGGAGCTGAAAGACGCGGGGATTACGTACATCAGTCTATTCAATGCGAACCTGTTACTGCGTCGGAGGGAACAATGAAATTGGAATTCAAATTCCAGGTTCCTGAATGGGCGGAAGGTAAAATAGAAACAATGTATGACGCTATCAACATGGGCGGAAAAGAATTAGAAGAAGATGAGCGTCCAATCAAATTAAGAGCCGGCGCAAAAATTATCGATGTTTTACGAGGTCAGGAAGCCTTTATTCCCGGTTATACAACAAATAAAACGACAATGCCAAAGTGGATAACAAATGAAGGATCGCTTCAGCTTACAAGCACGATTAATTTAGACGGTATTCGTCCTGTAATTACAGGCTCTGCAGTATCAGGAAAAACTGCGTACAACCCAGATGTATATTATTTTAAAACAGGAGAAACAATTAATATAACGCTCTCCTCAGGTGTTGGCGGAAAAACAATAAAACCCTCTTCTGTAAATCCAACGTTGCAGTATTATATTAAAAGTGTGTCCAATAACGCGTATGTATTACGTGGTCCTTTTACCGCTGCCTTTGTATATAACAGACCTTCAGGCAATGATTTAATGTTTAGTCTCCCTGTAACCGTACTAAATGCGACAATTGGCGGCTCGCATTACGACGGGCAGCTTGTAGATGTAACATTACATACGAATGTGGGTGACATAGAAGATAATGTGGGTAATTCGGCGCTCTTTAACGGTGCGCTTGCGGATGAATTAATTCCGGCAAATACAAAGATATATATTAAACAGAATATTCCGGCAGCGCCCGCGGCAACTCTTACAACTCAAAATCCAACCCTTGTAGAACAATTGAGCGCTGTTACTGCAGACGCAAAATATAACAAAACGCCTACATTGACGGTACCTGCTTCTTCATCGCAATATGGAATTACCGGTGATTTAATACCCTGGGAAGATACAGTACAATACTCAACGACAGGCGATCTTGGATGGGGACCATATACAGCCCCTGTAGAATTGACTAACGGAACTTATACCTTACAGGCGCGTTATATAGACAGAGCCGGGAATACAGGAACTCCAGTTTCCAAAAAGATACAGGTAAATGCAAATTTCCCAAAATTAATAAAAGTAGGCTCACTGGACGCGCACACTTGGTATAGGGCAGGCAATAATTTAAGATTTGTACTGGACTTTGATAATCAGGTAAGAGTGAATCAACAGCTTTTTGCAAGAAAAGATAACGCTGCTACAAACACCTTTACGAACAGAAATGCAGCTAATACCGCTGATCTTGCTCATGATCTTGGAACTAATAATACTGTTATACCTAACGTTTATCATACTTCGGCAGATGGAACTGTTACTCCTTATTTTTTAAGAATATTAAGCGCGACTACTTTCAGGTTATATGACACGCAAACGGCTGCGAATGCGGCAGGAAACGGATTAGCTCTAGGAGCTGGAAACCAGGGTACTATAAACCTAAATGTTGGAGCTGTTACAATTAAGCTGACAAACAGAAAAAATCCTAACTCCAACAATACGGGCGGAACCAATCCTTCCTACGAAATAACATTACAGGCGGCTCCCGGGCAAACAACTTTAAGGTCTTCTATTCAATTTAACTGGACAAATATTTCAGGAAAAGAAATGCCAGACGGTTTATTTATATCAGATGTTAATATTACAGGTTTAAGAGACAGTTTTAGTAATGCTGGCGGAACAGGCACGGCTGCAATTTCAACCGGAGGGGTAGTCGATGATATAAGCATGATAGGCACGACTCCAACGCATGATTGTAAAAATTTGACGGCAGGTTTACGCGTAGACGCGATTGCGCCAAGAGTTAATTTAAGAACACCTTTGTCGGGCGAAACTTTAACAAGTACGGCAAATGGAAGCAGCGGTTCTGCGACTTATAACCGTGTAATCACGCTTACATTTAACGAACCTGTAATGAAGGGCGTTGGCACTATTACAGTGCGTCCAAGAGGTGAATACGCAATCCCCGCTGTTTTTGAAAATGACGGGTATTACCTCCAGTCAAATTCAGACGGAACAACAACAAGAGCGACATCATCAGGGCAGAACAGAACATATATTCCTAGTTTATATGATGTATACAATAACAGCGCTTTAACCGCCGCGAACCGTGTAGCTTTATTAAGAAGCACAACAGCGGCAAGCCAGGGCGCGAGCGTAACAGGAGCTACAGCACCTTCTTCGGTAGAAGACACGGCAACTCCGAGTATGTCACGTCTTTTAATTAACGCAAGAACAGGACGTAACACAGGTCCGTATATTTTAATGACACATGGGCTAATATCAGGTCCCGGATACACCGGTAATTACACGCAGACAGGTAATGCTACTGATGGTACTGGCGCTAACGCTCCAAATCCTGCCGGAACATTTATGGTTCCCGATACAGTATCAAAATGGGTGCTGGATTATCAATTCGGGATTAATCAGGATGTCGCGGCTGTAAATAATATCCGCACGGCTCTTACAGCGGCGAAATACCGCTGGCAGGAAGTAGATGTTGTAAATAGCAATGTTGTCATAAGCGGAAGTACCGTTACCATAACATTAAATGAACCTCTTTTACACGGCTTACAATGGGATGTCGCGTACCCGGAAGGAACATTTACAGACATGGCAGGAAATAATGCGGCTCTTGAAAATTCATACTGGCTCTGGTCGAACGGAGTGCAGACTCCTGTTGTTCGGGTAAACAGAAGAAGTTACGACGGCAGAACATCCGAATGGCATCGTTCAAGAGGCGCTTCCAATAATTATACATTCGCTAATCCGACAGACTCTACAGATTGGGGAGCGGATACAGCAGTCGGGGATGCGGCAACAAATGCGGGATGGGGAATAGCCAATTTTAATACAATACATTACCGGGTTGACTGCGAGTCGCCAGGAGCAGCGTTGACTGTAGGAACACATAAAGGTACTTCCAACACTAGCGCGACAGGCGCTAATGCGCGAGGATCCGCAAGCGCGGCATGGACAGGCTCTGTTTTAGCAGCAAACGCAAACGCGACCGACATTAACGGCGCTTATGAATGGGGTAGAGCGGCGGAAAATGTTGCAGGTACATGGGCATTAAATAATCTTATAAGAAGATCAAGGAACAACGCTGATACTTCATATTCTGTAAATACAAAATCAGGGCTGCCTGAAGTGCGTACATACGAAGGCACATATAGGGGTTATAGATCATACAACAGAGATTATAATTTAACTAATCTTGAGGGTATTACGCTAGCTTCAGTTACGCTTAATTCCCGCGGCGGGCATCAGAATGTTCTTACGTATGAAGCGCTTGAAGCGAATAAAAGCTATGTCGCAGCTCAAGCATCATTAACAAGAACCGGAAGCGGAGTAACTAACAGCAGCAATAAGGGTTATGAGGGTATCTTTAGGACAGTTATTGCTTTTAATTTTGGAACCGGTCTAAGCGAGAATCAGCTTTTCGTACAAGGCTCCAATGTTAAAAACGGTATGCCTTCTGTTTCAGGCTTCCCTGTGCGTGACGCCGAAGAGACAGGCGATAACCGGTTTATAAAAATGTTTTTCAGAAATACAACCGGTAACACACAATTTTATTGGGTAAGTACAGAAATTGTATGTGAATGGTACTTAATATCATGGGGCGGAGGCGGAACCCACCAGAATGTTGGTGAGGCAAACAATTACTCAACGGTAGGTTATGGTGATTTAACCTATGGCTATAACGTTACGAGATACGGACGCTAGGGGAGGAGAAAAAAATGAAAACGATTAATTCAATTATTTTAATTACAATTTTAGCATTTACTATTGGCGCGTCAGCGGCTTTGTTTTCCTCCTGCGATAACTTCGTAGGGCTTGGAGCAAAACTGGATCTATCAGGGCCTGTCATTGATTTTATATCTCCAGACGCAAGAAAACCGGTAAAAGCGGTTTTTGATCTGGAAGGAAGCGTAAGCGATTATACAGGCGTAGCCAAGGTGCTTATCAAAGCAGATAATGGCAAAAAAGAAGAAGATGGCAGCGAGAAATTCAAGAAACAATGGCAATATAAAAACAATAGATGGGAAGTTTCTAAAGACAGCGGAAAAGATGGCTCCTGGGAACAATACTCAGAGGCAGTCTGGAATGGTAATAAAAATTCTGCAAAATTTAAAATAACGATAGATATGACACTGGAAGGCATTCTTCTTGAAGACGGTGAGTACGTATTCAGTTTACAGGCATGGGATGAAAACGACAACACAGATGAATATTCATATAAGACACGCGTTTTCCTTGTTGATACAAACCCCCCAAAAGTAAGCGTTTCCGACCCCTACCTTTACGACAAGTCAGCCTGTAGATATGATCCTTTAGATTCAAATGCAGATATTAATGGTTATGTATTCGATACCCCGTTAAAGGCGCTGCATGAAATTGAAGCCGATGATACAACAGAAAGTTTTAATCCTTCAAACATAGGTAAATTTATTACAAATGAGTTCCAGCTCCAGTGGCAGATAAATGACAATATGGATATATGGTCTGTAGATCTTTTGCTTATGCCGCATCACGCTTATATAGACGAGGATCATTCAACTCTTGTTCAAAGCGATAAAATTATTTACCGTTACCATAAAAATCTGCCTCCGCCGCCTGAGACTATCGATATGTCTCTTACACAAAAGCCTAACGGGAATGTAACAGTTCCGGCTCTTACAAGAGGTATAGGGAAATACAATAACGCAGACTACAAAGGGAAAAACATTAAATATGACGGTGGGGAAATTCTCAATCCAATTAACGAATTAGATAAAGTTACAATAAAGGTAGTGGCTATTTGTTATGATGCAGCAGGTCTTCCAAACCAAGAAAAAATAATGGGTTATTTTATCTACTGGCCCCTTGCGGATAAACCCTGGGTTTCATTTACCGATGGCATGGAAGGAATGGACCTTGAACCTAACGGTGAGTTCATTGGAAAGGATATAAGTGAAATAGAGAAAAAAGTCTTTATGATTTATCCGGGAAAAGCTGTAAGAGTTACAGCCTTCCAGGCACACGGAGTAGAAAAGGTAAACTATACCTTGGGAAGACTTGTTATAGAAGATAATAAATTAACAAAAACAGAAGTAATATTGGATGATCTTAGTGTATTGAATGATCCTAATAAGTACAAAGATAGAAAGTACACAAAAATTGATGTAATGAATACCCCTCATGGAAATAGCAAGTCCTTATCCAATATTTTTTCCTTTGAAGTTGAACCCCCTGCGCGTTCAGCGTATTATATGCTTGGAGTAACTGCTTTCGGCGAAAAATATGATCAAATTGGAGTGGATTCAGAAAATGAACCCATTTATGAAGGACAGGTAAGTTATAGATATCAGGCAATATTCAGGGTGCAGGACATTACATTCCCTGATTTTGTTGAGGGTCCTTTTCCTGTAGCTTCAAAACCCATGTTTGAATTTATCGGCAGAGATGACAGCAAACATGATGCGGCATTGGCAGCAAACGCAATCAGAATTTACGGAACTGTAAGCGACGCTACTGAAGTTACAAACCTTAGTATGGCATGGATTAATCCTGAATCGAAGAATTTTGCGGCAATGAGCCAGTTAGCGTATTTCCGCGATCCTGCCTATGACGGCTGGACACAGGCAAAAAGTATGTCAAAAGGAACCAATGCTAAGGAAGCTAAATTTTCAGGATGTTCCGCTAACTATCCATACGATGATATAGCTCCAAACACCTTATGGAATTTGAATTATAAAGAAAATGAAGCAAAGTATGATTATGTTAAAAATAGAAGACTGTTTGATTTTTATATAGATGTTCCTCTTACGCTTCTGAATATCGGCACAGGGAGTACTAATATGCCCTTAAACAGCCAGGTATTCCTTTTAAAGGTTGAGAATCCTGACGGTAAGGCAAGCATAGTAACATACGCTCCTCAGGGAGATACTCTGGCGCCTGATATAAAAATAACAGAAGTGGTAGTAACGCAGGGCGGTTTAGTTACAAAATTAAAACCGGGTGAATTTGGTCAGGTTCCAAAATTCTCTAATGGACATACAATCCAAATTAACGGGGATTGGGAAGAAGATTCGGCTGCATTCCTGCCGATATATACCTATTTTACTCCAAAATTTAATATTGAATTAAACGGAGAATTGGTTAATACACCAAAATCATGGACTCAAGGCAATGAGGAAGAAGCGAGAAGAGGAACATGGTCAACTACAGTTACAGTAGGAACAGCACTTAATAATTTTAGTGCTGATGCACTATTGGACTCTCTTGTTGTAAGCGTAAACGCAACAGACATAGGAGGAAACAAATCAGAGACAGGCGCTTCCTGGTTAATAGAAACAGATACCTTGCGATTAACGCGCATTGGAACAGAAAAAAAGGATGGAACATACAATTCCGATTTTATCGATATCTTCCTTGAATTCAATAGACCTGTTCAATTGTCAAACACGGGAAGCAATCCCACATTAACCTTAAACGGGGGGACAAATGCAACCGCTTCTTATGTGGTGAATCCTGCGCAAAGCACAAGACAGGTATTCAGGTATAATATTGCTTCCGGGCATAATACGCCTACAGGTTCCTTCCTTAATGTTATAGGGCATAGCGGCGGCACTAATTGGCAAGGCGACAATTATCCTTTTACATTTCACAGAATGAACGGAAATGACAGGGAAGAGATTAGAATAACAACAGGTAATATTAACCATGACGGCAGTTTGGTAGGATCATTCTACGCGCGCAATCTTCCTGTAACCACAACTACTTCGCATGCTGATTACACATTAACATTAGCGGCTAACAGAAATATTATAATTGATACTTTAGCTCCTACATTATCGTCATCTAATGCAATTGAGGCAAAACCTGCGGCTGGTAATTATACAAAAGATACTGTTTTTAGCATTACCTTGAACTTTAGCGAACCTGTTAAAATAGGAACCGGATCTAATGCTCCGACTCTGTCCCTTCTTATTACAAACCTCACCACCGGTATTCAAACTACTTCCAGTAATGTCAGCGTAAACAACAGCGCTGTTACTTTTGAATACAGGGTAGCTCCCAATGATACGACAAACGGAAGTCCGATTATTATTACTACTTATTCAGGTTCTATTACAGACCTTGCCGGAAATGCGCTTGCGTTTGATGCGATAAGTGGAAGAACACAGGCAAACAGAACCTTAACGGGAAGGTTTATAGATACCATAGACCCGCCAGCGCCTACTGTAAGAGTGTTTTCCAATAATCCGGGGACAGTCGGCGCAATTAATGCTAACGTGATTCAAAATATTGTTAATGGTGCCAGTGTAAGTGGTGTATCCACAACAAGTACAGTTCCCCTTAACAATCTTTATAACGATGAAATTTTTATAGCAGTGCAGGGTAATACATCAAGCGGCGAACATGATTTAGGGGAACTGGAATACTCGGTTGACAACGGAACAAACTGGTTAAAGGTAATGAATAACGGAAGCATTAATATTAATAATACTCCCTTTGCTCTTAACCAGCACATGTCTTACAGTCTTGTCGCAAGGCAGATAGATAGAGCGGGTAATATATCCGCAAGTACTTTGCCTATTAACTTTACATGGGATCCGGGACAGGTAATAGAGAGGATAAGTTCGGATATGCCCAACGGTACTTACACCAACGTAGCGGATCGCAACACAGTAGATATTATAGTTTACTTTAGAAAGGCATTTTATGTAGCAACAGGGTCAACTCTTACTCTTAACGCTGTAACCTCAGTTGGGGGAACAACATATGCTACGGCAACAGCGGTAACAGGGCAGACAGGTAAAGTAAGTTCGTATACTTACAGATATACAATTGCTAACGGACATAATATTCCGGGTGATGCTTATTTGGATGTAACGGCTATAAATGGTCTTGTACTTTGGGACGGCACTGGGCTTAATAATGGAGTAAGGCTAAACAACACAAGTACTCCCGCGGCAAATATGGCGCATTTCCCGGCAACTGGTGAAGCGCGTCTTAACGGAAGCAAAAACTTTAAGGTATTAACAGGAGATTTAACTATTTCTGCAGCGCCTGCGTTTAACGACAGCGTTCCCGGCGCTGTTACAGGCACTACAAATCAAAACAACGCAAACTATCACGGCATTCGTGAAGACGATGGTTCATACTGGACTACGCTTCAATTTGCATTTAACCGTGATGTAAGTAAAGGTGAAGGAGAAATTGTTATTCGTCAGAACGAAGCAAATTACCGTTTGCCTGCAGTGCTTACAGAAGCGCAATACAACAGGTTCAGGAACATAGCGAATTTTGATACTTACTATACAAAGGGAACTTATGGGTTTGACGGTACAAGTTCGGATACTACTCCAAAATATATTTTGCAATACAGATATAACCCGCAAAGAGGAGCAACTTCCTTGTTTACAGGTTCAACTACCGACGCTCAAGGACCTGACACGGACTTAATAATTCCTAACGCATTCCATGATGATTTCAGAGAAGTGGAAGCAATAAAGATCAATGTTTTCAGTTCTGCTGTTACAATTGACGGAGGGACTGTAAGAGTACGTCTTTCGAGCGCGAATGCTCCGCAGGTTCCGGGTGCAACCTACACTGTTACAATACCGGCGGGTTTTGTACAGGATGAATTAGGCAATTCAAGCGCCGCGTCAGGAACAACTTATAACAACATTACTCTAGGCGGAGCGGCAAGACCATTTGTCAGAATCAGAAAAACACAGGATACGATTGCTACCGCTACCGCGGGAGCGAATCAGCCTCGTCTTGTAGCCACGCAGCCAATGTACGCGTTTGCTCGTATAGACTCAAGAACTCCAAGCGCTATTATCAGATATAACGCTAATACATCAACTTTAGCGCAGGGCGCTACAATATCTTTAACAACAGGAAGTGACGGTAATAATAACAGTAACTGGACACCTGCTGCCGGACCAAAAGCTAATACTACAGCGGCGGTTCCAACAACACCTACTACACCCGCAAGCAGTACGGCAGGAACAGCATATCCTGCTACAGGTCCAACGAATTATCAAATAGCAATAGGTAACACTGATTATCAGGGCTTACAATGGCGGATTATTGCCAGAGCCTTTGTTACTGGAACAAACGCTGCTTCAAGTTATGAGACACAGGAAATGGCTTATCGCACAGTTCTTACCTATGTGGTTAGGAGAGGAAATGCGGCTATGGATACACAGTATGGTTCCGAATCAATTTTAGCCGACGGAGATCAGGTATGGATAAGGGGCGGAGACGCTGTAGACAGTTCTTCTATTCCGGGCTTCCCGCTTACATGGGCTGATACATGGTCAGAACTTGCCAATAAAAGAGCAGGTATAAGGCTCATGACAAAAGTTCAGGGTGACAGTCTTAATCATTCAGCTTGGCGCTGGGTCACATGGGATATTAACGCGACAGCTTATGTTGACTTTATTAGGGGCAGGGACGCTGCGACTACTATTGCCGGTACAACATGGGCAGCTTCAAGCGCCGCTGTAGCATGGCAATACGGGCCAAAACAGATAGCGTATCAGCGCGCAGGCTGGACATCTTTCAAAACAAGTTACCCCGTTTACGCCGGGCAGCATCGTATCTGTGACGCAGGTTATGATCACGAGGGCAAAGGAAGAATAAACTTCTCCGCCACACTCAACCCGCGCCCAGCCAGCACAGACGCTAACAATTGGACACCAACGACAACGCTGAACGCGCGCTAAGTAAATGCAGCTAACACTTTAGCAAACTAAGCAAGCAAAGCCGCTGTTCGCAGGAACAGCGGCTTTTTTTTTGGGTAGCTGCTAATGTAGCTGCTAATGTAGCTGCTAATGTAGCTGCTACTATACCTGTTACTTGGGGAATAATCAGTGCTAATTCGTGTCCCTTGGTTTGGTTGTAGGCATTGAGATTTATTGACTTTGTAAGGTAAATGATATACATTATATGTAATGGAAATTGAAAATAGAAAAACAAGACAGCAAATACTTCGAGGGTATCTTTGTGACTTTGGTAAATTTTTAGTTGATATATCAAAGTTAGCTTTTGGCAGCTTAGTACTTGGAACCGCAATAAGGTGGGATATACCTCATAAAACAATGTTTTTTGTTGGTATTTTATTTTCGTTTACTGTAGCGTTTACAGGAATATTATTAGCAAGAATAAATAAGGAGGAATGATATGGAACATCCATTTTTTATTATAGTTGTTGCATTAGGAGTGCTAACAGTGATGGGAGTTATTGGTCTAATTATTAGCCCATTTTTAAAAGATAAAGGTCAAGAGCAACCACAAACATAATATCCAAGCTTTAAATAAATTTAAAAATGAGCTAATCTGTAAACAGACAGACTAGCTCATTTGGATAGAGCGGCAGCCTCCGGAGCTGCAGGCGGTGGGTTCGAATCCCGTGTCTGTCAATTGTTCTGTTAAATGCCCAAAAGGTCGGCGTTTTCTTTCTTATTCCATCTTACTGCGATGTCGTAAGGGCTTTCTGTCGCTATGTTGCGTATCGTTCTGTTTGCGCCTAATTGGATTAAAATATTAATTACCTCGGGGTTGCCGTATCTTGCGGCTAAGTGGAGTATTGTGTTTCCGGAACTGTCGCGCGAATTTATCGCCCTGCCTGAAAAAAGCGCTCTTACGCATTCAGATCCCTTTGCAAAGGAAATCTCCGCAGGCGTTTTATTGTCAACTGCCGCCACAAACGGGTCTGCCCCAGAATCTGCAATTATTTTGGCGGCGTCATAAGAGTTCATATCAACAGCTAGGCGAAGAGGAGTTTTACCGTTATTATCTACGGTATTTATTCTGGCACCGGAATTTACTATCGTTCTTACAATATCTACAGAAGCTCTTTCCTGTATAGCGACATGCAGGGTAGAGTTACCCATGTCATCGGGGATATTTACTCTGCCGCCCGTGATTAACGCGGAAACCATGCGCGGAGAAACCGTCAATGATGTCTGGAAAGGGGTTCTGTTTTTTGTGTTACGCGCATGTATCGACGCGTTCATTTTTAAAAGGATGGCGACAATATCAGGCCTGTCCATGTTTACAGCGATGTGCAGGGGAGTGTCGCCCCTAATATTTCTTGTAGAGGTGTCGGCTCCGCTTGACGCGAGTTTTTCTATAGAGGCTATTATCGCTCCCCTTACAGCTTCCATAAACGGCGTGTTGCCGTCTATGTTTCTTACTTCTAAATTAGCGCCCTTAGCTATTAAAAGCGATTCAATTTCTGACATTCCAAGAGCGACAGCGTCATGCAGGGGTGTGTTGCCGTTAAGTGAAAATACATTAGTGTCAATTCCGTTATCAATTAAAAATGATGCAGATTTTAACGCGTTCCATCTTACCGCCGCGTGAAGCAGAGAATTTCCCTGAGTGTCGCGGGCGTCTACGCTAGCGTTATTATCGATTAAAACCTTAATTGTAGGAGGACTGTCGTTTGTTATCGCCATAAAAATCGGCGTCTGCCCTGTAGCGTTTGTTTCCTCTACAGAAATACCATTCTTTATAATGATTGGAATGGCGTTTAACAAATTCCACTGGGCGGCATAATGCAGCATGGTATTTCCAAGCCCGTCACGCGCTAAAATAGTATTTGAATTGATCATCCATTCGCGGATAGGTTTGGAAGAAAAGGCGATATACAAGGGACTGTGTCCCGCTGAATTAAGAGCGAAAATATTTGCGCCTCTTGTCATTAAGAACTCGCCGTTTTCTTTTTGATTTAATCTTACGGCAAGATGCAATGATGTATCGCCGTCTCTGTTTCTTGCGTCAACAGGTGCTTTTTGGTCTAAAATTGCGTTAATTTGCATGGAATTCCCGCGATTTTTGACAGTTGCGTGTAACATGGTGTTCCCTGCGCTGTCTCTTTGAATCACAGTTTCAGGCGTTACCAAAAGCTGAAAGATCGAATCAAAATTCTTTGAAGCGATATCAAAGGGAGTGGTGCCGGAATTATCCGCCGCAAAAACTTCCGAGCCATAAGACAATAAAAGCGGGATAATTGTATTGCGTCTTTCCTGGACAGCCAAATAAAGCGGCGTCTTCCCCTGAATGTTGCGAATGTGAACATCGGCAGAACCGTTTAAAAGCGCCTGCACAACTTCTGCCGAGCGGTTTAAAACAATGGCGATATGCAGAGGCGTGTCGCCGTGTTCGTCGCGGATGTTTGGGTTTGCTTCTTTTTCTAAAAGGATGGTAATAACTTCTCTGTGTACTTGCGATGGTATGCCTGTATGCAGGGCTGAATTTCCCTTTGCGTCAACAGCGTTTACATCGGCTCCGTTTGCTATTAATAAATTAATTACTTCGATTCTTCCGCTTCTGCAAGCTTCATGCAAAGGTGTAGCGCCCGAGGTGCTTTTAATATTTAAATCGACTCTTTTATCCAATAAAAAAGTGATCATCCCCATGTAGTTATTCATTACAGCGTAATGAATTGGAGCTAATCCTTCATTTCTTCGAGTGTTAAAATTCGCGCTGCGGGCGGCAGGTCCAAAATACGCGAAGATTGGGCTGTCCGAAAAGCCGCCTATCAATATTAACTGTTCCGCAATTTCTATATGAGCCCTTGAATCCGGTCTGTTAAGCGCATAATCAAGCGCGGTTTTATCAGCGCTGTTTTTTTTATTTAGGGCTTCTGTGTTAGAGCTCATAACAGAAATAATATCCATTACGGCAAGAAGGTTTCCGGCGTTACTTGCCATGTGCAAAACTGTGTTATTTTTTTCGTCAGTTGAATTAATTGTCGCGGGAGTTAAAAGAGCTTTAAAAAGACCATTACCCTTTCCAAGGGCTATCTCTGCGGCTGTTCCATTTTTTATAGGCAAGTGAATATTCGCTTTTCCCGCGGCAATAACGGCAGCGGTTGCCGGGTCGCTTTGAGTTATAGAAATACCAAGAGCGCTTTGTCCTGTGTAGTCAAGCGTATTAGGGTCGGCACCGAGAGCGAGGAAAAAAGAGGCAAGCTGGGGATCCTTTCGTTCCGCCGCATAATGCAGGGGTGTTTTACCCTCAGGGTCAACAGCGTTAACTTCCACTTCGCCAAGGAAGAAACCCTTCGCCTTCTCATCGCCTGATTTTAACATTCTCCAAACAGGAGCCAAAGGATCAGTATCTTCTTTCTTGGTTGCGCAAGCGCAAACAAGCAGAGCAAGAAGGATTAAGACGACAAAAACGCTCAAAGAGCCCTTAAAAAATGATGCCTTTTTCATACTTATATCATCGGCGTATAAAAATAAAGGTTTAGGTAGCTGCTAATGTAGCTGCTGAGATAGCTGCTGAGTAGCTGCTGAGATAGCTGCTAAGTAGCTGCTGAGATAGCTGCTAATGTAGCTGCTAATGTAGCTGCTATTATACCTGCTACTTAAGTCTAGCTTGACAAAAATGCCTATTTTTGATAAAAATACCTTAGTTTCGCGGCCTTGGTGGAACTGGTAGACACGCTAGCTTGAGGTGCTAGTGCCGAGAGGTATGGAAGTTCGAGTCTTCTAGGCCGCAGAGTAAACATTTTTTAATAATTTATTAAAAAGTGAATGGATTAAAAGTCTAATGATAATTAGACTCGAACTTCCGAAGGTCGCGCCGACCGGAAGGGAGGTAAGGCGTACAGGATGTACGCCGCAAGCGACCTGAGGCGGGGCTGGAGTTCCGAAACAGGAGGTTGAGGAACAGAAGCTTCGAGTCTTCTAGGCCGCAAAATTATTGATTTTTCTCAAATTTTTGGTATAATTGGGTTCAGGGATGAATTTTCATGACAAAAATAAAGGTTTATTTAGATAATTGCGCATATAATCGCCCTTTTGATGACCAAACACAAATAATGATTGCACTTGAAACTGAAGCAAAAAGATATATACAACAACTCATAATTAATAAAAATATAGATTTAGTTTACTCATTTATTAATCGTTTCGAAAATAGTAAAAATAAAAGACATTTAAACAAGAAATCTATAAATGATTTTTTAGAAAATGCCATTCAATATATTGATTATACCAGTTCAGTTAGCGTAGGTAAAAGAGCGGCAGAAATAATGAAAACAGGTGTAAAAACAAGAGACGCATATCACGTTTCCTGCGCTATAGAAAGCTGTTGTGACTATTTTATTACTACAGACAAACCGCTTCTAAAACATAAAAGAAACGAAATAATAATTTGTAATCCTATTCAATTTTTAGATTATTACAAGGAGAGTAAAAATGACTAATACAGTAATAATGGAAAAAGGAACAAACGCTCTTTTGGAAACATTGGGAGTTCTGGGTACTGAACAATTTATATCCGCACTATTAAAAGAACCATTTGATTATACAGAATGGTCTAGAGAATACTTTTCTAACTATGATTCCGAGCGTTTCC
>Ga0209755_10003713_pt1 | contig 18769 bp, 17 predicted proteins | sample TergutCo191P1_FD_187301 | JGI IMG/M metagenome (GOLD analysis project Ga0209755, IMG submission 187301) | Cornitermes sp. P1 segment gut microbial communities from Petit-Saut dam, French Guiana - Co191P1 (SPAdes) (version 2) | ecosystem: Host-associated > Arthropoda: Insects > Digestive system...
ACGCATTTTCCAGCTGAGGAACTAAAAAGGCGTAATCTTTGTTTACATATGAGTAGCACGGAATACGGTCAATAACATTTAATTTTTTAATACCGGGAGGAATTCGATAATCAAATGTTATAACGCGTGGAAGGATCGTAACATCAGCTTCATTATTGAGCAAGGCATCCCATAATTCATGAAGTTCGTTTTTTAAAATTAATTTGGAAGCTCCTGTCCGCCCTGCCTGGTTTACCACAAAAATATTCTGCCAGCGGTAACAAAACCTTAACCCGGCGATATCCTTCCATGTTGATATATCATAATTATCATCTGAGCGGGTATAGGCTGTAAATTCCACATAATCAACAGGGAATGGAACTTTTACAAGATTGGGAAATTGAATGTCAAAACCTTCTGTTTGGTTTGGCAAAATTGTCGCTTCACCGTAGTTTACACTGGCAATTGAGGTACGCATCCCGCCAACATTAACGGACATTTTATAGCCTAACTTATCCAGCGCCGCGTACAGTAAACGTCCCACACCCATAGGAGAGTCATCGCTCATGGCAACCTTTATAACAGGCTGCGCGGGAAGCTGCGCTGCATTTTGCGCCCAAACAGGTGACTTTAGAAACAATATACTCAGCGTTATAAAAACAATGAAAAAGAACTGTTTTTTATAATTTATCAATACCGCTTCCCTCCTTGTATTATATTTATAACTACCAGCTTTTAATTGTTTATATTTATAATATAGCAAATAATTGGCATATTTGACAGTAGATTCTATCATTCTGCCAATACACAGGCATATTTCCAGGTTTTTTGGTACTTTTCGACGATAGCGATGAGTTTTTCATCTAAAAACAACGCTAAAGATTTGTTGGGAGAAGAGTCCACACGAAGACACGGAGATTGGTTAAGAGAAGAATTCTCACGGAGACACAAAGGATCTGGACACAACATTGTTTTTTTATTCAAAATTTCATCAAGTGGTTTACCATGAAGAATGTCTATTGATTCAGGTTTTGATACTTCGATATAAGGCATCCCTAAAGAATTTATTACAGTTTTATTAATTACTTGTATTGTATAATCTTTCTCTTTCTTCTCTTCTCCGTGTCTCCTCCGAACCTGCGGTTCGATGTCCGTGAGAACCTCTTCTGTGTCCAATTCGAAGCCGCCGACATGGGTGCGTTTTAATTCAACTAGATGCGCTCTGCTGCCAGCGGCTAGGGCTATGTCGCGCGCTAGGGAGCGAATATAAGTGCCGCTTGAGCAATGGACAAATATTTGGGCGAATGGCGGCTCCCATGAAAGTAATTCCAATTTATAAATTGTTACTTCTCTTTCTTTCATTTCAACTTCTTTTCCGCCGCGCGAAAGATCCGATGCCCGCTTTCCGTTTATGTGTATCGCCGAAAAAGCGGGAGGCGCCTGCATAATAGCGCCTGTAAATTGAGGGAGCGCCTTTTCCACATCTTCTCGCAAAGGAGGCGATGCCTCCGCGATTATTTTCCCTTCCGGGTCTAAGGTGTCTGTTTCTTCTCCAAAGCGGATTTTACCAATGTATTTTTTATCGCAGTGGGTAAACCACTTGCTTAGACGCAGTGCCTTGCCAACAAGAACAATTAAAAGCCCGGACGCGAATTTATCCAAAGTGCCTGTGTGCCCCACCTTTCCGGTACCAAGCGCGCGTTTTATATCGCGTAACGCGTCAAAGGAAGTGATACCCGGCGGCTTATTAAATAAAATTAAACCCGAATTCATTTTTCTTTTTCAACAAGACTCTCTATTTTTTTAATTAAATCAAAACTGTCGCTTACGCTTTTATCTATATGAAACCTGAGCTTTGGTATTTTTCTAATGTGCATCACAGCCCCCAATTGCGACTGGATAAACCCAGCGGCGCTTTGCAAACCTTCAACTTCCTTTTCCTTAACATCTCCGCGTATATCGGAAACATAAACGTCGGCATAAGAAAGGTCCTTAGACACCTCTACCCTTGTTATGGACATAAATGAATTGACTCTGGAGTCTTTTATTTTTCCTTCCAGAATAAGAGAACCTATTTTTTCCTGGATTGTCTGCCCCAGCCGTTCTGTTCTGAACCCCGGCATTTTAAGAACTTAATTTCCTCGCGATCTCTATGGTTTCTATAACTTCAAGGAGGTCGCCCACTTTAACATCGTCAAAATTCTCAAAACCAATACCGCATTCATAACCTGCCGCGACTTCTCTCGCGTCATCTTTAACTCGCTTAAGGGAGGCGATCTTTCCTGAGTGTATTACAATCTGATCCCTTATAACATTAACCTGACAATTTCTCTTTACAGTTCCTGTTAGCACATAACAGCCGGCGATGGTGCCAACCTTTGGAACCTTGAATGTGTCGCGGACTTCTACTGTCGCTATTGTTTCTTCTTTTGTGTCCGGCTTTAACATTCCTTCCATTGCCTGCTTTATTTCTTCCACTGCCTTGTAGATAATATTATATTTTCTGATATCTACTTTTTCCTGATCTGCCAAGATTTTCGCTTTTGGAAGAGGACGCACGTTAAAGCTGATAATAATAGCGTTAGACGCAATGGCAAGGTCTACGTCACCTTCGTTTACAGGACCGGGAAGCGCCTGTATTACATGCAGGCGTATTTCCCTCGTGCTCAATTTTTCCAGGCTCGATTTAAGCGCTTCCGCGGAACCCTGTACGTCAGCTTTAATAATAACTTTAAGTTCCTGTATCGCGCCGTCAGAAATCATGTCATGGAGGTTATCCATGGTAACTTTCTTTAGTATCTTCGCGTCTTCAAAACGTTTTAGTTCCTGGCGCTTTGCCGAGTATTCGCGCGCGACTTTTTCATCAGCTACAATCTGCAAGGGGTCGCCAGCGTTTGGAATACCTTCAAAACCAAGAACCTCAACAGGCATGGAGGGAGTTGCCTTGTTTATTTTTTCACCCTTATCGTTAAAGATGGCGCGTACTTTTCCCGGCCAAATACCGGCGACAAAGGCGTCGCCGATAGCGAGAGTTCCTCTTTCTACCATAACTGTCGCGACAATACCTCTGCCGTGATCAACTTTAGATTCGAGTATTTTGCCTTCCGCGCTGCGCTGGAAGTTCGCTTTTAAATCCAAAAGCTCAGCTTCTAAAAGAATCGCGTCTATTAATTTATCAATACCGGTTTTTTGCAGAGCGGAAAGTTCCACAAACATGGTTTGTCCGCCCCAGTCTTCCGGCATAAGCCCAAGATCGGAAAGCTGACTCTTTACCCTGTCGGGGTTCGCTTCAGGTTTATCAATTTTATTTACAGCGACAATTATCGGTACGTCGGCTTCTTTCGCGTGATTGATAGCTTCCAGTGTCTGCGGCATAACACCGTCATCGGCGGCGACAACAAGAACGACAATATCTGTTATCTGAGCGCCGCGGGCCCTCATGCGGGTAAAGGCTTCATGGCCAGGGGTGTCAAGGAAGGTAAGAGCGCCGTGCGGCGTTTCTACCATGTAAGCGCCGATATGCTGGGTAATGCCGCCGAATTCTCCTGACACAACATCAGACTTGCGAATGGCGTCTAACAATTTTGTTTTACCGTGATCAACATGTCCCATAACGGTAACAACAGGAGGGCGCGGAAGCATAACAGCGTTTTCATCCGATGCTGTCTCGATTACTGTTTCGTCATAAAGGCTTACTATTTTTACATCCGCGCCAAACTCGGCGGCAAGAATTGTCGCCGTATCAGCGTCAATCTGCTGATTTATCGTAACCATCTGACCCATGCTCATCAATTTTTGAATAAGGTCTGACGCTTTTAAATTCATTTTTCGCGCGAGTTCTGATATTGAAATAACTTCCATTATATCGATGGATTTAGGAACAGGATTCGCGATATGCGTAATTTTTTTCTTTGTCTGAAGGAGTTTTTCCTCCATCTCGAGTTCTTTTTCTTTGCGGTTATATACAGGTTTTTTCGCGATAAATTTTCTTTTAGCTGGTCCCTTTCCTTCGGGAATTGGTCCTGACGGAGCTGTGCCCATGCCGCCGCCGCGTCCCTGTCCTGAGCGGTTAAAACCTCCGCCAAACCCAGGTCTGCCACCCGGCGCGCCCGGACCTTGCTGTCCATGTCTGGGAGGAAATCCTGATCTTTGTCCGCCCTGACCCGGAGAACGCTGACCAAAACCGCCTCTTTCTTTATTTTGTGAATCGTTATTAAATCTGTTTCCGCCTCTTTGCTGTCCGTCACGAGGCGGACGCGGCGGGCGTGAGGATTGACCGCGAGCGTCGCCTGAACTTCCGTGATGTCCGCTGCCGCCTCCTACTAGTTTACCGCCAACTCTGCCAGCCGCGGCGGCAGGACGCTGAGCGATAGGAAATGAATTAACTTCATTTGATGGTTTTTTATCGGAGAAATTTTCCGCTTTTTTTGTCTGAGCGGATTTATTGGAAGGAGAACTGACAACTACTTTGGATGGAGCTTTTTTTGGAGCGGGAGACGCGGAAGCTCCAGCGGTGGGTTTTTTCATTACAACTTTGACTTTACGCTTCTCTCCCTGTTCCGCGGATTGTTTTTCGGCGGAATTTTTATCCGCTGAAGATTTAGCGGAAGGCGCTTCATCACCCGGAGAATGCTTTATTAGCTGTGCTTTTGGTTTCTTTTTGTCAGTATCTTCCGCCACCTATCTTACTCCTCTTCCTCATATTCAAAGCTTAAGCCAATACCACAGCTTGGACAAGTTGTCATCTCTACTGTGATTTTCGCGCCGCACTCAGGACATTCATATTCTTCCGATTCTGCGCCGCCTTCGCTTGTTTCTTCTTCTGTTTTTTCTGCCGGTTCTTCATCATAACCTTCGTCTTCTTCTACAATTTCAACATAATCTTCGATTAATTTTCTAAGCCCATCAAGCTCTGCTGACGTAAGCCCCTTCGCTTCCAGTTCTTCCTGGCTAAGAGCGATAAAATCTTCGATTAAATCAATTCCGTTATCAAGCAGAAGCGAAGCCACACGCGTATCAACATTCGGGAGCTCGCTGATTCTAGAAATTTCATCATCATAAGATTCCGAATCTCCAAAGAGCTCGGAAACAGCGCGCCTTGATTCTGCCGCGATATCCATTTCTGCGAATTGTGATTCTGTTTTTACATCGATGTTCCAGTCTACAAGCCTGTTCGCAAGGCGTACATTAAGCCCCTGCTTCCCGATCGCGAGTGACAACATCGAATCGTTAACGACTGCTAAAGCCTGATGTTTGCCTTCATCTAAAATTATTACCTCGCGTACTTCCGCTGGCGAAAGCGCGTTTTTTATAAATTTTTTCGGGTCCGGATCGTATTTAAGTATATCGATCTTTTCGCCCTCAAGCTCTTTAATTACAGCCTGAATACGGATACCTTTAAGACCAACGCAGGCGCCTACAGGGTCTACGTCCTCGCGGTTTGAATAAACAGCGAGTTTCGTGCGAAAGCCGGGTTCGCGAACAATTTTATGTATCTCTACGGTTTTATCATAAATTTCCGGAACTTCGTTTTCAAAAATCGCGCGCACAAATTCTGTATGAGTTCTGGAAAGAACAATCTGCAGCCCGGAATTATCTTTTTTTACTTCGGCAATGAGCGCTTTTATTCTGTCGTTAACATGGTAAATTTCGCGCGGAGACTGGAATTTTTTTGGAAGCACTCCTTCCATTTTTCCAATATCAAGATAAATTGTTCCGTTGCGTTCGCGCTGATAATAGCCAATAATAAGTTCGCCTTCTTTATCTTTAAACTCGGAATAGAGGCTGTCTTTTTGAATATCCCTTATTGTCTGGTGCGTTTTTTGCTTCGCGCTTTGCACCGCGATGCGGTCAAATTGTTTCGGATCGATTTCTACGAGTATCTCGTCGCCAACATCAGCGTCCGGGTTTAATTCCCTGGCTTCTCCCAAATCAATCTCTGTTACAGGATCATAAACGCCGTCCTGCTCGACTATTTTTTTCTTCGCGAAAAGCGACACTTCCAGATTTTCTTCATCAAATTGAACAATTGCGTTGTCGGCGTTCCCGAAACGGTGTTTGTATGCGGCGATTAACGTATCTTCTATGGTTCGCAGAATCAACTCTTCCGGAATTCCGCGATCTTGATTTAATTGACGAATTGCCTGTGACATATCTGTTCCCAATTTATCCTCCTTCGATGTTTACATTTCGTTGGAAGCTTCGCTTCCTACAAGTCTTGCTTTCGCGATTATATCGAATTCAAGTCTTGTAATGTTCCCATCATTCGTCTTAATTTTAATTCCCTTTTCATCGGCAGATTCCAAAATACCTGCCGTCCATTCGGTTATATCTGTACGGTAACACCGCACTTTCCTGCCCAAGTAATGGGCAAATTCACTTTCGTCCTTTATTAACCTGTCTATTCCCGGAGATGACACTTCCAGGTAAATGCTCTGATTCTCAAAGGCAAGTTCTAATCGAGGCATAATTGCCCGGTGAACCTTTGAACAGTCATCAGTACCTATGGATTTCCCATTACTATAGATAACCGCTCTGATCTGCACGCTGCCCCTGTGTCTGGAGACAGAAAGCTCAATCAGGTTAAAACCCAAACCCTTTAAAACCGGCTGGAGCGCGTCGCGGATAGATACGTCCTGTTCATTTACGTCTTTTTCCGTCTTGCGCATTTTTACCTCTGTGCACCGCAAAACCCGCCAAATCAGGCATTTTCCGACCCGGCAGGCATAAAAAAAGGGTCTCCCTTGAGCCCTTTTTAAATGAAATGCTAAACTATGGTAAAGATAGCTTTTTTTGAAACTTTTGTCAAGAGGGGGAACCTTCGCCTAAGGAACCTTTGGTTCCAAGGCTCGGTTGATGTTCAATAGGGGTGGGAATAGGTGTTGCAAGGAAATAGAACAATAGAGGCAACTCGGGTGCCTGACACCACTGAGTGTTCCTTAAAAATTATATTTATATCTAAGTCCTTATCCTACTGTCTGACAACACGGAAACCTATATCGTAAGCCTTGCTACCGGGATCGTAATCAATCCTGTGAGCTGAACGAATATTCTCGGCAGTATTGTTCCAGCTTCCGCCGCGCATGACACGGCTGCTCCCTGTAAGCGCTCCTATGGGGTTCGTTTGCGTTCCGCTTGGATAAGGTCCGTATAAATCCCAGCACCATTCCCATACATTTCCATGCATGTCAAATAATCCTCTGGCGTTAGCTGCAAAAGTTCCCACCGGCGTCGTCTTTTCTCTGTACTCGCCTCTGAGTATACGGGTTGTGGCTCCAAACTCATTGGTAACTTCTTCCTTCCATACCCCGTCAAAATTTGCCTGATCCGATGTAATTTTAATGCCTGTATTGTAAGGGGTTGACGTGCCGGCTCTGCACGCGTATTCCCATTCCGCTTCTGTCGGCAGCCTATAACCCGCTGCGCCGCGGTTCCATGTCGCTGTACCCTTATCTTTATCTATTGTATAAACCTGCGCCAACCTTTCTTTTTGGCTGCGCCTGTTGCAGTATTCCAGCGCGTCCCACCATGTTATATTTTCTACAGGCAGATTTTCTCCCCTAAAAGTACTGGGGTTTCTTCCCATAATATCCTGATACTCTCTCTGGCTTATAGTATATCTACTTATGTAAAATGAGCTTAATGTTATACTACGCTGGATTTCATTGGAAGCGCGGCCTTCTTCGTTTGCGGGACTTCCCATTGTAAAAGTGCCGCCGCTGATCAATATCATGTTATTCTGCTGCGCGGCAGCAATAGTTATAAAGAAAAACGCCAAAATAAAGATAAAAATGAACTTCTTCATTTCCAACCCCTTAAAAATAATAATTTAAATTAACAAATCTGTAACAAAACTAAACGAGTTTTGTAACAAGCTCACTAATTTAAATTTCATACATTTTAAGATGAATTTCAAGCTTTTTATTGATATTTCTGAGATATCTCTTTAAATCTTTCTTGAATTTCCACGACAGTGTCGGTAATAATCGGATCAAACTGTGTTCCTCTGCCTTCTACGATGATCTTCATGGCTTCATCATAGGGCATTGCGGACTTATAAACGCGCGCGCAAACAAGAGCGTCATAGACATCAGCTAACGCGGCAAGGCGCGCCGGCAAGGGGATTTCTTCGGCTTTAAGCTTACGCGGATATCCGTTTCCGTCCCAGCGTTCGTGATGCCCATAGCAAATATCTTCGCAGTGCTTCAGGTATATCGAGGTATTTACATCACCAAGCTCATGTATAATTTCCATGCCGCGAGTAGTGTGGGTTTTCATTATTTCGTATTCATCCGGGTCGAGCTTGCCGGGTTTAAGAAGTATTTTATCCGGTATCGCGATTTTACCGACATCATGCAGAGCCATTGACCTCATAATAATATCCGGCTTGAGCCATACAAGTTCCTCGGCGTAAACAGAATTAGTTTCTATTAAATAATCAATTAGCGCTCTTACGAATAACTGCGTTCTTTTTACATGCTCGCCGGATTCCAAATCGCGGTGTTCAATTACGTTCGCAAGCCCCTGAAGCGCGTTTTCCAGGGTCTTTGTAGCTTCCGCTGTTTTTTCGGCGACCATTCCTTCCAGATTGTCGCTGTAATTTTTTAACTGTATCTGGTTTCTTACACGCAGTTTAACAATCTGCGGCTGGAAGGGTTTATTGATAAAATCCACAGCGCCGGCTTCTAAAAGCTCGGTCTCGGAATCGTTTTCTATCGTAATAAAAATTACAGGTATTCTTTTAAAATTTTTATCCGCTTTTATAATTTCAAATAATTCGCGCCCATTCATCTGGGGCATATTAACATCTAAAAGTAATATTTTTGGAAGTGGATCGGCTTCCTTAAGTTTTTCCAGAGCTTCTTTTCCGTTCGAGGCGGTAATAACATTGTAATCATCTTTTAATATTTCTTCGAGGATCATGGCGTTGGCTTCAACGTCATCAACAACTAACACAGTTTGTTTATTTTCATGCATACTGGCTAATTACCTTATCCACTTCTACAAGTGTTTTAGCGTAAACATCTTTAACTACCGCAAGCTGTTCATTAGGAATATTTCCGGCTTTAATCTGAGCTTCCAATTCCACGCATTGTTTATTTAATTCCATAAGAGAAAGATTGGCTGTAAGCCCCTTAATTGTATGAGCCGCAATCTGCGCCTTTTCAAGGTCACCCGCCGCAAGCAGAGATTCAATATCGTTTATTGATTTATCATCTTTGAATTTACCCAATAATTTAATAAAGAGTTTTGTGTTGTTCATAACTCTTTTTGAACCGTCTTCAACATCAACATAAACTACATCTGCCATATAAACCTCTATAAAAATTTATGTTTATCTCTCTCGATATATAATTCGTCCGCGGCTTAGATCATAAGGAGAAAGAGCGACTCTGACACGATCGCCCGGAACTATACGGATATAGTGCTTTCGCATTTTCCCTGAAAGATGAGCCAATATTAAGTGCCCGTTTTGATTATCAAGCTCGACCCTGAACATCGTGTTGGGAAGAGCTTCCCTGACAACGCCCTCTACTTCTATTGCCTCTTCTTTAGCCACTTTTACTCCTTATAATAAATATTATACACTAAGCCCCTTTATGTCAATTGTGTCTTTATGATAAAATAGGGAATGTTTTACTATAGTACAAGAAATAATAATAATAAAGTGGATTTTGCCGCTGCCGCTCTTACAGGACTTGCCCCCGATGGCGGTCTTTTTGTTCCCGAGGAAATCCCGCGGTATTCCGCTAATGTAAAGTCATCGCTTGCTTCAATGGAATTCCGCGATATTGCCATGGAAACCATAAAACCCTATGTTAAGGGAGAAATCACGGACGGCGCGTTATCCGACATTATTCAATCCGCTTTTACCTTTACGGCTCCATTTGTCTCTGTCGCGGATCGCTTTACAACTGAGCTATTCCACGGACCAACCGCCGCTTTTAAAGACTTTGGCGCCCGTTTTATGGCGAGAGCTTTTTCGTATTTACGCCGAGGAGAGGATCGCCCGCTAAGAATACTTGTCGCTACTTCAGGTGACACAGGGGGCGCTGTCGCCGATGGTTTTTTTAATGTTGAAGGTATCTTCGTTACGGTACTGTACCCAAAAGGAAGAGTAACGCCTCTCCAGGAACGACAGATCGCGGGGCTTGGTAAAAATATAAGCGCTCTTGCCGTAGAAGGAAGTTTTGATGACTGCCAAAGGCTTGTAAAAGCGGCGCTTGCAGACGAAGAATTAAAAAAGAAAATGGCTCTTTCGTCAGCCAATTCAATAAACATAAGCCGCCTTATTCCGCAGGCTGTTTATTATTCCGCCGCGGCAGGAAGAGCGGCTTGCGGGCTGACGGATCCCGACGGGGAAGCAACTCCTAGATGCGGACGTCCGTCCGCATCTTTGGAGTTTGCACAGACCTTCGGTCTTACGCAAACTCCATGCAGTCTTGAGAAGGCATCACGAAAAGATATACCAGTTACGCTTTGTGTGCCGTCGGGGAATTTTGGGAATTTAACGGCAGGGCTTTACGCGATGAAGATGGGTGCGCCTGTACAGCAATTCATAGCGGCAACCAATATAAATAAAACATTTCCCGATTATCTTGCTTCGGGCGAATACAAGGCGCGTGATTCACAGGCAACAATTTCTAACGCGATGGATGTAGGCGCACCCAGTAATTTTGAGCGAATGTCCGCTCATTTTTCTCTGGAAGAAATGCGAAAGCTAATGATTGGCGTTTATGTAACAGACGAAGAAACGCGCGAAACAATAAAACGCGTTCATGAACAAACAGGATATTTTCTTTGCCCGCACAGCGCGGTCGGCTGGAAGGGAACAGAAAAACTTCAGGCGGAAAATAAAATTACAGGCGGCGCTATTGGCATACTTTGCACGGCTCACCCGGCGAAATTTTCCGAAGTTGTTGAGCCGATTGCAGGCAAGGTGCCTGTACCTGCTTCGCTTTCCAAAACAATGGAAAGAACAGTAAACGCAAAAACAATCCCCGCGGAAGTATCCGCGCTTAAAGATTTTTTAAATGAGATTAATTAAGATTTTTTTTGCCGCTAACCAACACGAACCGCAGGTTCCATTCGTGGTATAAAATTTCTTACTATTATAAGGAGTAGACATGGCAAAAAAAACAACAGCGGCGGCAGCGCCTGTAAAAAGCACAAATACTAAAAGCTTCGAAGAGAGGCTTGAAAGACTGGAAAAACTCGGCGAGAAAATTCGCAAGACAGATATTCCACTTGATGAAGCTTTATCAGCCTTTGAAGAAGGCATACGTCTCGCGCGCTCATTGGAAAACGAACTTGAAAAAATAGAAAACCGAATCGAAGTACTTATGAATTCTGCCGACGCGCCAATAAAAGAATCACCTGAGCTTGAATTATTTAACGCCGGGGACTAATATGCCGAACATTCAAGTCTTAGCGCCCGAAGAAGCCAGACGCATTGCCGCGGGCGAAGTAATTGAGCGCCCTGCGGCTTTAGCGCGCGAATTTCTTGACAACGCAATAGACGCGAATGCTTTAAATATTGAAGTAAGTATCGAAGAAGGCGGCTGTAAAAAAACAGAAGTTACTGATGACGGCGGCGGAATGTCACGCGAAGATTTAGAACTCTGCTCTCTTACTCACGCGACAAGTAAAATTCGTTCCTTAAATGATTTAGATACCGCACGTACCCTCGGCTTCAGGGGTGAAGCTCTTGCCGCCGCTAGCGCTGTTTCGCGCATGGAAATCATTTCCAGCGTTGACGGCAGAGAAGCGTGGCAGCTAACAGCGGGACCCGGTGAAAGTTTCCCAATCAAAATTGAACAAACGCGCAGAACCAAAGGCACTACTGTAAGGGCTCTTAATCTTTTTGAAAGTATCCCGGCAAGAAAACGTTTTTTAAAAAGAGAAGGAAGCGAAGGAACTTTATGCCGACAGGTTTTCTTGGATAAAGCGCTTGCTTTTAATGAAATTAATTTTAAATTTATAAACGAAGGCAAATTAAAGGATTTTTTACCAGGAACGGCATCTAAAAAAGAACGTTTTGCTGCCGCATTACTTGAGCAGAACGAAAAAGATTTTTTACACGAAATAAATGTTACGGGAGAAGGTTTTTCTGCTGTAATTGTAATAGGCGGGTGCGAACTTTACAGGAACGACAGAAGACAGCTTTATATTTTCGCTAACGGCAGAAGAATAAATGATTACTCACTGCTTCAGGCTGCTGAATACGGATCGCAGGGATGGTTTCCAAACGGCACTCACCCTATAGGAGCTGTTTTTATTGAGATTGATCCATCTCTCGCGGATTTTAATATTCATCCGGCAAAAAGAGAAGCGCGTTTCCGTGACATAGGAGCGATACACAGGGCAATCTCCGCCGGAGTAAAAACATTTTTTCATAGAAAAGAAGTGGCAAGAATTTCGAATAATGAAAAAGAAATTTCACACGGAGACACAGAGACACGGAGGAATTGGAAAGAAAATGAAGGCTTCAATTTCTCTTATGATAAAATAAATACAAAACAGAGTTTAAATGAAAACAAAGAAGTAACTAATAACTCAAAGTTCTTTATACCACGAAGCGAAGATTTAACTCTAAACCGTAGATTCGATGTCCGTGGGAACTCTTCTGATATAAATTCCGGTAATATCTCCTATGTAGGGAAATTATTTAATCTTTTTATTTTAATAGAATGTGAAGACAAACTCTATATAATAGATCAACACGCGGCTCATGAGCGCATTCTCTATGATAAATTTTTACTGGAAGGAATTCCTAAACAGGAGCTGCTCTCACCTATTCCTTTCTGCACGGAAAGCGATGAGGAAGACGTGTTCCTGGAAAAAAATGGCGAAGAATTATCACAGCTTGGAATTGATATAAAAAAAGATGAAGACACATGGACAATCGAAGCCTTACCCGCAGATTGGCGAATGAGCGACGCGGACACCATTAAAGAAATTTTAAACTTGCGCACAGCGGGCGAAAACATGGCGAAAAGATGGGCAGCCACCTGCTGCTGCCGCGCGGCAATTAAAGACGGCGATTATCTTGATGATGAAACCGCGTTCGCTCTTGGCAAAGAAGCTCTAAACCTTCCCGACCCACGCTGCCCCCACGGAAGACCAATTTGGACAGAGATAAGCCGCGAAGCGTTATTTAAAGCGGTAAGACGCGACTAGAGTACTACGATTTTTTGCGCCAGTAACTTCGCGATATAAAAACGAGATTCAAGGTCTCCGCCATTAGCGTTAAGAAATGTTTCAAACTCCGCCTGAAACGATTCGGGTAGAATTGGCAGTTCGCTGACCTGTTTAAAATACGCGCGGTGAGACGGCTCAAAACGCTTGTTAATACAAAAGAGCGTAAGGCACGCGGTTTTTATAAATCCAGCGGAAGCGATAAGGTAATGGAATGTATCATTCTGGAAACAAGCGGCACCTAAATCGGAAAGAAAATGTTCCATTTTGGATTGTACAGCATTGCGCATCTCGATCCAGAATTTATCTCCAATCTTTGTAAGTTTTCCCCTCACGTCATGAATCCACTTGGTGCGCGAATAAACTATTTCGCAATTTGCCAAACGGTAAAAACCGTATGTTCCTGAATCTTTAATAAACCAAAGAGACTCGTGATCTGTACAGGCGATCTTTATAAGCTCGTCAATTTTTTTAGTCTTTTTAAATTCAAGGCGAACAGGAATATCGCCAATAAGGAATCGATCTTTTTCGCCCTGACCGGAACTTTCAAAAGCAGCGACATCATCGCCGTAGAGAGCGAATCTTTCATCAGCATTTGGGATTTTTCCTGAGCAAAAAACATCTAAAATGAGCGCGAAATAAGGATCCAGGGTATCCGGCATGGCGGCTTCATTTAATGTGACGCATTCTACGCCCTTCCAGGCTGATAATATTTCTGTAAATCGATCTACCAGAATTTTGGTCTTATATTTCATAGCAATCCCCTCTATTATTATTGTATCATGGGTTTACAAATATGAAAACCAAAAAAAACAGGCTAAATTTCCTCGTATTAGTGCCGCATAGGGATGTCAGGGGGATTTTACAAAAAGAAAATATCAGCGGAGCTTATACCTTCCCCCTGGTTGCTCCTCTTGCTTCTCTTTTCAAGCCGCTAAGCGCCAATGAATTAAAACACACAGCCCGCTCTTTAAGAGAAACCAATGGTATGGATAAATTTAACTTGATAGATTTTACTTCGACAGCGTTTCCAACAGGTGATGGCGAAATAGAACTTTATGGCCCGAGTCTTAAAATAAATATTCCAGAAATTACAGGCAGCGCGGCTCAAAAAATAAAAAAACTTTTTTCTCCGTTGGTAATCGGAACTTGTTTAATTCCAAAAGATAACAAAGAACAAGTTCATTTTGATTCGTGTGGTTCGTGTGGTTCGTGGTTAAATTCTTCTCATGAGATTTCCTTTCGTGCGGCGGCTGTCGCGAATATGTACTGGCAGCCCGCTCAATTAAATAACGAAAAAGGATTTAAATGGAAAATTGGAAAGTTGGTGTGGCTGCCAAAGAAAATTTAACCGCCGAATAATTTAACAAGCCACAAGCTGAGCCAAGGCAAGTATGTAACAAGAAGCACTACAACTAATCTTACAAGCAGGAAGGGAACAACATAGCCACAAATTTCCATAAAAGGTTTTCCAAAACGATAACTCGCGAGGAACAGATTTATCCCGACAGGAGGAGTTAAGAATCCCGCTTCAAGATTGATAATAAAAATAATTCCAAGATGTAATGGATCTATTCCATATGCCATACCAAGCGGAATAACAAGCGGAAGTAAAACAAGTATTGCGGAAAAAATATCCAATACACAGCCAAGAAGAAGCAAGACAAGATTTAAAAGCAAAAGAAAAACATATTTTGAGTTAATCGCGTTCTGCATCCAAAAAGCGAAACTGTCGGGCACGCCTGAATCGATAAAAGTATACGAGAGAGCTTTTGCCATCGCTAAAATGGCAAGTATTCCGCCGATAATAGGAACCGCTTTAAATAAAATTTTTGGAACGCCTAAAATTTTAATATCTTTTTTAATAAATATTCCTACAATTATTACATATACTACCGAGACTGCGCTTACTTCTACAAGAGTTAAAAATCCAGGAAAATATCCAATTATTAAAAGGAGAGGAAGTAATATTTCAAATGCGGAATCTTTAAGCGAATCTATTCCATCTTTAAAATTAAATTTTTCCGGCGTAAATTTTACTTTTCTTGAAAGAATTAAACCTGTAACTATCATCGCAAGCACAAGAATTATTCCCGGTATTAGCGCGCCTATAAAATAATGTTTAATTGTGTAATCGATGGGTAAATTCATATAATGAAGCATTGTAATGGTTGATGAGGCTACAAGAATTATAGGAAGGCTCGGCGGAAACATTAAACCTATGCCGCCTACCGATGTTAACATTCCTATGGAAAAACGCTCTGAATAATTATTTTGATTCAAAATAGTAAATAGTATTCCGCCGAGGGCTAGGATGGTAACGCCTGAAGCTCCGGTAAAAGAAGAAAAGAAGGCGCAGATAACAACAGCGGCAATAATTATACCGCCGGGCATCCAGCCAAAAAATATTTTAAATGTCCGAACAAGCCGCTCACCTGCCTTGCTTTCGGAAAGGAAAAACCCCGTAAGCGTAAAAAGCGGAATCGCTATTAAATCCGTTTCTGTTAACGCGGAAAAGACAGAATCTGTAACCATTTCAGGCTCGTGCCCGGCGGCTTGCAGCATAATCATCGCGATACCGCCAATAACAAGGAAGATAGGCATGCCGGCAAGTCCCGCGACAATCAGCAATAATATAACCGGGATTTTTATATGTAACGCGAAATCATACAAAAAATTTACCCATGTGTAAAAAGGTTCAGGAGGCTCCGCTCCCCAAACTATTTTGGCGATAGCCGGTAACGCTGCAAAACAGCCAATCAACACAGCCGCTATCGCGAATGTTTTCTCGCGCCAATTATTAAGTTTAAGGAAAAAACGAAAAGCTATTACGGCAAAACCAAAGGGCATGGCTATAGCGAAAATTTTATCCGGTATAAAACCAATTCTTCTTCCAAGTAAAGAATGTATTATAAAACAAATGCTGTTCCAGAAAAGAATGACAAGTAAAAACACCGATATTACCATGCAAACTATAAATAAAACTTTTTTTATTTTATCGCTCTTTATAAATTGAATAAAGGAAATTGAAATATGCTCGCCAGACCTGGCTGTGCGTATTGCCGCTAAAAAGCCTGCGACAAGAAACAAGTGCCGTACTATCGAATTAAGATCCGGGATTGTTAAGTTAAATTGACGTAATACTAACTCGATAAAAGGAAGCAGCGCGAGAAGCGCAAGTACACCAAAGCAAATGGTATTTTCTATCCATGATAATCTAAGCGCTTTCCTAAGATCCATTATCGTCCGCTTCTTGATTTTTCCAGTATATCATTGATTCGATTATATAAATCGCGATCAAATATTGTCCCAACAAGAGAAGGCAGGGCTTTTTTTGTATCAGCCTGCCAAACATCACTTTGCTGCTTGCTTGGTTTATTTACATTAAGTCCGTCTCTGCCCATGGATAATATCGCGTTAGCTTCTGTTTTTGCCATCGAAGCGTCAAATTCTACGGCTGTCCGCCTTGTAATATTAACTATATCCCGCTGTTGTTCCTGAGTAAGTTTATTCCAAGTAATTCTGTTCATAACAAGAGCGCCCATTATGGGAGCGATGGGTAAATCAAGCATATGATTCAAACTCTTGTGCATCTGCATTGGAGCAATCGCGGCAGGGATCATATAAATGGCGTTAACCATATTACTCGCGAGCCTTGTTCCAATGTTGACAATATCCGCTTCTACAAGCTGGTAGCCCATTGTTCTAAATACTGTATTCATATCTCTTAATTCGGGGCTTGTTCCCAGTTTCTGCTTACGAAGATCATCCGGCACAAACACTTTTTCTTTTGAAAAAACATATATCCATCCGCCCTTGGACCATGCAAGAATAACAAATTCATTTTTAACACGGCTTTCCAAAATCGGCTGTACATCCTGTAAAACCTTATCCAACTCTGTATTATTTTGAATCATAAAAGGAACGCTTAAGTTTAAGACTTCGGGACAAATCTCAGCGATAGCAGCGGACGTAAAAAGCGCTACCTGAATCGCGTCGCCGTTAAGTTTACGAAGCATATCCCCTTCGGTGCCTTCTCTTCCGTCATGGTTCACAATGGCGCGCACCTGGTTATTTGTCGCTTTCCCCCAATCGGCGGCAAGGCGATCCAATGCCCTTCCCCAATCGGAATTACGCGGCAAGGATGACGCTACTCTAATATTGACAACCTCACCACGGGCGCTGCCGCGCTGAGCAAAAACCGTGCTGAGTGTAAAAAAGGACATGATAAAAATTAATGTCAAAAGAAAACAAGCTTTCTTCATACAATACTCCTAAAAACAGTATCAATTTCCATTATATCGATAATTATATCAATAATCATCCGGGATGGGAAGAAAAGAAAAATGAACCCACGCGTTATCCAGGAGCCAGCGGGCTTTTCGCTGAGAGATAATATTAACAAGCCGCGTCGGGACATCATCATCAGGGTTGATGGCAAGGGCCTTTTCGAGGTAATCCTTGTAAGTATCGTAATCCTGATCTGGAATGCTTATAGATTGAGCGTAAGAAACATAGGCGCCAGCCGATTTTCCATCTGTTTTTTTAAGAGTGAGATTAAAGTGCTCCTTTGCCTTTTCTTTATCGCCGCCCATCATCTCTGGCAGGGAGGCGTAAAAAATGATAAAAAATTCGTTCAAGGAGGCTCCGCCAAAGTCGGGGTCAAGCTCGTAAGCCCTGTGAATCATCGCGTTCCATTGCGGTATACGACCGCTTAAATAAAAATCCATTATATCGATTGAATAAGCGGACAACCCTCCGGCTACAGCCCAGTAAATGGTTCCGACATCATCCTTTTTAAACTTATTTAAATATGTTTTTAAAGCGTTCTCATCGGAGGCGGCTTTTTTAAAACCGGGGTATTTGGTCTCCAGAGCGTTATAAAGGATATCATAGCCTCGCAGATAAAGCGCTTTGGCCCGCATCGCGCCTTCTTCGCGGGCTTGCCATTCAGAATTAGGGAGCATTTCAGACGGTCCCTGGACAAAGGCGTTCGCGTACATGATAAACATTGAGCCTGTGGTTATCATCAAGCCCTGATGTGTGGGATTTTGCGAAAGAAGGGCTTCGTACATTTTTATGGCAAAGGGGATGGCGTCACCAACAAGCTCAGGATCGCTGTCTCCCGTAAAGACATCAGCGTTACCTTCGCCTGTGAGAGCGTCGGCGACCAAATTCATCGCCAGCTTATTGATTGAGCAGGAAGGGAGGCATAGGCAGAAAAATATTAAAATAGTAAAAAAAGTCAAAATCCTTTTCATTATCTATAATTATAGCTTTAGGAGAGGAAAAAATAAAGCTGTTAATGTAATAGTAATAACATCAGCTGCATTAGCGACTAGGCTTGAGCTTGTGGAAATGTTGTGGAAACTATCAATTAATGTTATCCTGATACAAACAGGGGGTAAAAATGAAAAAGTTAATACTTTTGGGAGCACTCATGGGTTTAATTACAGCGCTTGCTTTAGCGGACGAAAACGACGGTATCTTTTCTTTTCAGGTAGGTCAATTTGAGGTATACCTGCTTGTCGAATCTGAAAGAGAAGGAAACGCGAGTATTCTTGTCGGAGCGGATGAGTCTATTTTAAGGCGT
>Ga0209755_10003715_pt1 | contig 18767 bp, 18 predicted proteins | sample TergutCo191P1_FD_187301 | JGI IMG/M metagenome (GOLD analysis project Ga0209755, IMG submission 187301) | Cornitermes sp. P1 segment gut microbial communities from Petit-Saut dam, French Guiana - Co191P1 (SPAdes) (version 2) | ecosystem: Host-associated > Arthropoda: Insects > Digestive system...
CATGTGGATATTAGGCGGCCAATGGCCGCCCCTACGCGGTCGCGTGTATCCATAAGCCCAACCCGGTCTTAAAGGTTTTATTCGCACCTATATTTCTATCGCTCTATGGTTTTAGGGTTCTTAGTTATTTACTTCTTAAAAGTCTTTATTTCTTTACTTCTTAGGCAATGCCGCTATCCCGCTCTGGGCGCGGGTTTGTTGGGGTTTCTGTTGTAATGTCTGTTGTAACATCCGTTGTAATGTCTGTTGTAACGTCTGCTGCATTTTTACCCCGGCGAGGCCTGTAATTTAGCGGTTTTTCCCTTGTCGCGAATTAGCGGAGTGCCAGTTTGACATTTTTGGTGTTTTGTGGTATAATAATGGAGCGGCAAATTTGGCTGGAGGTGCTGATATGATTGATAATGCGCGTATTTCGGATGCTATGACTATTTCTTTGGGGGATGTATTGCCGGATTATCCCGAATTTGCGGCGGGGGTGCGGCGGGCGCCTGATAGGGGCTTTCGGCTGACGGCCGCCCAGGCGGCGGTGGCTTTGAAAAATGCCCTGCGCTATGTGCCGCCTGCTTTGCATGAGGCTTTAGCCCCGGAATTTATGGCCGAGCTAAAGGCGCATGGGCGGATTTATGGCTATCGATATCGACCCGCCGAGCAGATTTATGGCCGCCCTATTGATACGTATAAGGGGGCTTGTATAGAGGGCAAGGCCTTTCAGGTTATGATTGACAATAATCTTAGTTTTGAAATTGCGCTGTATCCCTATGAATTGGTGACATATGGCGAAACGGGCAGCGTTTGCGCCAATTGGATGCAGTATTGTTTGATAAAAAAATATCTGGAAGTTTTGACCGATGAACAAACTTTGGTTATTGCCAGCGGCCATCCGGTGGGGCTTTTCCCGTCCCACATCCATTCGCCGCGGGTGATTATTACAAATGCGCTGATGATTGGCATGTTTGATAATATTGACGACTGGGAAATCGCACAGCAAATGGGCGTTGCCAATTATGGCCAAATGACCGCCGGGGGCTGGATGTATATTGGCCCGCAGGGGATTGTCCATGGCACATATAATACCCTGCTAAACGCCGGGCGGCTGAAATTCGGCCTTGCGCCCGGCGAGGATTTGGCGGGGCGGCTGTTTGTTTCGAGCGGGCTGGGCGGCATGAGCGGCGCGCAGCCAAAGGCCATGGAGATCGCCGGGGGTGTGGCTATTATTGCCGAGGTGGATTTTAGCCGGATAAAAACCCGCCATGAGCAGGGCTGGGTAAAGCATATGCAAAGCGATTTGGCGGCGGTTTTTGCGCTGGCGGCCGAGGCGATTGGCGCGCGCGAGGCCACCAGCATCGCCTATCATGGCAATATTGTGGATTTGCTGCAATACGCCGTTGACAATAATATCCATATCGATATGCTCTCCGACCAAACCAGCTGCCATAATGTTTACGATGGCGGGTATTGCCCGCAGATTTCTTTTGACGAACGCACCCGCCTGCTGGGCGCAGACCGCTCCGCTTTTGCCGAATTGGTCGACAAAACCCTCGCCCGCCATTTCGAGCTAATTAAAATTTTAGCAAGCCGCGGCGTGTATTTTTTTGATTATGGCAATTCTTTTTTGAAAGCCGTATATGATGCGGGATGCCGGGATGTGTCAAAAAATGGGACAGACGAAAAAGACGGATTTATTTTTCCGAGCTATGTTGAGGATATTTTGGGGCCAGAGCTTTTTGATTATGGCTATGGGCCGTTTCGCTGGGTTTGCCTAAGCGGCGACCCTGCGGATTTGGCCAAAACCGACGCTGCCGCGCTGGATTTGATAGACCCCGCCGCCCGGCCGCAGGATGCGGATAATTACAACTGGGTGCGGGATGCGGACAAAAACCAGATGGTGGTGGGCACACAGGCGCGGATTTTATATCAAGACGCGGCGGGGCGCACCCGAATCGCGCTGAAATTCAATGATATGATACGCCGCGGCGAGGTTGGCGCGATTATGCTGGGGCGCGACCATCATGATGTTTCCGGCACGGATTCCCCCTTTCGCGAAACCAGCAATATCAAAGACGGCAGCAACATAATGGCCGATATGGCCACCCATTGCTTTGCCGGCAACGCCGCCCGGGGCATGAGCCTAGTCGCCCTGCACAACGGCGGCGGCGTGGGCATAGGCAAATCAATAAACGGCGGCTTTGGGCTAGTGCTAGACGGCAGCGCGCGAATAGACGAAATCATCAAATCCGCCATGATGTGGGATGTAATGGGCGGCATAGCCCGCCGCAGCTGGGCGCGCAACGAAAACTCAATCGCCACCGCCGCCGCCTATAACACCGACCCCACAAACACCGCCCATATCACCCTCCCCTATATCGCCGACCCCGCCCTAATCGAAAAAGTAATTAACGAGAGGTGAATAAAAATGACTGAGGTTCTGCAATTAAACATTAAGCCGGCCACAAAAAAATCCCTCGATTATGCGGTCGAAAGACTAAGCCTAGATGTTGACGAGGCTTTCGAGCAGTTTGTCAAAGAGCTAAGAGAAAGAGCCGACCGGGAAAATACCGATATGGAGGCCATCCGCGCCGCAAGACTGGCCGCCCGAGGCAGCATGGAGGGCGAAATCTGGATGGCAGATGATTTTAATGCGCCTCTGGAAGAACTGGAGGAGTATATGCAATGAGATATCTGCTCGACACCCATGTGATTTTATGGGAATTTATGAATTCGCCCAGACGACCGCAAAAAATAATAGACATTATCAGCAATCCCAACAATGAAATTTTCGTATCAATAACATCGATTTGGGAAATCACCATTAAAATTGCTGCTGGCAAACTGGATTTATCTTTTCCAAAATTATTAAATACGCTCAAAGCGGCAAACTACAAATATTTAGCCGTTTCTATTTTGCATTTGACAAAAATATTGGATTTGCCCATGATTCACAAAGATCCCTTCGACCGCCTGCTAATCGCCACGGCCATGGTCGAGGGCTTGACCATCGCGACAATTGATGAAAATATTCAGAAATATGATGTTGAGTGGATTTGGTAAAATCTTATAAATTGATAAAAAGAGGGTTTGTTTATGAATTATAGTTTGCGGGATTTTTTGGTGAGCCGCTTTGGGGCTGGTGGCGGTTTTGAAATGGCGATGGATAGCCCCGAGGCTTTTTTTGATTGGCGGACGGCGATGATTAGCGAGATGGGGCGGATTACCGGTTTTGCGAAAATGCCGCGCCAGGATTATTTGGCCACCGAAATCGAGAGCGTCAATTTTCAAAAATTTGTGCGGAAAAAAATTGTTTTGCAGACCGGGGCGCAAATTTTTATGCCGGTTTATGTGCTAATGCCAAAGGGCAAGGGCGAAAAACCCCCGATTATCGCCATTCCCGGCCATGGGAGCAATGGCAAAGAGGGGGTTTGCGGCGCATTTAAAATCAATCGCCATTATAATCACGATTATGCCATAGCCCTAGCCCGCGCCGGATTTGCGGTATTTTGTCCCGACTTGGCGGGTATGGGCGAGCGGCGCGAGGCCCGCGAGGCGGATAATCCCGCAAAATCGTCCTGCACCGATTTAAATCTGGCGGCTATCGCCCTAGGAATCAGCCTGCAAGCCGTCCACCTGCACGATTTGCGGGCATTGGTAGATTATATTTTTGATTGCGATAATATTGACAAAGACAAGCTCGCCGCAATAGGCTTTAGCGGCGGCGGTTGGCAAACCCTCTGGGCGGCCGCCATGGATGAGCGCATAAAAACCGCCTGCATTTGCGGCTATGTCCACGGATTCGGCGAATCCATTTTGGGCCGCCACGCCTGCGGCTGCAATTTCATCCCCGGCCTATGGGAGGGCTGGGATATCGCCGATTTGGCGCGGATGATAGCCCCCCGCCGCCTCTATATCGAAACCGGCGAACGCGACCCCCTAAACGGCCCATCTGGCCTAGCCAACGTCCTCCCCCAAATAGCCGCAATCCGCCAAACCTACAGCCTTTTCGACCCCACAAATCTAATCCATCACATCTTCCCCGGCGGCCACGAATTCTCCGGCAACGCCATCAAATTCCTAACAAAGCTCCCCAAAGGGGGCTAAAGTTGGCGATATTTGTAGGTGATGTCTGTGGATATCGGGCGACCAATGGTCGCCCCTACGGGTTGCAGGGTTTTTGTATTGCGAAATGAAGGAGGTTGTGAAAATTCGGTTGCCTCGCATTTCCTATATGATTTGCGCTATCTGCGACAGTTGATAGACGAAGCAAAACCGAAGTTATGATAAAATGGCTTTACTTGTTGAACGGATTATCAGCTTGTCGATTCAATAGCTAAAGGAGTTTATAATGTCATGGTAAAATTAAAGGAAATAACCGCAGATAACTATGATGATTGTTTGAAGTTAGAAGTATCAGATGGCCAAAAGAATTTTGTCGCCTCGAATATGTATTCATTGGCTCAAGCTTGGGTGTTTTACAACACGGCATACCCTTTCGCCATTTATGCTGGCGATGAAATGGTTGGATTTATTATGATGGGGTATTACAAGCCTAAAGGTGTATATAATATTTGGCGATTTATGATAGACAAACGTTTTCAAAATAAAGGCTATGGTAAAGCTGCGCTTTTATTAGCTGTTAAATATATTAGGGAAAAATATAATGCAAGCGAGCTTTATTTATCATTTGAGCCAGAAAACCTCACTGCTGAAAAATTATATAATAGTATTGGTTTTGCACGAACTGGCGAAGTAGAAGACGGCGAAATTGTTATGTGCTTAAAAATGTGAGAAATAAACATTATAGCGTTATTTACGCCCTTTGCAGCTTGCATTCTAATATTTGTAGGTGGTGTCTGTGGATATTGGGCGACCAATGGTCGCCCCTACGGGTTGCAGGTTTTTGTGGTGTGAAATAAAGCGAATAGTGAAAACCAAACTGTTTGCCATAGGCTCTTGGTTTTCACTATTCGCTATTCACTGATTAACATGCGGTTTATTTTACCAATTCATAGGTGTCGCGCGCGATTACTAGCTCCTCGTTTGTGGGGATTACTAGGCTGCGGCAGGTTGCGCCGGGGGCGGAGAAATCGGATTCGCGGCCGCGGACGTTGTTTTTGTCTGGGTCTACTTTGATGCCCAGATAGCCCAGATAGGCGCAAATGTCGGCGCGGGTGGTTGGTGCGTTTTCGCCTACGCCGGCGGTGAAAACAATGGCATCTACGCCATTCATGGCCGCGGCGTATTCGCCAATGTATTTTGCAATGCGGTAAACATACAAATTCATGGCGGTTTTGGCTTGCTCATTGCCCGCCGCAATCGCCGCCTCGATATCGCGAAAATCGCTCGAAACACCCGAAACGCCAGCCACGCCCGATTGTTTATTCATAATATCGTCCATTTGTTTGGGCGATAATCCATCTTTTTCCATTAGAAATGTGACAACCGCCGGGTCGATATCGCCGCAGCGCGTTCCCATAACCAAGCCCTCCAGCGGCGTCATGCCCATGCTGGTATCAACCACGCGCCCGCCCTCAACGGCCGCAATGCTCGCCCCATTGCCCAAATGGCAGGTTATAATCTTTAAACTCTCGATAGGCTTGCCCAGCATCTCTGATGCACGAGCCGATACATATTTATGGCTAGTGCCATGAAAACCATAGCGGCGGATTTTGTATTTTTCATAATAGCTATAGGGAATGCCGTAAAGATAGGCTTTTGGCGGCATTGTCTGGTGAAAGGCCGTGTCAAAAACGCCGATTTGCGGCACGCTCGATAGCAGAGCCTCGGCGGCCTCGATACCAATCAGATTTGGCGGATTATGCAAAGGAGCGAGGGACGAACACTCGCGCAGTGCGGCTTTTACGGCATCGGTGATAATCACAGAGCCGCTAAACATTTCGCCCCCATGCACCACCCTATGCCCAACCGCCGCAACCTCGCTAATATCGCTAATTACACCATGTCCGGGGTCTTTCAAAGCCTCAATCACCAGATTTACAGCCACGGTATGATTGGGAATATCTGCCTCTTTTACTATTTTTTGGTCGCCGACCCTATGCTCAAGCCGCGCTCCATCCAAATTTATCCGCTCTACCAAACCCTTTGCTAGAGCCTCCTCCGTGGTCATATCAATCAATTGATATTTTAATGACGACGACCCGCAGTTCAATACCAAAATTTTCATAATCTTACCCCTTTTTTATATTATCCAAATTATAGTACGCAAAATTTCAAAATAATCATTTGATTCAAATTTAACAACCGTATTGCTAACCCGCTCAATTCCGGGATACCATGATACTTTTTCGGCAATATCATGGCCGCGGTAATCGATTTCCACCGCGAAATGCTCCGGCAGTTTAATCAGCGCAGATTCGAGATTTCCAGATAATGCCTTTTGGGATAATTTTTCGATTGCCGATAGAGTATCGGCGGTGGAATAATTCATGGTCAGCGCGCCCCGGCCATCTTTTGTTGGGCAACAAAACCGCGCCCTCGGGCATAGCGGCAGGGTCGATATTGCAGCCGCCGGCATGGGCGTCTTTGATGATAAACTCGGTCGCCCCGGCGTTTTTCGCGCCGCGAATACAGGCCAAAACCTCGTTTGTCATTTGTTTGGCATTTTCCGCATATCCGGGCGCGCCGGGAATGGCATCATCCCAGCTGGTGCTGGTAGTGACCCCCTCAATATCCGCGCTAATAAATATTTTCACAAACTACCTCCCCTGCGCTTGCACAGCGGTAATTGCGGCAACACCAACAATATCTTCAAAAGAACAACCGCGTGACAAATCATTAACAGGCTTGGCAATTCCTTGGGTAATAGGCCCATAGGCCTTTGCCCCGGCCAGCCGCTCGACTAGCTTATAGCCGATATTGCCCGCATCCAAATTCGGGAAAATCAGGCAATTCGCCCGGCCAGCTACCGGATTCCCCGGCGCTTTTTGCGCCGCAACGCTAGGCACAATGGCCGCATCCAGCTGAAATTCCCCATCCAGCGCGATTTCGGGCGCTAGTCCCTTTGCGATTTTTGTCGCCTCGGCCACTTTCATCGCCTCATCATTTTTGCCGCCGCTGCCTTTGGTAGAAAATGACAGCATCGCCACAATCGGCTCATCCTGCAGCAAATTGCCATAGGTTTTCGCACTGGCAATGGCGATTTGCGCCAGCTCCTGCGCATTTGGATTGGGATTCATTCCGCAATCAGAAAACACAAAAATACCATTATTGCCAAAATTGCAATTAGGCACATCCATTAGGAAAAACGTCGAAACCAAGCTCGAGCCGGGGGCGGTCTTTAAAATCTGCAAAGACGGGCGCAAAACATCCGCGGTGGAATTTGCCGCGCCGGCCACCATCCCATCCGCAATCCCCTCATGCACCAGCATCACGCCAAAATACAGCTCATTTAGGATATAAACCCCGGCCTGATCCATGGTCATCCCTTTCGAGCGGCGCAAATAATAGAGGCTCTCGGTCATAGCCCCAATTGTGGGGTATTTGGCGGGATTTATAATGGTCGCCCCGGATAAATCCAAATCCGGGTGCTTTGCCGCCAAATTCTCATCCCCAACCAAAATAACCTTTGCAAAGCCCTCGCGCAAAATAGCATCCGCGGCCTGAAGGGTTCTCAAATCGCGGGACTCCGGCAGCACGATAGTTTTAATATCGGCCGCCGCCCGCTTTTTCATATTCTCAATAAAATTCACAATATTCCCCCATTAGAAAATTAAACGCTCTAAATCCAGCAATAGCTTGATTCCATCATCACATCTGCCCACGTTTTTAACAAATTGATTTTGATAATTTAAATTTGCAGATGGGGGCGCGGAAATCATTTCGGATTTAATCGGATAAACGCCCAAAATAGCATCCACAATCAGCCCCAAAATATAATCCTGATAAATCACAACAACTATGCAGGTTTCATCAGTATATTCCTTTTCGGGCTTCATAAAGCGCAAACGCACATCAATCACCGGGACAATATCCCCCCGCAGATTAAAAATGCCCTTTATAAAATTCTCGGTTTGGGGAACATAGGCAAAACGCTGAACGCCAATGATTTCCTTTATATTGGAAATCTCTACGGCAAAATGCTCATCATCAATAATAAAGCCCAGAAACAGCGTTGTTGTTGAATCATCTGCCCGCGATGCGGCGGTGGTATAATCCTGCTCGAGAATATTAGACAATATTATCACTCCTTTATGCGATATTAGTTTTACTTATCAAAAAATCCGGCTACTTCAATAATCAAGCTAATGTCCCCATTGCCCAAAATGGTACAACCGCTGATTCCGCGGACTTTTTTGATATATTTGGGGATGGGCTTTGAAACCACGGCCTGCTCGCCCAAAAGCTCGTCAACCAGCAGACAAATAGCATCATCGCCATTTTCGATAATCATCATAATGCCATCCTCGATAGAGCGAACCTCGCCCTCGATTGCGAAAATCTCGGAAAGCCGCACCACATTATAATGCTCGCCCCGCACGGTAATCATTTCATTGCCGCTTGGGTCGATAAAGACATCCTCGACTTTTGGCCGGATATTATCGCGAATCGCACCAACAGGAACGGTGTATTTCGCATCAGCAATCCGCACTATCATGCCCTGAATAATAGCCAGCGATAGAGGGATTTTCAGGGTAAAGCTAGAGCCCTCATCTATTTCGCTATCAACAACAATCGAGCCATTCATCAGCTCTAAATTGCTATTAACCACATCCATGCCAACCCCGCGCCCGCTATAGCTTGTAACGGTATCGTTGGTGGAAAAACCGGGCATGAAAATAAATTGGAAAATCTCGCGGTCGCTATATTCATTTTCCGGCTTGCGCAAAAGGCCGTTTTGGCGGGCTTTATCCATGATTTTATCCCGCTTTAGCCCCGCGCCATCATCCTGAATTATTACATGAACCTCGCTACCCACATTTTTCGCCTCTAGGCGGATAGTGCCTTTTTCGGGCTTGCCTTTGCGAACGCGCTCGGCGGGGGATTCGATTCCATGGTCGACAGAATTGCGGATAATATGCATCAGCGGGTCGCCGATATGCTCGATAATGGTTTTATCCACCTCGGTATTTTCGCCATAAATCTCAAGCGAAGCCTCTTTATTCAGGGCTTTGCACATATCGCGAACAATACGATTCATGCGGAAAAATGTTTGCGTTAGGCTAACCATCCGCATATCCATAACGGTATCTTGTACTTCTTTGATAATTTTTGCCAATTGGCGGGCTTCTTTTGTAAATCCTTCCAGTTGCAAACCCTCTAAATCGGGATTTTGAGTAACCATCGCTTCGGCAATAACCAGCTCGCCCATTTGTTTTAGCAGCTGGTCGAGCTTATTAACATTTACGCTAATAACAGCCGCGCCGGTGGGCTTTTTGGCAGTTTGGCTGCGAGTATCGACGGCATCAAAATCGTCAACCATCCCAACGGGAGAACTAATTTCATTCTCGGTGATATTTTCGATGGTTGCAGCATCCGCAGAAGCGGCGGCGATGGTGCTCTCAATGTTCTTTTGGCTAGTATCCGTAACGATCAACTCCTTTAGATAAATTGTTTTATTAAGTAAATCGTAAACCTCATCATAGCTCAATGTGGTCACGACGTCCATCCTAAAGCCATTTTGCCTAATTTGGGTAATGCAGTTTTCGTCGATTAAATTTGCGGGGCTATGGGTGATGCTATCGCATTTAGGCGATAGAGAGAAAACCACGGAAAAAGCCCGCACATTCTCCATTTCCGACCCCTCGGTAAATTTCATAGAAATGCTAAATTCATTTGCTACTATTTCTTTTTTGGCGGCGGGCAAATCGGCCGGAGCCGCCATTGCAGTATCATCTATTATTTGCAAATGGCAATCGCTCAAATACACCGTACGATTGATGATTTCCGTGATTTCTTCTGTGGTTTTTTCGGTATAAAAATCCATCAAAAAGCCATTGGCGCGGATTATATCAATTGCGGCTTCGTTCATAATATCATCGGGCACATGTGTCATATTTTCTACAAAAGGCTTCATGTTGTTTATAGCGGCAAAAGCACGCACATTTTCCATTTCTGCCCCGGCGATAAAAAATATACGCGCCTGGTATCGCGTACCGCGCCCTATAGGCTTTGCGGGGGCGATAATAGCGGGGATTTCGGGGGGCGGGGGCGGGGCTATGGCATCCGGATTTGGCGCGGGGGCGGGCTGGGCGGCTACTGGGGCTGCTGCGCCGCTTTTTAGCCGGCCTAGCAGGGCATTGATTTTTGCCGCCACAGGCAATGGGTCGCCATCAACAGGCTCTTTGTCCTCGATTTTAGACAATTCGCCTTTGATAAAATCAAGACAAGACAAAACATAGTCCGTTAGCTCGGAATAATCCACGCCGGCGGGGTTTTCATCCCGCAGATAATAAAATAAATCCTCGGCAGCATGGGTGGCCGTGGCTATTGTATCAAATAGCATCATGGCCGCCGACCCTTTAATGGTGTGCATAATTCTAAAAATTTCGTTAATGAGATCCATGGAAAACCCGGATTCGCTCTCGATAATAATTTGCTCTAGCTGGTCCACCAGATTATTCATCTCAAATAAAAACATTTCCAGCATGGAGTCTCTGTCGAAATCTGCCACTACCCTCAACACCTTTCATATCATGTGGTTTATTTACGATAAACTGCCGGCATTACATATTTATATGTGTTATTGATGCTACCAAGAGATTCCGAATGGCCTATGTATAGATATCCATCGCTCTCGGTAAAATCATAAAAGCGGTTTACTAGTGCTGCTCGCGTTGCATTGTCAAAATATATCATAACATTGCGGCAAAAAATCACCTGAAATAGCTTTTTAAAAGGCAGCCGCTCCTGCATTAAATTGAATTTGCGGAAAGTGATATGTTTTTTTAGGGTATCTTTGATGGCCATATTATTGGCATCATATTTATTAAAATATTTTTTTATCCATTCGGCGGGCAGGCTGGAAACACTTTCATTGGAATAAATTCCCAGCGAGGCCTGTGTTAGCACCCGCTCGGAAATATCCGTTGCCAAAATTTCGGTATTCCATCCGGGTTTATTTTCAAAATACTCCTGCACCACCATTTGCAGGGTATATGCCTCCTCGCCAGAGGAGCAGGCGGCGCACCATAGGCGCAAATCCTTGGCTTTGCCAAAATTATCCTCTATCCATGGCAGGGCATAATTGCGCAAATGGGCGAAATGCTCGCTTTCGCGCATGAAAAAGGTATGGTTTGTGGTGATGCGATTTATAAAAACCACGGCGGCCTCGCCTGTGCGGTCTTTTCGCACATAATCAAAATAATCGCTAAATTTTTCAAAGCCCATATCCCGCATAACCCCGCGCAGGCGGGAATACACCAGCGAACGCTTTTCATCACCTAGGCTGATGCCATAGTTATCCTTTATATAATCACGGATAACGCGGAAATCCTGCATACTTAACTCCATTAGCACACCCCACCCAATAAAGCAAAAACATACTACCTCTATAATAATAAATTGCAGGGCATTTGTCAATAGCGATATTTTTTACATTAACATTTTTATGGACAAAAACAGTTTTTTCGTGTAAAATGTAATATAATTGTTAGAAATTGCATAAAGGGAGATGGAAAAATATGGATAATTTGAATATGGTGATAACATGCGCTTTTGGGGTGGAGGCCAGCCTAAAGCGCGAGATTGGGCGGCTGGGGCTGGTTGTGTCGGCCTCGGGCGATGGGTTTTGCGAGGTTTTGGGGAATTGGGATGATGTGGTTTTGGCAAATTTATGGCTGCGATGCGCCGATAGGGTTTTGCTAAAATTTGGTCAATTTCCTGCGGATAATTTTGATGCGCTTTTTGATGGGGTGGCGGCTATTTGCTGGGAGGATTTGATTCCGGCGGATGGGCGGTTTACTGTTGTGGGAAAATCTGTCAAAAGCGGTTTGAGCAGCGTGCCGGCATGCCAATCGATTGTGAAAAAGGCCATCGCAAAGCGACTTTGCGGGCATTATGGAATCGAATGGCTGCCGGAGAGCGGGGCGGAATATCGGGTGCAAATAGCGATGCTGCGCGATATCGCGACGCTGACGGTGGATACTAGCGGCGCGGCTTTGCACAAGCGGGGCTATCGCCAAATGGCCAGCGATGCCCCCATCAAAGAAACCCTGGCGGCATGCATGATAGAGCTGAGTTATTGGCGGCGGGATAGGCTGCTGCTAGACCCATTTTGCGGCTCGGGCACAATCGCAATCGAGGCGGCCATGATGGCGAAAAATATAGCCCCCGGGCTTTTGCGAAATTTTGCCGCCGAGGGCTGGGGGGTATGCCCCGCGTCCATTTGGAAAAACGCCAGAAAGGCGGCATATCATGCCATCAATACGGATTTCAATCCCCAAATTTTCGCTAGCGATATCGATGGCGATATAATCAAAATAGCTCGGGAAAACGCCCAAATTGCGGGGGTTGACGATTGTATTACTTTTGACATAGCCGATGCGGCAAAAATCACCCTACCCGGCGAATATGGCATTTTAATAACAAATCCCCCCTATGGCCACCGCCTAGGCGATGCCCCAAAAATTCACAATCTCCCCCAAATCCTAGGCGGCCTATTCCCAAAAAATACCAGCTGGTCGGCCTATATCATCACCGCCGACGAATCCTTCGAATCCCAATTCGGCCGCCGCGCAAACGCCAAGCGCAAGCTTTTCAATGGCAACATCAAAACCGACTATTACCAATACCACGGCCCACGCCCCTAAAACCTAATTTCTTTCCATCATAATCAATGATAGGCGGTTTTGCAAAGAATCGGCGGCCTCGTGGGCTGTTATTAGCCCTGCCTGAAAATTTGATAGCACCTCATTTATGATGATGTTAAATGGCATCCCGATAAAATTAGCCGCGCCGGGCTTATTGCCAAAAAAATTTATAAAGGAATATAGCTCGTCAATCATTTCGTTTTCAGGCAATATAGGATTCCAGCCGAAATTTGCTATCATAAAATCAAAAATATCGGGCAAATCCATTTCCAAATGTTGGCGGAAAGCGGGGCGGTAGGTGGGAATGCTTATTGAATTCGGGCTAATATCCTGCCCCATTGCCCGCGCTGCATATTTCACAAATTTCCATGCCAATACCTGCTGCGCCGGGCTTGCGGATTCATTGATAATCAAATCTCCATTTCCCAGTAGAATCGGCTCGCGCCTATTATTCACAATCGGAACTGGCTGCCCAAATAAAGGCTCGGCTGTGGGTGCGGCAAATTGATAAAAAGGCGCGTTTATAAAAAGATATTCATGCCAAATCATTCTTTCGCGCATGGGTTCTATTGGTATTGCCGGGGGCAATTGGGGGATTTGCCCCATATTTGGCGAGGTAAGGCTGGCCGCCTGGGCAATAAAATCAATAAAATCCGAGCCGCTAAAATTTACCATGCCCGATTCTTTGTCTAAAAATAAATCAATACTCATATTTGTAGCAAAAATCGGGCTAAAATTTGGGCTGATAAAAAAATTATTATCTGCAAAAACATAATGCAGATAAAATAAATCCTCAATAGACAAACCGCCTAATTCGGCAACGGCCTCTGCCAGCCCGGGAATTGAATTATTTGGGGCAAAAAATATGTGTTGAGCAAAAAGCGGCCAGGTAGGCATTGAATTTTGCTGAATTGTGAAATTTAGCATATTCATAAAATATTTTTCTTCGTTAAAATCAGGGTCGGCCTGCATTAGCAATAGCCAATCGGCAAAAAAGCGATTAACCCGCGGGTCGGTGGTATCCAAAAATCCTCCGGCACTGCAAAATAAAACCGGCGCATTTCCGGTCATTAGCCCATCGCGCAAAAATTCGGAATGAATCTGCCAGCTCCACCGCCCGGCCACCGTTGGCAAAGGTACAAACTCGATATTTACCCCGGGATGATTGCGCATAAAAGATTGCGATAATGCCTGAAGGCTCATTCTCGTCTTGGTTGGCTCATTAATGGCGATTGTTAGAGTTTCTCCATAAAGCAGACCGGGGTCATCAAAAAAGCGGGCAAAATCCATTTCATTATTGCGAAACTCATAAGAGCCGCGGTTTGACATTAAAAAAACACCTACAACTAAAAAAAGAACAGAAATTGACAGCACAATGATTATTCTGTTTTTCTTCTTGCTTAATGTCGATTTCATAAATTTTACCTCCCTCTCATTATAATTTACGATATCACATAACCCCCCCATCCTGTCAAGTGTTATATTATGCGTTTATCTAATAACAAGCATGCGAAACGGCGTGGTCTTAGGACGGCCAGGCAATGGGCGGACTGGTGATTCTTGATGTCGTTGTATTCCCATTAAGCCGTCTAGGGATAGGTAAATATTGTAAATATACGATTACGTTCAGTTGCAATTTTTTTCGCTTGATAAAACTTTGAAAGTATGATACAATCAATAATATAGCGAATTATTAAGCAAGGAGGGCTGGCCATGCAGGCAGTAAAAGGTTACGTAGAAAACGGACTGTTCTTTCCCATGGGGAAAGTGGAGCAAACATCTGGCAGAATCAAAGCCGTGCTAACCGTGCTAGACGAGCCATTTGAGGACATGACGCAAGACGAGCTAGAAACCATCAGGCAAAGGCGATTATCTCTCAAGGGAAGCATGAAAGGAAAAATTCGGATGTCTGATGATTTTGACGAGCCGCTCGAGGAAATGAAGGAATACATGGAATGAAATATTTATAACCCTTTCGATAGGCATTTGGTAATCACCAGTGGGCGGACTGGTGATTATTTTGTTGATTTATGGATATACACGACCGCGTAGGGGCGGCCATTGGCCGCCCGATATCCAAATGCGATACCTATCACCAATTTGCGATAGGCGGCCAATGGCCGCCCCTACGTCAACGCGAATGCCCCCACCCTTGGTGATTATTTTGTTGACATTATGTTTTTGATATCAGATATGCTAATGCATCCTAAAAGCATTACAAATATCCCATATATTCCCATCAGGCCGCCTAGTGATAGGATTAGGGCGATGCGCTCGGAAAATAGGCGCAGGATTATTGCGCCGTGGATGTAGTTTATTATTAGGCCGGCGGCTAAGGCGGCTAAGGCGGGCTTGAAAAACCAGCGCAGGATTTGCATTTTCAGGCCTGTTATTTGTTTGATTTTTTCGATGTCGAAATAGGTGACGATTATTAGACCCACAAACCAGCCTATCAAAAAGGCGATAGTGCCATATCGTGGGACAAAAAAGAATACAAAAGCGATATTGATAATGCTGGCGATTAGGCTATTGCGGAAAATGAATACCTGCTCGCCTAGGCCGTTTAATATGCCGGAGAATGTGATATTTAAATACCAAAATGGGCACATTAGCCCGAGGATTAGCAAAATCGTGCCTAAATCCTGGCGATAAACGATTTGCCCGATTTCGGATGGGAATACGACAAAAATCAAGGCCGCGCCAAAGGCTATTACGGATGTGATGAGGGTGGATTTGCTGACGGTGCTGATGATTCGGCTCGAATCCCGCTTGGCGACGGCCTCGGATATGCTGGGGACGAGGGATATGGATAGAGCCGTTAAAACCGCTGATGGAAAGAATATCAGCGGCATGGCCATCCCTGTGATTTTTCCAAATTCTGCCATAGCCGCATCCGGCGATAGCCCATACGCCTGCAAACGATTCGGAATCAGCACATTTTCCACGGCGGACAATAGCGAGCCGGTGATACGATTAAACGTAAGCGGCAGGCTGATTGCAATAATGGCAGACAGGGTCATTTTCATAGATTTTGTCGGGGCAATAATGCCGCCTTTACCCAATTGCCGCCGCCGGTGCAGCCTATAGGCCGCCCCAATAAACAAAAACGAAACCCCCTCGCCAATAACAATCCCAATAACAGCCACCGCCGCGGCATACTCCAGCCCCCGCGGAATAAAAAGCCCCGCCAGCGCAAAAATAACCGCCATCCGCACAAATTGCTCAATAATCTGGCTAGCAGCAGGCAGCGCGGGCTTTTGCAACCCAAAAAAATATCCGCGAATACACGAGCCTATCGCCATAAATGGAATGGAAAAGGCCAAAATGCGCAGGGGCATGATTACGCGCGCGTCGCCTATGATTGTGCCGCCGATTAGGGTTGCGCCGAAAAACATGCCGATTGTTAGGATTATGGATAGACCCAGGGCTATTGCTAGGGATATGCGCAAAATGCGCGCCATATTGCCGTCTTGGTTGCGGGCGCGCTCCATTGCGGTTAGTTTTGAAATGGCGGTGGTTAGGCCGGAGCAGGATATGCTCCATGCTAGGGCATAAATGGGCATGATTAGCTGATATAGCCCCATCCCCTCGGGCCCTATGGCATTGCTCATAAAAATCCGATAAGCAAAACCCAAAAGCCTAGATATAAAATTTGCCCCGGTTAAAATCAATGCGCCTGTAAATAACGTCCGTTTGGCACTGTGCATTTAACACACCCCCCATTGCAAATTTATGAGGCTTGTTATATTTTTAGTACAACCACTGATAACACGGATAAACACAGATAAAAACTAATAAAAACCTATTGCATTTCTGCTGTATTTGAGGTATGATTATATTACAAAAATAAACTATTTTCTTGGAGAAGGGATTCGATGACACGAGAATTTATTAGCACTAGGATTTTCGATAAAAGATGGGCAGAAATGGGGCTAACTGATGAGGATTTGCGAAAGCTGGAAAATTTTCTGATGGATAACCCTAATGCTGGCGATATAATTCAGGGAACAGGGGGCGCGATTAAACTGCGCTGGGCATTGCCCGGAACTGGCAAAAGCGGAGGCATAAGAATTATTTATATCGACTTAATAAAAGCTGAACACATCCACTTTATTACCTGTTACCCCAAGTCAAAAAAAGATACGCTAACTGATAACGAAAAGGATGCAATTAGAAAAGCGATTAAACGTATAACCGAATGAAAGGATGGTCTGATAATGGATGATAGCACCGTTTTTGATGATATTATGGCCGGGCTGCATGAGATAGAGGAGCATCAAAAAGGCAATATAAAACTGCGCTCTCGCGTGGTGGCTGCGCCGGATGAAATGGCGGATAAAGAGCAATTGCTTTGGCACAAAATAGAGAGCCTGCCTAAATCTGACAAGCAAAAAGTAATTCAATTTGTTGATGAAATTTTAATAAATTCAGGGGCATGATTTTTGAATATATTTGAAGGGATTGATATAATGCAAACAATGCAAATGCCGGATTTTGGGACTGTGGAGCAGCGGGAGGAGCTTTTTGGGATTATTGCTAAATATGCGGGCGGGGGCGGCTCGCTGATTAATGTGCTGCAGGATGCGCAGGATTTGTATGGGTATTTGCCTTTGGAGGTGCAGAAAATGGTGGCGCGGCAGATGGAGATTCCTATTGAGGAGGTTTATTCTACTGCCACATTTTACCATCAATTTAGCATGGTGCCGCAGGGGAAATATAAGATAAATGTGTGCATTGGCACGGCTTGTTATGTAAAGGGTGCGGGGGATGTGCTGAATGAATTTGCCCGGCAGCTAAATGTGGATGTTGGGGTTTGCAGCGATGATGGCATGTTTCAGGTGGTTGGATGCCGCTGTATTGGCGTTTGCGGGCTTGCGCCTGTTTTGACTGTCAATGAAGATGTGCATGGAAAAATTTATAAAGATGATGTGGGCAAGGTTTTAGCCCAATATTTGCCAAAGGATGGTGAGGCCGAATGATAATACATAGCATAAAAACCGCAGATGAGCTAGGCCGGCTAAAGGCCGAATCGCTGGTGCTAACCAGCCTGCGCGATGAAACTCAGGCAAAATATCTGCACCCCCTGCTAAAATCAAAAGTGCAAGAAACCCTAATAGATAGCCCATATGCCCATCATATTTTGGTATGCGCATCTACCGGATGCCTCGCCAGCAAGGCTTTGCGCCTAATCGAAATTTTTGAAACCCGGGCAAAAGAGGCCGGCATGGAAAATATTATGGCGGTTAAAACCGGGTGCTTTGGGCTATGCGCCTCTGGGCCTGTTGTGATTGTTTATCCCGAGGGGATTTTTTATGAATTGGTGGATGAAGCCGGGGCGGAGCGTATTTTTGCCGAGCATATTTTGGGCGGCAAAATAGTGCGGGATTTGGTTTATCATGATGCTATTGTGGACGACGCGCTGATTCCATACGAGGAATCGGGCTTTTTCAAAAAGCAAATGCGCGTGGCTTTGCGCAATTGCGGATTTATAAATCCCGAAAATGTGCATGAATATGTGGCGCATGATGGCTATGCCGCTTTGGCGCAGGTTTTGGGGGAAATGACCCCCGCTGATGTTATTGAAAAAATCAAAGAATCCGGCCTGCGCGGCCGTGGCGGGGCTGGTTTTTCCACCGGCATGAAATGGAGCTTTGCCGCCGCCACGCCCCCCGGGCAAAAATATATCGTTTGCAATGCGGATGAGGGCGACCCCGGCGCATTTATGGATCGCTCGATTTTGGAGGGCGACCCCCATAGCGTAATCGAGGCCATGGTAATCGCGGGCTATGCTATTGGCGCAAATCTGGGCTATGTCTATTGCCGCGCCGAATACCCCGTGGCCATAAAACGCCTGCAAATCGCTATCGACCAAGCGCGCGCTCTGGGCATGCTGGGGGCTGATATTTTCGGCTCTGGCTTTGATTTTGATATCCGCATAAAGCCGGGTGCTGGCGCATTTGTCTGCGGCGAGGAAACCGCCCTTTTGCGCTCCATTATGGGCAAGCGGGG
>Ga0209755_10003716_pt1 | contig 18766 bp, 15 predicted proteins | sample TergutCo191P1_FD_187301 | JGI IMG/M metagenome (GOLD analysis project Ga0209755, IMG submission 187301) | Cornitermes sp. P1 segment gut microbial communities from Petit-Saut dam, French Guiana - Co191P1 (SPAdes) (version 2) | ecosystem: Host-associated > Arthropoda: Insects > Digestive system...
TGACATGGGTACTGGGTTTTATCGGGACACACGAACCTTCGCCCTTCATTATTTGCAGTATAGCGGAAGTGTTTATTATCTGGCTGTTAAAACCTTCAGCCAGAATAAAATTAATCCGCACAAATGACGATATTGTTCTTGCCGAAAACATCGGCGTTCTTGCGCGGCTTATGCTTTTATACATTTCCGCCAGTGTTATCGTAAGCATTCTTGGCGGCTTAATCGATTACTTTTATTTTACAGTATTACCAATTTCCAAAGCTCATATCAGCGCAGAAGATGTTTACAAGGCAGGGATTCGGCAAAGTCCTTTTCCTGTACCGATAATAAACATTCTATCACGAATCCCGATCAATCTGGTTGATCGGTTTATCGTAATCTTTGGCGGATATTTTATTTCGCTTTTAATAGGGAGAATCAAAAAATGAAAAATAAAAAAAAGGATATCAAACTCGCAAGCAATCTTATTTTTGACATATTAAGAATAATCCTTGTTCCCATTTTATGGCGAAAGTACCGTTTCCGCTTTGAGTACCATACAAGCAAAGGCATTACGCGTCCTTGCATAATTCTTTCCAACCATCAAACGTCATTCGACCAATTTGTCGTGGGCAGCGGTTTTAGGTTCGCAATGAATTTTTTTGCAAGCGATTCAATTTTCCGCCACGGGCTCTTAAGCAAACTGATGATTTTTCTTGCCCAGCCCATTCCGTTCTCCAAAGGCAGCACAGACGCTTCGGCTATCATCAAAATGTTTTCCGTTTTAAAACAGGGAGGATCTGTCGGCATTTTTGTGTCGGGCAGCCGCAGTTTTTTCGGCGAAGAATGCACGCTAAAACCGGGAATCGGAAAACTTGTAAAAAAAACGGGCGTTCCTGTTGTTCTTGTAAAAATGCGCGGCGGTTACAACACCAAACCCCGCTGGAAAAGCAAACCCAACAAAGGCGATATGCGCGCAGGCGTAAGCAGAGTAATTTCTCCGGAAGAATTGAGCGCATTTTCCAGCGAACAGCTTGACGAAATCATAATGAAGGAACTTTACTTTAACGAGTTTGAATGGAATGCCGCTGAACAAATTGTATTCAAAGGAAAACACAAGGCGGAATTTTTGGAGAGAGCTTTGTTCTATTGTCCCGAATGCAAATCGCTGGAAAGTTTGGGCTCCAAGGGGAATGAATTTTTTTGCAATAAATGCGAAATGCGCGTTATAATAAACGGCACAGGCTTTTTTGAAAAAATAAACAATGCCGGCACATGCCCCGACACAATCCTCGAATGGAGCCGCATGCAGCTTGAGCACATTAAATCACTCGACTTTTGCAAATACGCTGACAAGCCGCTTTTTAGCGACAGCGGCGTAAGGCTTTCGTCTGTTATCCGAAGTAAAAAGGACGTAACAATTGGAAAAGGCTCCGTCGAACTTTATTCTGACAGGCTGCGTATCTGCGGCAAGGATTTTTTAATTGAAAATTTCAAGGATATGTCGATACAAAGCTACAACCGCCTGATGATTTACATGACCGACGGCGAATATACGCTTGATATGGCTTTAAAGGGAAACGCCGTAAAATACATGATTTGCAGCTACCATTTGAAAAATCTCATGCAAAACACGGAAAACGGACATTACGGCTATTAGTTTTTTTCCATTCATGTGATATATTGTATGGAGACAGAAGGAGAGAGATAACAGCCTATGGCTTTTGATGAATATTTACAGCCGCTTGCCGCAGACAATTACACGGTAAGGCTTTGCGAAAACGAAAACGAACTTAAAGAATACAAGGACTTGCGTTACAAGCATTTGATATTGGAGTTTGATCCGGAAAAGGCAAAAACAGCCAAAGACGGCGACACAGACGAAAATATCGGCTACGATAAAAATACCGTTCAGCTCTGCGCGTTTCACAACGACCCGGAAACAGGCAAAACGGAAATAGTCGGCGGTTATATAATGATGCGCTTTAAAAACGATGATGATTTATGCAAGATAACGCAAAAATACGACATGAGCTTATTGTTTAAAAAGCACAAATTCGAAATTGTCGAAATCTCCCGCGCGGTTGTACGCCCCGATCACCGCAACGGTCTTGTCACCAAACTTTTGTGGGACAGAATCGCGGCATATACGCATGTCAACAATTGCAGATATATTCTTGGCACCATGAGTTTCTCCGGCCTTGACCCCTTAAAATACACAGAAGCGGCAAGTTATCTTCATCACAATTACAGGATGCCGGAAGACATAATGGTGCGCCCCATCGAATCTTGCGCCTACTATCACGATTACATTAAAAAAGAAGACGTCAACCGAAAAGCCGCAGTCAGTCAATTTCCGCCGCTTCTAAAAGGTTTGTTAATGATTGGCGCAAAAACAGGCGACGGTTTTTATATCGACAAAGACCTGGGCGTAGTGGAAACATTCGCTATTCTGGACACACACTTTAAAAAGCACGACCTGAGCAACTTTGGAAACAAAAAAGTTATTTCGTAATCAAACCTCGGCGTCGTAATCGATGCCTTCAACGTCAAAGCCGTGAACTTCAAGGAAATCGTGTTTGACGCCCGCGATATCGGTTTCTTTATAAACGTTTTCCGGCGTTACGATTTTCATTTTTTGCGAAACGGCTTTTTGCACATCGTCGCGCATTTCCCAATCGTCTATGCGGATACGGTTTTCGCTGTCTACAGGCACTTTGCCGTCTGCAGTGTAGAGCCTGTCACGGTAAAGACGCACAAGCTGTTCGATGCATCCTTCGTGAATCTTCATATCCTTCATTACCTTGAAGAGCGAAGAAATGTATAACGGGATAATCGGAATAACAGCGCTTGCACGGGTAACGAGAGCCTTGTTTACAGAGACCCATGCGCCGTTGATTTTTTTTGCATCGGAGAATTTTTTGTTTATTTCGCGGCATGCGCGTTCAAGGTCTTCCTTGGCTTTGCCGATTGTTCCGTTTTTATAAATGGCCCACGACAATTCCGGGCCGATGTAAGTATATGCAACAGTGCGCGTATTGGATGCAAGCAAGCCCGCCTTGTCAAGCGAATCCATCCACAATTCCCAATCTTCGCCGCCCATTACCTTAACGGTGTTTGAAATCTCATCGTCTGATGCAGGCTCAATGGAAAAATCATTAAACGTTCCGTCCATAAAATTGAGCGCCTTGCCGCCCTGAGCCGAACCAATCGGCTTAATGACAGACTTGTACATTACGCCGTCATTGGGATCGGTTCTTACTGGAGAAGCGAGCGAATAAACAAACAGATCGATCTTGGCGGGAACGCCTGCCCTTGAAGCGGCTTGCTTGACAGCATCGGCGGTTTTCGCTTTCATCTCGTTGGAGAACGCGTCTCCGTTCAATGTGATCGAAACAAGTCCAACGCTTGCCGCTTCTTTGTCGTACGCCTGATTGTTATAGTAACCGGGAGTGCCAGTGCGTTTTTCCGATGGCTCATTCTCGAATGAAAGCCCAACCGTTGCAGCCCCGTACCCGAAACCTGCGCATATTCGGCTTGCAAGTCCGTATCCGTTGGAACAGCCGACAACAAGCACGAGTTTTGGCAAATTGCCTGGCGAATTGCCGTCTTTCTTTAAATTTTTTCTGGCATATTCAATTTGCCTGTCAACAGTTTTTGCGCATCCTGCAGGATGGGCATTAAGGCAAATATTGTTGCGAACCATTGGCTTTATTACCATAAACAATCTCCTCGAGTTTTCTTATTTACCTACCAAACACATCCATTCCGCTTCTGCCGCAAGTTCGTCGCCAACGTAAGCTTTGCCGCTCTGCTTGATCATCTTGGGAGAGATGCGCAAGTTTTCGATTTCCGAGCGGACAACATCGCCGGGGCGAACCTGGCGGCGAAACTTTACCTTGTCTACTGTTGCAAGAAAGAAAAGTGAACCGTCTTCAAACACGCCTAGTTTGCTAAGACCTGCACCGCCCGATTGAGCCATTGTTTCTACAAGCACAACGCCCGGTACAACAGGGTAATCGGGGAAATGTCCCTTAAAGAAAAATTCAGTCTCTGCAAACAAATGTTCCGCTACAATTTTTTCCTTGCTTGCTTCTTTTATGTCGTCCACAAACAAAAACGGATCCCTGTGCGGTATAAGCTTCTCTATGTCACTTCTCATTCTTATCTCCTAATAAAAAATTACTTGTATTTCTTTAACACCACAACGCCGTTGTGTCCGCCGAAACCGAGCGAGCCTGAGGCTGTGCAATTGATTTCGCCTTGCTGCGCCTTGTGCGGAACATAATCCAAATCGCATTCGGGATCGGGGTTGTCAAGATTGATGGTCGGCGGATAAAATCCGTCGCGCATTGCAAGAATGCAAACGATCGCTTCAACGCCGCCCGCTCCCGCAATACAATGACCGTGCATGCTCTTTGTGCTGGATACTTTCATTTTCTTTGCATGATCGCCGAACGCCATCTTGAGCATTTTTGTTTCGGTGGGATCATTTATCGCGGTTGATGTGCCGTGCGCATTGTAATACTGGACTTCTTCCGGTTTTACTTCTGCGTCTGCAAGCGCATTTAATACTGCGTTCATGCCGCCGTTTCCAGTCGGATCCGGAGCTGTAATATGATACGCATCAGCCGATGCGCCGTACCCCGCAAGTTCTGCGTGGATTTTTGCGCCGCGTGCTTTTGCATGTTCTTCGCTTTCAAGAATCAAGACGCCGGAACCTTCCGCTATTACGAAACCGTCGCGGTCTGCGTCAAAAGGACGCGAAGCTTTTGTCGGCTCGTCGCATCTTTTGGTGGAAAGCGCCTTTAACATTTGGAAAGCGCCTACGGCAAATTGGGTAATCGTAGCCTCGGTACCGCCTGCGATAACGACATCGCATCTGCCGCTTCTGATTAAATCGAGCGCCTGTCCCAATGAGTCGGTGCCTGCCGCGCATGCGGTAATCTGAGTATACGCAGGGCCTTTCGTGCCGAACATCATCGAGATATTACCCGCAGCTTCATTTGGGATCATCATCGGAACGGTAAGCGGAAGCATTCTGCTTGGGCCCGAATCAAACATTTTTTTCATTGATTCCTGCACAACTTCAAAGCCGCCGATGCCGTTGCCCATGACGATGCCGGTTTTATGGGCATTGCATTTAACAGGACGCTTGCCTTCTGCGTCAGCTTCGCCCATGAGACCCGCATCGATCAGAGCCTGCGCTGTTGCAGCCACCGCAAGCTGGGTAAAACGCGCCATCTTGCGAGCTTCTTTTTTATCGATCCAGATACTTGGATCAAAATCCTTTACCTCTCCTGCAATCTTCACTTCAAAATTGGTAGTATCAAAAGATTCTATCTTGCTTATGCCGCTCTTTCCGGCTTTTAAGCTTGCGCAAAAATCTTCGATGTTGTTACCAATGCAGGAAATAACACCCATTCCCGTAACTACTACTTTCTTTTTCATGATTCTCTCCTAGAAATACATTCCGCCGTCTACGGGCAAGACCTGCCCGGTAATATATGTCGAATCGTCAGACGCAAAAAACAAAACCGCTCTTGCGACATCGCTCTGCTGACCTGTTCTCTTCATTGGAATTACATCGCACATTTTTTTCTTTTGATCTTCCGTTAAAGCTGCAGTCATATCCGTTTCGATAAAACCGGGCGCAATCGCGTTAACGCGAACGCCGCGCGAAGCAACTTCGTTTGCAATACTTTTTGTAACTGCGATTAATCCCGCCTTGCTTGCGGCATAATTTGCCTGTCCGCCGTTTCCGTGGATACCGACAATACTTGCCATGTTAACAATAGAACCGGCTCTTTTTTTGATCATGTCTCTTGCGACCGTGCGCGAAACAAAGAAGGCGGCTGAAAGATTTATATCGATAACCTTCTGCCACTCTTCCATCGACATCCTGAAAGAAAGATTGTCTTTCGTGATGCCCGCATTGTTTACAACAATGTCAAATCCGCCCGATTCCTTTATTGCGTTATCGATCACTTCATCAATTTTATCAAGCTTGGAAAGATCAAGCTCTACCCAATGAAGCTTTCCTTTTGCTTCTGAAACCCTGCCTGAAAGATCCTCGGGAGTTTTATAATCGAGTCCCCAAACTTCGGCTCCTTCCGCGATAAACAAATCGGCAATTGTTTTTCCGATTCCTCTAAGAGCGCCTGTTATCAACGCTTTTTTGTTTTCAAGTCTCATAAACTCTCCTTATACCGATCCGATTTTATTTATATCTTCCGCCGTTCCCGCAGCAAAAACAGGAATCTCGCTGCCGGAATCTTTCCATAAACCCTGCAGTACTTTTCCGGGACCAACTTCCAAACATGCTTCCGCGCCGATTGCCGCAGCCGAAGCTTCTTCGTCCACCCAGCGAACCGGGCATGTGATATGCTGAACGGCAAGTTTCTTTGCTTCCGCGCCGGAAGAAATTTTCTTTCCGGTTACATTCGAAAAAATCGTAATTGATGGATCTTTAAAAGAAACCGATTCAAGCGCCGGCACAAAATCGTCCAATGCGCATGACATAAGCGGCGAATGGAAAGGACCTGCTACCTGAAGGCGTATAACGCGTTTTGCGCCCGCTTCCTTAAAACGTGCTTCCGCTTCCGTTAATGCGGCGGCAGTGCCGCTTACAACCAATTGTTTCGGCGAATTGATGTTGGCTGCATACAAGTCTTTAAGTCCTTCGTCCGACCATTTTTTGATTAATTCCTCTACCTGCTCGGGAGCAAGCCCGACAATTGCCGCCATGCCCGGAGCTGCCGCCGCATCGCCGCCTGCGGCTTCGCGTATTTTATCGGCGGCTTTTTGCATTGCGTCGCCGCGCGCCTTAATAAGCTTAAAACAATCGGCTGCGTTTATGATGCCTGAGCAGACAAGCGCGGCATATTCGCCAAGGCTGAAACCCGCGCACGCTTTGGGACTGTAACCCTGATCGCCAAGGAAAGCGGCCGCCGCAAGATTGGCAACCGTAATCGCAGGCTGCGAAACATCGGTGCGTTTTAATGTATCGGCATCCGAGTTAAGAAGATCCTTTGCGTCTTTGCCGAAAATTTCCGATGCGGTATCAAACAGTTTTTTGACGGAATCCGATGCAAGCAAATCCATCGCCATGCCGGAAAATTGCGCTCCCTGACCGGGAAACAGATAAACAACATTGTTTTTATTCATTCTTATACCTCTACCAAATTATTATATTGCCGCCGTAGGTCAGGCCTCCGCCGAATCCTACAGTCAAAACAAGGTCGCCTTTTTTAAGCTGACCTTTCCTGTTCATTTCATCAAGCGCAATTGGAATTGTCGCCGAAGATGTGTTGGCGTATTCCTCGATATTCATGTAAAACTTTTCTTCGGGAATACGCAGCCTCATTCTTGCCGCTTTTACAATTCTTGCGTTCGCCTGATGCGGCACAATCCATGCAACGTCCTCAAAATTGAAGTTTCCCGCTTCCTTTAACGCCTTCAGCGTATCGGAAATCGCGCCCACTGCAAAATTATAAACTTCCTGACCGTTCATCTCAACACAAATCGGCGTGTCGACTGTTTCGCCTTTTTTGTATGGCGCGCGCGTGCCGCCTCTTTTCATGACAAGGCTGTCTGCGCCCGAACCGTCGGCAAACAGGAGCGATTGAAGTATCCCTGTTTTACCTTGACAGCAATCGCCGATTTTTTCAACCACCACAGCGCCCGCGCCGTCGCCGAAAAGGACGCATGTTGATCTGTCATCCCAGTTCATCATTTTACTGAGCAATTCTGCGCCGATTACGATGGCGCGTTTGCGATTCGGACTTACGCATAAAAGCCCTGCGGCAGTCTCGAGCCCGTAGACGAAACCCGTGCAGCCTGCGGTGATGTCCATCGCGGCGGCATTTTTTGCGCCTATTTTGTCCTGTACAATACAGGCAGTGGAAGGGGTGCCGTAATAATCCGCAGTTGCTGTCGCAAGGATGATCATGTCGATGGTTGGCGCAACTTCGGCGGCGGCTCTTTTGATTTCGGCAGGGTCGTCGCCTGAGTAACCCGCTGCCATAGCCATTGCGTTTATTGCCGCTTCCGCCGCAAGGTCGCTGCATGCAACGCTTTCGTCTGCAATATGACGATTGCCAATTCCCGTGTGGGATCTGATCCATTCGTCGGTAGTGTCGATCTGAGCAGCCAGTTCATCGTTGCTGACCTTTCTGGGCGGCACAGCTCTCCCCGTTCCAATAATTTCAATACTCATTTTCATTTTGTGACAAATTTTTGCTATTTGTCATTCTCCTATTATTTACAATTTTCCTGATTTTGTCAAGCGAAAAAAGCCGCCATCCTTCGCGGCAGTTAATCTTTGGACACAAACACAGGGGTGATGGTTGCAGGTACGGAATAAACTACATTACAACTACCGTGATATAATCCTTTATGGCGAATCCCTACCTGTCCTGCAAACTTTGTCCGCGAAACTGCGGCATAAACCGCCTAAACGGCGAAATCGGCTACTGCGGCGAAACTGCGCACCTGCGAATCGCGACGGCGGTTATTCACAAAGGCGAAGAGCCTGTGCTTGTGGGAACAGGCGGCTCGGGGACAATTTTTATATCGGGCTGCAATTTGGGCTGCGTCTTTTGCCAAAATTACCAAATTTCTCAAGGTGCGGGTAAAGAGCAGGCATTGGGTAAAGCCGTTACCCCCGAAGAATTTGCGGGTATTTGCGCGGCGCTTCGCGATGCGGGAGCGGAAAACATCAATATTGTTACAGGAAGTCATGCGGTACCGGGAATTATCGAAGGGATTTGCGCCGCGCGAAAAGCGGGCGTACAATTGCCCGTACTTTGGAACTCTTCCGGTTATGACGGCATCGAAGCGCTTGAACTTTTAGGCGAACACGTTGACATTTATCTGCCGGACATGAAAACGCTGGACAGTAAGGTTTCTGCGGAATTTTTTAATGCGCCCGATTATCCGCAAACTGCCAAAGCGGCAATTTTAAAAATGATTGACAATATGGAAAAGAAACATGAAAATGCGCGAGAGAGAATTATTGTGCGCCATTTAATATTACCCGGTTTCCTTGAATCTACGCGTTCCGTATTAAAATGGTTTGCAGATAACGCAATGGAACATGCAACGCTATCATTGATGACCCAATATACGCCCGTTCTAGGGCTTTCGCCCGGGCATTCGCCCGGGCGTTCGCCAAAAATTCCGAAGAGATATGTAAGCGAAAGCGATTATGAAACTGTAATGAAGTGGCTGGAAGAATTCGGAATAGAAGAAGGGTTTTGTCAGGAGCTTGTTACCGGCAGCGATTGGCTGCCGGATTTCAAGCGTTCTAATCCGTTTCCATCGAAACTTTCGGTTCCGGTGTGGACGGGAAATTAATTACCAGCCGAATCTGAGGCCGACTCTAACACCAACGCCGCCTGCTGTCCAGCTTCGGATAAAGTCCTGCGATCTCATGTCAACGCCCAGATCCAATTGGAAAGCCCTAAGATTGACTGCCAAATCCAGACTGTTAATCCAGACACGATCAAAATAACTTATTCCTGCTGTTGCGTAAAAAATGTCCGCAAGATTCAATGTTGCGCTGACTCCGCCTTCGAAAGAAACCGCTCTTGAATAAAGGAAGTCGTTCGAAAGACCAAGAACCGGAGTTACCGTTAAAAGCTTGCTTCCAAGAAGCGGACGCCAATTTGCATATATCAGCATTTTGAATGTGCGTTCAAACGACGCTTCGGCTCTGCCCGAAACGAAGTCTGTGTCAACACCGTCGCCCAAATCGGGAGAACCGCCAAAAAAATCTAACACATCAATGTTTCCGCTTACAGTATCCCTGATTCCGTAATAGTCCCTTAAAACGGAAGGAATGATCGGAATGCGATGCAATTCAACGCCGACATCAAAATCAAGAAGCGGTATTAATGTGCTAAGCCCAAGCTCTTTTGCAAGCGGATATTCGACTCCCAAAGTAACGTCAAAACCGGGAGAACCTGTAAGTTCAAAAATGTTGTTATTCATAAACTGTTCATAAGGCATTGCGGTATAAATACGCACTTCTCTTGCAGTATAGGAAAAATCGATTCCGTCATTTGTGTTAAGCGAGTATCTGATGTTCGGATTGAAATAAGCCGCCGCCCAGAACATTGAGGGGTTGAAAGTTACCTTGAATTTTTGAATCTCGAAAAAAGTGTTAATATCGGCAACTACAAACAGCGCGCCCCCGAAATCCAAGGCTTCGTTGTTCAGGTTGTTAAGTGATAAAATTCCGCCGGTATCAAAAACGCCGGTTCCCTCTGCGCCCAATGAAAGACCAAAACCCCAGCCTTTTTTGCTGTCAATATTGATGGAGAAAGCTGTGCCAACGCCCAAACTTGCCATCAAGCCGTTAGTGACTCTGTTAATATCGATAGTAATCGTTTCGCTGAAAACTTCTCCTATTGTAAGCAAATTGTTGGAGAAAACAGCATTAATATCAAACGCTATTTCAAATCCGCGATCCATCGATCTTGAACGTGATGGGTGCTCCGCACCATCGGACGATGTACCTTCCGCATGGTGGCTGTCATCCGCATATATTGACGGAAAAGCAATAAAGCATATCAATAAAAGCAATAATAGTTTTTTCATTTATGTTTCCTCCTGTATTAAAATGCCATGTAGTATTCAAGATCGGCTTCTATTGCGACGCTAACCAAGCTTAGAGCTTGCGGCATGATCAATGATCCATTGTTACCCAACTTAATTCTTACTTCCGGAATAAACGGATAATTAGCCGTGGTGTTCAGCTTGTCCAAATCGTTTCCTGTAATACTTAATGTGATTTCGGAACCGGTGAATGGAAATTCGATGCTGAAATCGGAACCTTCTTTCTTGTTAACCAATTCCACTGCCAAACCGTTAAAAACCGAAGCGCTAAGTCTGATTTTTAAAGTCATGCTGTTGATAAAGTCCAATAATTCCGGAGCTCCAGGTTCGTTTCTGCCAAAAAAATCGCTTTCGCTATCGCCTAACGGGATGTCAAAAGAGGCTTCGGTTGTAAATCCCAAACTTAACGGAAGCCAAATTACCATTTCCGCCTTGATATAGAAAGTCTTGCCGATAAAATCCAGTTTTATGTTGTTACTGCTGTCAATTATCGCAGACAAATTAATGAATACTTCGTCATCACTTGTCAATAACAAGTCTACAATATTTTTAACATCCAGCCCGCCTGTGGGATTTGGCAGTGCTGAACCGATCCAAGTGGAACTGTTTAAGTCCACTCCGCTGAGTGTATAATTTTCGATACTTTCATTCAGTAATTCTACATCATCACTGTCAGTTACTTTAAGTCCAACATCTACACTGTTTAGAAAATCGGGGGTTTCTCCGTTTTCATCAACTACAGACAGATAGATTCTTGCTTGCAAACCATTTATGGTGAATCCGTCCAAAAAGGCTCCAAAGTCTCCAAGCGCCAACGGGATTGGTTCCGAGAAATCTTCCATTAAATCAATATCATGAGAAATCGTAACTTCTGTTTCCGCAATTACTTCCAAAATGGTTTCTTGAACAACTTGAGCAATAATTTCTTCAATATTTGCTGCAGACGGACCTTCTTCCATTATGCTTGCAATAATTTTTTGCTTTGTTGCATCGCTTGTAAGAGCAGCCTTTATGGCAGCTTGGTCTATTCCTACACTCGCCTCACCCCAATCAAAATTAACAACAAGATCGTCGTTTTCGCCAAGATCCGCCATTATTTCGTCAATCTTGTCCGACAATACTGTCTGATCGATTTCTTCGCCTGATGGAAACAATTCTTCCACGGCAGCCTGGTTAATTGTACCCTCTACCAAATTTCCTACAATTTCTTCCATTTGTCCAACAGCGGTATCCGGCACCTTAAACGATGTGTCGTCCAATGCATTAAAATGAACCATGAATGTCATTGTATCAGGCTGTGTACATCGGATAATTTTAAAACCGCTTTCCTCACCCAAACTGTCCGCGAAGAAATCCGCAAGAAGGTTTGATAATTCAAATTCATAATTTACCGAAAAATTCGGGGTCCCTACAAATTTTGCGCCTGTAGGGAGTTGCAAATCACATGCGAAAAAGCCAAGCACCAAAACAGACAAGGCAAGATAACTGATGTGTTTTTTCATTTTTTGTTCCTCCATTTATTAGTTATATTCTAAATATAGCGTAAAAGGCAATTAATGTCTATTGTTAAACTCTTTATAACTAAAAATTGACCATATTTGCCCTTTCCAGCAGTTCGTTCTTGTCAATGCCCCAATTTTTTCCAAAACAGGCAAGAAGTTCATCGGAAATTTTCATAAATTTTTCAAATATTGGTTTGTTTTGCAAAACAATCAAGCCGCGATTAACAAGAATCTCCCAAAATCGGGCAAAATTCTTAATTCTTTTCATGTCGACGGCGCAAATTGCGTTGTTTTCGATGATTTCGTACGGAGGCGACTGCGCAAAATGCATCCCAAACGCCTTATTATGCCGTGCAATCGGCGTTCCGGGGAGCAATTTTAAAATACCAAGCTGGATTTCCAGTTGATTTTGATTATTTTCGCCGTGTTTGTCACTTAAAATTTCCCACAACGCATCAAAACCCCTGCCGAATGACGCAAGGTCTTCGCCGGGCAAGCCGGCGATTAAGTCGGCATGGACGATTGCGTTGGTCTTTTCGCGAAGAAATTTAAGAGCGGCAAGTTCTTTGTCGGGGTTCGAGGGTCTGCCGATTCTTGCACTCACTTCGGGGTTTAGGGTTTGGATGCCGATTTCGAGGCGAAGCGTGCCCGGCGGGAAACGCGTTAATGCTTGCAGGAGTTCAAGCGGGAATAGAGAGGGAACCATCTCGAAATGTACGGTAAAGGGCACGATTGGAGAGGAAGGTCCACGGATTTTCACGGATTCGCACGGAGAAAGAGAGGAGGGTCCACGGATTCGCACGGATTCGCACGGATTAAGAGAAGGGGGTTGCTCTAATTTGTTTAAGAAAAACTCAATAATTTTTAACGCTCTTTTTATATTTGTATTAAATGAGCGGTCTAAAAATTTAAAGGTTTTTACGCCGCGTTGGATTAATATGTCCATGTCTGCAAGAAATGGTTCCAATGGAAATTCGTGTATTTTCTTTTCTATAGAACTAAGGCAGAATTCGCATTTGAAAGGACATCCCCGGGACGACTCAACATATATTAATTTTCTTGCTATGTCTTCGTCTGTATACAAATGGTATGCGCTCTTTATCCCTTCTTCTCCGTGCCTCAGTGTCTCCGTGTGAGGTTTTCCCAAAATATTTTCGCATAACTCGCGGAATGCAATTTCCCCGTCGCCGCGAATTACATGATCCGCATATTTTAAAATCTCCGCGTCTTTGGAAAGGTGCGAAACTTCGGGTCCGCCCAAAACAACAATAGGTCTTTTAAATTCGCTTCCGTGAAAATCCGTGAAAATCCGTGGACCCTCCATATCCATCCAGATTTTATTCAGTTCTTTGATAAGCTCAATCGTGGCAAGATGGTTCCAGATTGAAACAGAAACGCCGATAATTTTTGGCGGCGCGTTATGTGAAAGAAAGGGGGCAAGTTTTTCTGATAACGGCTGGCGCAGGGCAAATTCGATTATTTCGCATGAGTTTTCCAAAGAGCCAAGGTTTGCCTTTAATAAACGCAATGCAAGCGAAGGATGTATCCATTTGGCGTTGATTGTTAAAAGTACAATTTCTTTCAATTACCAAACAAACCCTTGGTGCCTGTGCTCCACTCTTCGCGGGCTTCCATTACAAGTTTTTCAACTTCGAACCAGTTGTTTGCGCGCGGGCCGGGAAGATCGCGGTTTGTAGAATTTGTAAAGACGATTGTTTTGCATTCCTGTTTGCGAAGGCTTGTTATGTTTTCGGGAGCATCGTCGATATAAACATGAGCGCCCACGGCTCCTTTGTCGTTCATAAAGCAAATGTCCCAATACGGTATGTCAAGGTTGTCAAGCCAATCGACGGTTTGCGTAATCGTTGTGCGGTGGGAAAATTTTAAAAAGAGCCTGTGCGTAATTATGCGCACGCGTATTCCCTGATTCGAAAGTTTGCGGAGGATTGCGGGCGCATGTTCGATTGGTTCCATGTCGCCGAAAATGTTGCGCTGCGTTACCGCAAAACGGTGCAGTCTGTCGTAACCGCCGAACTCGTCAATGCCCCACTCTTTTAAGCCGTAGGAAACTTCTTCCGTTAGTTTATCAACCGGCTTGTTCAGCCACTCCGAAGCGATTTTTCTGATAGCCCCGTAAAAGTCGCCGACTACGCCGTCAAGATCAACGCCGAAAATAAAACTTGAGTTATCCATAGAATTTAAATTAACCTTCCTTGGAAATTAAAATTACCAAACTTCTGGCTTTGACGGAATAACTTCGCTGAGAGGGAAGTTTTTCTTCGTTGCCGGGAGTCAAAAAATCATTAGGTGAAGAAAGTCCTGTGTCAACTACGCGGTACCATTGTTTTTTATGAGGCGGTTCCGCAAGCACAAAACTCTGAGGCTCGATGCTGGAATTGAACATAAGGTAAAAATCATAATCGTCTTTGTCAGCCAGCGTGTCGGCTTTGCTTCCAAGAAGGCGGAGCGCCAGAAAATAGCCGATTTCGTCCCAATCGGGAACCTGCGCTTTTTCGTCGAACCAGCTGATGTCGGGAATTGCCTTGTACGCGCCTCCCCTTCCTGTGAAAAATTCCGGACGCAAAAAACCCGGGTGGCGCAGACGGAAAGCGATCATTTCTTTTGCAAAACGGTAAAGATCGGCGTTTTTTTCCAACAGCGACCAGTCGTACCACGAAATTTCGTTGTCCTGACAATATGCGTTATTATTACCACCCTGCGTGCGGCCGAATTCGTCGCCGCCCAAAAGCATCGGAGTTCCAAGCGAAACCAGAAGCGTCGCAAGGAAATTTTTATTCTGCCTTATGCGTAAAGCGTTTATAACCGGGTCTTTTACATTTCCCTCTGTGCCGTAATTGTAACTCAAGTTATTGTTGCTGCCGTCGCCGTTGTTTTCGCCGTTGTCTTCGTTGTGCTTTTCGTTATACGAAACCAAATCCCTCATCGTAAAACCGTCGTGGCTTGTGATAAAATTAATCGAGTGGAAAGGTTTGCGTCCGTCGCGCAGATACAAATCGGAACTGCCTGCAATACGCGTCGCAAGATAGCGCGTTTCCTTTGGATCGCCGCGCCAGTACTTGCGCACATTGTCGCGGTACTTGTCGTTCCATTCAGCCCAGCGTCCGCCGGGGAACCATCCAACCTGATATGCGCCGCCTGCGTCCCATGCTTCCGCGATAATTTTTGTCGAGTTTAAAACGGGGTCTTCCGCGATTTGTTCCAGCGTTGGAGGGTTTTCCATGATACGCCCGTTTTGATCGCGCCCAAGTATCGACCCCAAGTCGAAACGGAAACCGTCAACGTGCATTTCCGTTACCCAATAGCGAAGACAATCCATGATGAATGTGCGCACAACCGGATGATTGCAGTTTACGGTATTGCCGCATCCGGAATAATTTTGATAGTAGCGTTTGTTTTCGTTCAATATATAGTAGATGGAATTGTCGAGTCCCCTAAAACAAAAAGTCGGACCCTGCTCGTTGCCTTCGGCGGTATGATTAAATACGATATCGAGTATTACTTCGATGCCTGCCTTGTGAAGCTCCCTTACCATTTCCTTAAATTCATTAACCTGTGCGCCCGGTGTTTTATCCGCCGCATAGGAACCTTTGGGCGCAAAAAACGCGACAGTAGAATAACCCCAATAATTGGTCAGCTTCTTTTTGGTTTTTGGAGAATACCGGATAATTTCGAATTCGTTAAATTCCTGAACAGGCAAAAACTCGATACTGGTAATTCCCAAATCCTTAAAGAACGGAATTTTTTCGATTACGCCGCGGTACGTTCCGGGATGCTCAACGCCCGAATTGGGATGAGCGGTTAATCCCTTTACATGGGTTTCATAAATTACGCTGAAGCGCAGCGGATAGTTAAGAGGGCGATCCCCCTGCCAGTCAAAGTTGTCGTCAATCACGATACATCGGGGTTGATGGGCAATGTCATCATCGTTGGAAAAAGACAAATCCTTGTTTGGTTTGTCCGGGTCGTAGCCTGCGCATTTTCCGTAGTCCCAACCCGAGATGTCGCCGATTGCCTTTGCATATGGGTCGATAAGTGTTTTATGCGGATTGAACCGCTGACCTTTCTCGGGAGCATAGGGGCCGTCAGCCCTGTACAAGTAGCAGGTACCAGCCGTAAGACCGCGAATAAAACAATGCCAGATATTTCCGGTTTTATTTTTTAACGGGATTTCGAGCCAAGGGCTGTCCTTGTCAGGGGATTCGAAAAGGATGAGCGTGACAGCTGTGGCGTTCCTGGAGAAAATTGCAAAGTTTACACCCTCATGAGTAACCGAAGACCCAAGAGGCAGAGCTTTTCCTGTTTCCGCCACAAGATTGCAAAGAACCATTACTAAATTATAGCCTAAAATTTTTAAAAATGAAAGCAAATAAAACCTCAGGCATCTGCTTAATAATGCCAATCAAGCTACGCTATATATAGTGTAGCTTAAAATCGATTTAACGCTATATATAGCGTAGACCCTTGCTTTCCCTCTTGACAGAAATTAAGGCGGGCCTTATACTCAAAAACTTAAAAGGGGAAGGGAAATGTTCTCATCAATAATCAAACGGGATGGAAGGACTCAGGGGTTTCACGAGAGCAAGATTACAGAGGCAATTGTCAAATGCCTGCAGGCTGTTGGGGAAGAAGACAGGCAAAAAGCCGTCGAATTGATGCTCGAAGTCATCAAAAAGATAAAAATCCAGTATAAAGACGCTTCTTTTACGGTCGAAAATGTCCAAGACATAGTCGAAACGGTTTTAATCGAACAGGGTCTTGTAAAAGCCGCCAAGGCGTACATTTTGTACCGCGAAGACCGCTCCAGGCTGAGGGAAGCCCGAAGCGAGCTTATGAATGCAGTTTCCGAGATTTTACAGGAAACGAACCGCGATAACGCCAATGTGGGCAATTCGCCGTCTGCCAAAGTTTTGCAGATCTCGGAAATTGCCTCCAAAAACTATTACCTGAAACGGGTGCTTTCCGAGAAGGAAGCGAACGCCCACATTAACGGCGATATTTATATTCACGATTTATCATGGTACGGCAAAACTTTGACGTGCCTTCAGATCCCGCTTGATAAACTTCTGCGCGACGGCTTTAATAACGGGCACGGCTATATTCGTCCGCCCAAGGGGATAAAAACGGCAGCTTCGCTTGCAGCGATTATTTTACAAAGCAACCAGAATGACATGCACGGCGGACAGTCTTTCGCCTATTTTGACAGGGACATGGCAGTTTACGCCGAACTTGAAAAACAAAAACAGGATAAATTGATCCGCGAAAATCTTGAAGAATTGGGCGTATCCGCCGATGAAGAAAAAATTGAAAAATTGGTTTACGAGCGCACAAGAGAAGAAACTTTTCAGGCGATGGAGGGTTTCATTTACAATTTGAATACGATGCATTCAAGAGCCGGAGCGCAGGTTCCTTTTTCCAGCATCAACTTTGGAACCGATACGTCAGAAGCCGGCAGAATGGTATCGGAGTGTTTTTTACTTGCCTACGAAAAGGGTTTGGGAAAAGGAGAATCGCCTTTGTTCCCGAATGTTTGTTTTAAAATAAAAGAAGACGTTAATTTTGAGGAAGGCGATCCCAATTACGATTTGTTTCAATTGAGCATGAAGGTCGCGTGCAAGCGCCTGTTTCCCACTTTTTCGTTTCAGGACTCAAGTTTTAACAAGCCTTTCCGCGATGAGGAAGTCGCGTACATGGGCTGCAGAACCCGCGTCATTTCGAATATCAACGGAAAGGAGCAGACAAACGCGCGCGGCAATCTTTCGTTTACTACGATAAATCTTCCGCGCCTTGGCATTCGCGCAAACAAAGACATATCGATATTTTGGAAAAACCTTGACGAAGTTTTTGACATCTGCGTCGATCAATTATTGACCCGTTATAATGTGCAAAAACAATTAAAGGTTAAAGACTTCCCGTTTTTAATGGGTCAAAAACTTTATATCGACAGCGAAGATTTAACCGCAAACGACACAATCGAAAAAGCTATCCGCCACGGTACGCTTAGTATCGGATTTATCGGTCTTGCGGAATGCCTTGTCTCTCTTACGGGCAAACACCACGGCGAAACTGCCGAGGCGCAGGCTCTTGGTGTCGCGATTGTAAGCCACCTTAGGCGAAGATGCGATGAAATGTCAAAAAAGTATAAATTAAATTTTTCGCTTCTTGCGACTCCCGCTGAACAATTAAGCGGAAAGTTCACAAAAATTGACGCGGAGCTTTACGGCGTAATCCCCGGCGTAACCGATAAAAAATGGTATACCAATTCTTTTCATGTTCCTGTTGAATATAAAATAAAAGCTCTTAAAAAAATTGAAATAGAAGGCGCGTATCATAAATACTGCAACGCAGGGCATATTTCTTATATAGAATTGGAGTCCGCTCCGCAAACCAACACGCAGGCATTTGAATCGCTTATAAGGGCAATGGCTGACGCAGACATGGGTTATGCCGCCGTAAATTTCCCTGTTGACGTTTGCTGCGATTGCGGCTTGAACGGCGTAATTGACGAAGACCTCTGCCCCAAATGCGGCGGTAACGAAATTAGCCGTGTGCGAAGAATAACGGGTTATCTCTCAACGCTTGACCGATTTAACGAAAGCAAACTGGCGGAAATTGAACACCGTCAAGTTCACAAGTAAATGCATGTT
>Ga0209755_10003717_pt1 | contig 18766 bp, 8 predicted proteins | sample TergutCo191P1_FD_187301 | JGI IMG/M metagenome (GOLD analysis project Ga0209755, IMG submission 187301) | Cornitermes sp. P1 segment gut microbial communities from Petit-Saut dam, French Guiana - Co191P1 (SPAdes) (version 2) | ecosystem: Host-associated > Arthropoda: Insects > Digestive system >...
TTGTCAATCTATCAACCTGAAGATGGCCATAAGAGCCGAAACATGTAGTTGATACCTATGTAATAAACAACATATATCTAACCACCAGATAGTTGTGTTCGACAGTTGATTAATCCAATTATAGTCTCTCTTAGATTCTACACCTGTGAGAAGAAACAGTGTCATGTCAACGTTACATTTAATTTTAATTACCTGTAAGTCTCGCTGTGACAAATATGTCCGTCTACATCCAGCATTTCCATATCTTGTCCCTCCATGAGTACACATGAACACAGTACCAAGCCCAGTTTGCTCCACTCTTGTGACCTTTTCTAAACAACGAGGGCACACTTTATCTTCTCTCTTTGCACATGATAAGCAAAATACATGTTTGCACGGTATCTGGAAAAAAAAAAAAATCAAACCATTAGAAATGACATGACATGTTTCACAGCCATACATAATAAACACACAGTCTCTATTTTGGTAGTATACGATATGCAGCATAATGCATGTTTATGAATAAATTACAATGTACCTCACTTAACATGCAGTTAAATTAAAAAAAAAACTGTCACATTCCTTTTTCTGTAAAGTCTACAGTTCCTACATTTGATTTAACTCAAAGTGTCCTACCACAACACATGGTATTATACAGTGGGTGAAGTGGCTTCTCTTGGGCCAGACAACTGCAATTAAATCTGAAGCAGGCCAAGTATTTCTCTCTTCACCACCACACTCAGTTTACCATTCCCAAGTTGCCAAAATTTATAAAAGTTTCCATTACTGTTCACTTCTTTTCCCACCAAAATTTCAAATTTTGCAGTGCTTTTCTTCTTTCAGTCATAGCAGTGAAGTACAGTAAATGAATGACTGCCCTCTATAATCATTCATAGGAATCAAAACAACCACAATGAAAATAAATGTCAGATTGCAGAATACATCAGAAATGACACTTAACAAAGTACATGTCTTATGCTTATAAAAATTGATCTATTTTGATTTTACAACAAAAAACATACCATCCTTCCATAGATTAGGATTGGTTTCATACACTTGTCACAACAGTGTATCATTGGATTAAGAACTTTTTCACCAATAAGATTCACCCGATGATCCCACCGAAGGCGAAGCATAGGTTCAGGAGGACCACGGTTAATTGTGGTGAAAGTTGGAGCCTCCAATTGAGAGATATCTGCCTCCAAATCAACTATAAGAAATCAAAATATAAATGTATTAAATAAAGTTATCATGAATATTCAAAATGTTTTGCATATCTGTCACACAACCAAAAACATACCTAAGAGCTAATACTAAGCATAGATAATTAATAACTCCACAGAATTCAAGTAATAGATATCAGGAAATTACTTTTTGGGGGTTGCTGATTTTCATCACTGGTTTCTTGAACTTCTTCTCCCGTTTGCAATGGTATGTCCTCTTCATCACTCTCTATAACCTAAAACAAAAATGGACTTAACAGTATCAGTACAGTTTAGCAACAGTAAATGTAAATCTACACTTGAAGCTGACTACACATGGGTAAAACATGTACCAGTTAGTTCACACTAAATAAGTTTCTATTTATGTTTAAATTTCTACCAGACTACACAGTGTACATACCAGAAGACAGCATTCCTCACAGTCAGTGACGTGAGAATGTCAAATCACACAACAGATTTTCATTTGATATCTGTTAACTTTGCAATTACACAGAACAGTGTCCCTCTTGAAAAGTTAATAGTTGCTCTATTAGTCAAGACATATTCTGCAACTAACCCCCACAAAACTGAAAATCAGCTGGTAGCTACTAAATGATACAGCAAGACACGTCAAATTTTATATGGATATAGATCATAAACATACATACCATAAAAAAATGTGGCTGAAACATTACAAAAGTCTTAAAAAATAAAGTACCAATTCATTCTATGATGTAAGGAAGGCATCACAGTAAGTTATCTTAATTTATTCTACATTAATGAATGAAAATACAATAGATGTGCAAAACGGGCACACTTCTGTTTACATGTGCACATGTGGCATAAGTGGACATACAACTAGGACAAGAATTGTTCCCCGCCTCCGTGTAAGACTTAAACTTCAAAATGGTCTGCAACAGGTTCAGGTGAATCATGCAATAAATAGAGAGACAAAAGAGACCCTTTAACATATAAGTATCACCGCGTGGAATTTCACAACTGAAATCTGTAAATGGAAAGAATAACAAATTTATTCCCCAACCAAATTACTTTTTAACATCAAGAAATGTAAAGGGGTTCTCGTACATGTGTATGTGTACTAGATCACATGATGTTCGTCTGTATTATGTTCAATTCAGTGGCCGCAAAAGGAGAGGTCTGTAATTTTGTATGTGTGTGTGTACAACACGCCAGGGTAAGCTTCGAATACAGATCTCCTGCTGTTAAAACCCTCGTAGCAATACTCGAAACCCCCTGCCAAAGCCCAATAACGGGATCATAATGTAGAGAGGCGCAGGTACAGCATGTAGGTGTGGAAATTCTGAGCAAGATTGTAAAGAAGGCAAGTGTAGGAAGTAATTAATGTAAACTGTGGTTAAGTATTAATTTACAGTTAATTCTTGGCTACCTTCACAGCCTTCTTTCCCCGGCCACGAGACCCTCTTCCTCTCCCACGACTACGAGCACGACCACGACCTCGGCCTCTCATTCTTTGCGCTAATTAAGTCAAATTCCAACTTTACACATTATTCAGCTAACCCGCACTTTCACCACTCAGCCCCGTCACTACCCTGGACGTAAATTGAAACGCATACACAAATTACACCAAATTATCGCGTTGAAGTATTTCACATACCACATGTCACAGAATTGAACTGTCGAGTGTACTCTTATCCGTAGTGTGGTGCTCAAAGCACGGATAAGAACAGCGCACACATGTTTATGACGACCGTGCTTTGGTAGTCTCAGATCATTTGTATTTGCGGGTTGATTTCGACGTGGGTATTTGGAAGAAGAGCCAAACAGACAGTCCATAAATGACTAGATGACTATATGACCAGCATATGAGCCCAACCGATTCACTGTTACGTCACCTTTATATGTGATAGACAGAAATGGATTCATTCTTTTACTTACTGATAATTCGGGAATCATTCATTCATTCATTTACTTATTGATAATTACGGAATCCATTACTGGTACAGGACCAATGGATATATTTGTTATAACATATATAGTTCCAGTACACACATAAAGAATTAGAGCTGTCTGCCAGTGTCAACTGCACAAAATTCTGTGACTTTGAGGGGCTTACGAAACACAGTGGATCTTTTGTTGCATTAAGTTAAATCAACTGTTACTGGTGCCCACTATTTTTAACGCTAATGACACATACCACTTGAGCTCTGTTCGTAATCCATACTGCAGCAGATGTGACCTTGAAGGTCCTGCTAACTGCTGCATGGGAATTCGGGGACTCAACCTTCAACTGGAGTTGGCTGCATTTGTTGAGTCTGTTAGAACTGGGCCTATTACACTAGATTGTTTTACATCACTCCTGTGAATGATTAGCCAGGGTTGATGTAGTTTGGGAACATCCTTTCTATCATTGCTGTGCAATTGCTGTTACTAGCTTAGAGTCATTGCATAGCATAATGTCCATCTTAGTTTTTACAGTTGAGGGCTACTGCAACTACCATACCTGCGACGCACCTCACATCTCATTGGTCGCAAGGTATGATTTAAGGGACGTTATATCCCAGAATATAGGGAGACAATGTAGCCTTGGCCATGGTGGCTGACCAAAGGTATGATTTAAGAAATGGGCAATTAGGCTAGGCTTTTTTTCTATACCCCAAGATATGGTAGTGTTAACATGTCTCACACTGTCCAGTATACTAGATTCAATGTGTTTTTCTCTATAAAATGTCCTTTCAATGATGAATTTACATTAATACATGTGACTATATAAATACATTATTATTCTCTATAGTGCAGTTGCCATAAGTTAGTTTGTCATTCACTATGACCCTGCTGATCAGTACAGCAGGGGCCTGTTTCACAAAGTGACAAGTCCTGTCAGGACAGGTGACAATACTAGTCAGAATGACAATAATGACTGGTGTCTATTTCACAGAACAAGTGACTTGTAAACTGCAGCAAAGTGACAGGCAAATTTGAGCTGTTTGACAAATGTTTGTTTCACGAAGACATTTTCCTATCATAGTCACTTGTCACAGTATAACGTCTTGTGACAGAAGTAGCAAGTTTGGTCAGGCCAGTCAGGTTTAGATGATCATATGATGCAGAAGGATAGTGAGGACATTGTGTTTAGGTTAAAATTGAGCCAGTATGTGTTCCAGTGATTAGGAATACAAGAATGAGATTGTGATGATTCAGGAACAAAGAATTTACAGAAGCAGATTGAATGTTAGTGAGATAGAAGGGAGTTATGGATATACTGATAGTTCTGTCAGTGAAGGTGGAAGAACTTCTTAGCATGGTAGCACCATTTTGCACTGGGAAACCAATCAAAGTCCCGCTCTAAGTGAGAAGCAGTTCCTACAAATAGCACTGCCTTGACTAGGTACAGAAGGACAATATCATACAGTGGGTGACATGTGTGGTGTGTCAAAGGCTAGTGCATGTATTCCTGTTTTCATCTCTGACATGATGGTGAGAGTATATCAGCTAGCAATGCAGATGTAGGTAACTGTGCCTGTTGGTAATCTACAACTGCCTCCTCAGCCTGAAAACAGTTGTCACTATCCAAACCTTCTACAGAAGGATTACCTTTTTTAGGATATCTAGGTTAAGGAAGTTCATTTTTTGTACTTCACCTCCTTACCTCCACCTGTTCCTGTCATTTTTGCATTGTCTCTTTTTGCCTGCAATATAATACTAAACAAAGTTTTGCACACACATTAATGACTGGTTTATTATGTAAGTCTTATCCATTTACAAGGTCCATAATGACGAATAATAACTGCTGTGCCAGTTCTAAAAAATAATTATGGATTTACTGAGTGAATTAAAAAAAAGGTGGAAGAAGTAGACAAGTAAATATTTAGTTAAAGAGCAATTATAAAGTGTGAAAGGAACAAGGAAACATGATTTATTGATCAATCCAGAATATTCTAACATAGAAAGAAGGCTGTTACAGTGCAACATCTTGTAACAGTGAGCAACATAAACAGACTGTTAATAAATTACTAAACAAAATGAACTGATGTTGGCAGGCACGTGGCTATGCCACTGCTTTCCTAGAACCTAATGTGTAAATAAATATTATGCAGTTCACACATTATACATTTCTTACTCATAAACATGCTCTTTCAGCAGTGTTATCAGTGTCATGAAAGTACTGCCACAGCCAGTCCTAGTGACTCAGCAAGCTTGGTCATTTCCTTCCACTTCTCACTTTGTTTTGCTTTGTGAGATCATTCAAAAACAATCCAATGTAACACCATTCGCCCGTTTTATCTTCTGCAAAACGGCAAGTTTGTTTGTAGTCCCCATTCTACAGCTTCTTGCTTCCACTACCTGACTTGTCACACTAGTCATTGAGAAAGCAACTGGTGACAAGTCTAGCAAAAGTTATTGTGAAGCAGGATTTAATACTGATACTTGTACCTTGCCGCTTCCTCACCAATCAACTTGTTACACCATTTGCTTTGTGAAGCAGGCCCCATATCTCTGAAATATTGTGCATTAGCCCATAATTGATATGGCTGACAGCCCAAGAACAATTTAGTGAATATATTTGCCACAAACACTTCACATCTTACTATTATTCATTGATGTTTCATGTGACCTTCATTTTTTACATTGTACCTTAGGTCAATGTCTCGTCCAGTGGTTTTAATTATGCCAAGTGACAATTTAGTTTCAACTAAGGTGTAAGATGTAAGATTGTGTGTGTTGTGCTATGTTCCTTTGTTACAAGCTACCAGAAATACCACACACACCCACCCCCACATCCACTTCTTTAGGGAGACTTCTTACATACCCCTTCGTTTAAAACTCACCCCTAAGGGTGGAATGATTTAAATGTCCTGTTGTTGACAACAAAGCAATGCAATGAACACTTGGATCTTATGAACATATTTGGTAATGCTTGGGGTTTTGACAATGCCCTATGACATGATTTGCTCCCAAGTTTTGATGCTATATAAGCAAGAGGTTTAGAAGCCACTGGGGAATGTTCTCGGGAACATTCTGGTCATCACTTGCTGCAGGAATCTCTGTCTAAATAGATCGCCAAAATTTCTTTGTGATAGAAGTCTGTCTACAAGCTCAACTTCCAAATTATTTAATAGTGTGCTGCTTCATTTATCACCACAGCGCAATCCATCAGTTACTTTTGTTATCACCAATCAACAAACTACAATAAATGAACTATTCTTTCCCTCAAGACTTGTGATTGGATTCGTGAATATCAATTCTCAAGTGTCTAGCATGAGCCTTATACTAGTTTCCCTTAGTAACCATCTGCATGGTCGACACTGGTGTACCTGATTTTGACCAACTTGGGATAAAAAAAATTGTAGATGTGAAACCCCTGTGACACTAAGGAAACAGTCTGTAATGCAGTAAGCATCACCCACAGTAACTCGAGCACTGTGCTGGCTCCACGTTGTGTGAGTCAGAACCACAGTGCTAACACTCCTAGCCAACACCTTTATGGCAGACTTCAAGGAAGAGACCATCACAACCAGCTAGGAAAGTAAAATGTTTTTTATACTTAGGTGGATGATGTTATTAAAAAAAATGCTTCAGCAGTTCTACCACATGGTCCAACTTCTACAAGACTTCTGAATCACCCAACTTCAGACACCTCAGCAACTACTTCATAATGACAATGGAAACCAACATCCAGTTACCTTTTCTTGATACCTTGATCGCTCACATCTCGACAGCATTGCAGGATACACCATTAACAGAAAATCCAACCCATGCTATCAAATATCTGTGGATGTCTTCACACTGCCTACCATGTCACAGAAGGTTTCTAATTAGTACTTCAATGTGTAGATCAAATTGGTAGTCTGGTAATTACAATCTAGTGAACACAATTTCAAAGCCATTGGCTTTTGCACAAAGAAATTGTAATATGCAAACAGGAAGGAAAAAACTGGACTATAAAGTATGCATTTGTTATATTAAAGAAAAAACAGTGTTCAATGTCAGAATGCTGTGGATAAATGGCCATCTTGAAACCTACAAGTATGGCATCTTGTCACAGTTCAGTGAAAAGTCAACAAACCTCTACACAAATACCTTACATGACAGATTGGCTGTTGCACCTCCACAAGGATATCTGGACACACTGGGTATATGAGACTGGGCACAAGTAATAGCAATAACCATACTTTCAATACAGACCAGTCATCATATCAGTTCGACAAAGTCATGGAAAATGTTCACAGAGACTGTCATCACAGTAACCATCAAAACAGACAAGCACCCAGAGAAAATAAGCTGGGAAGAATGATAATGACAGAGTAAAATCTGACATTCCACTGGGTTGCATCCAGTCCTCATCCCTTCAAACTCCAGTAACCATGTTTAACACAGGGGTGGGCAGTTTCTCTTACCTGAAGGCCACATGAGTATGCCTTGAAGTGACTGTGGGCCAGAAAGCTTTACAAGAAATATATGAAATTGAAAAGTTGTTACAACGTATTACTTATTGACACAGATGTAACACATGCCTTTCTATATACCAAGTTACATAACACATATTTTGAAGCATGCTGTATGTGCAGACCATGAAATATGAGAGTTACATATTTGGCCTCTGTGTAGACATACTTGGGATCCAAAACCTTCATGCATTTATTTTTGTCAGCACAATAACGTCTCAATAAATTATGTCTAAATATCACACCACAGGCCAGATTTAAAATTTGCAAGGGATGCTTCCAGGCCTTGGACTGTAGTTTGCTCATCCCTGGAGTAGCATCTAGGATAGCACCTAACCAATCACTCACTCTCCTCCTTTCTTTTTTTAGGTATGTTGTGTAACAATACCATCAGTTGCTATGATCGTGTACTATGAGCGATGCATGAATGAATGACTGAATGAATGAATGATACTGCTGCGTTGGTAGAAAAGACACTGACAGGAAAACCAAAGTACTCATAGGTAAACCTCTTTCAGTGCTAGTTTGTCAACCACAAATCCCACATGGATTGACCTAGGCTTGAGCCCTGGACTTCCACAGTGAGAAGCCACGAAGTAATTGCTTGTTCCATTGCACAACTGCTGTCCCACTCCTGCATGTACCATTGCTTTAACCCAACCCAGACTTTCACCATGAAGGTGGCAATTGCAACAAACAAACAAACAATGACATCAGTGGACCCAATTTATTAAATCAACTAAATGCACAGTATTAAATTTATGTGAATATTAATGACGTATCTCCGACGTGTTACAGTACTGGTGTGTCTTATCATCTTCAGGGAGTACAATATTCCATGTTTAACACCAAACGCCAATGATAATCTGTTATTTACAAGGTCCTACAATCTATAGTGGGCTCCATTATTGAGCCCACTACAGATTGTAGGACCTTGTAAATAACAGACTATCACTGGCATTTGGTTTTAAACATGGCATATCATATTTCCTGAAGATGGTACACTGGTACTGAAACATGTCAGAGACACATAATTAATTTTCATATCTATTTAATACTGTGCACTTAGGTGCAACAAATTGAGTATATTGATCTAAAAATGAACAGAAAGGACAACTTTAAAATAACAAGGACATGGCTGGAATTGAACTCTGACTTCAACATTAGACATTGCAGAAACTTACCATCACTGTGCAAGATATTAGGTTCTTCACTACAGTTAATTATAACATACAGCTTGCATTTAGCTAGTTAATCTCACAAATAAGAAGTAATAATTTAATAAAGATTCATATTGTGGTCCTATAGGTTAGGAAACCATGTCAACATCTGGTAGATGGGTATCACACTTCATAGGAACCTACTGCCTCCAACTGCAGGTGCAGCAGGTTTCTCTGAAGCACTGGTATCCAGATACTAGGCTAAAACACAGTGTTATAACCTAGAAGACCACATTATACACCACTATCCTTGTTCTTTAATGGTTACATTGGTATAATATTTATCATTTATAATTTATTTGTAATAATTGGCACACATTCTTTTTACAACTGAAGACACAATATGCTCCTGTACAGTTAATTAAATGTCTGCAAAATATAAAACTTTTTCAATTCTTTCGTCTTTCATGTTTGCAGACAAAAATAAATTAACATGACAATTGTACAGACATAATTTACATAAACCTTGATTTCTCTTAATTTAATTAATTTATTATTTGCTCAAATTTCTTCTTCACAAAGATATTTTACAAGTACTGAGGTATCTGTTCACTTTGTTTTCACTGATTTTTCATTTCCTAAGTTATGACTAGAATTTTACACAGACTTGTGGTTTGACATTTTGATTTTTGCTAAATAAAATATACGGTTCGGATGACTTATAGTGAAACAAAACATAAATTAAAACCTATCTTACAAAAAAGTGCCACATTTGTGTTTATAACATTGCGTATGGTAATCTATTTACAATCAGTGCTTTTGAGAGTAAAAAATGAATCAGTACATTTATAGGATTGTTTTCTTTTTGTAGGACAAGCTACTACAGGAGGAAACGTCACTATGTAGACATGTGAGCATTCTCCAGCTTCATGGTTCAGAGATGTACACTCCTACCACAGTTTGAACAACAAATAAGTGACAACACATAGTTTTATTCAACAAGAGAACATTTCTTGTCATTTAACAATTCTAGAAACTTATTTAAAATTTCCCTTCATTAAGAAACTAAATGTGTACATTTCTCTTCAATCACAACGCGCACACTGTCAGTTTCTCTCTCTTTATATATTTTACAACTCTTTATTTGCTTTACACTTCAGCTCAATTTATTGCCAAAACTAACTGCAGTAATAATAAGTTAGTATTTGTGCTAAGTACAGTAGTAAGTATTAGTGAATTAGTGACTCTAGAACTGGGATCATTTACTTCTTGTCAGTAACACTATCATTAACACTGGATACACAGAATGCATCTGGAACTGGAAGTGAAGGAGGGAGGAGATAAGGTAAATGCCTGGGGTAAAATTTATTCAACATCTTGCAATAAAATATCTTGTCACCATACTTTTTTTGCTGTTTAATTTTAAATACTGAATCAAATGCTAATATCTGACTTAGATTTCTTCTTAAGCTACATTATTACTTTGTTGGCATTGCTGTCATTTTGGAAACAGGAATTAAAGTATGTATTACATTGTACAGGCAGAGGGAGAAGAGATGGTGAGGGAAGAAAGTACATACATACATACATACAAACAAACACACACACACACACACGCAGATTAAGTTTTTGTATTAATGCATATGCATGGATTTTATCACAATCGTTGCTCAAACCCAGGACATGGATGATGCTATCATAATCCACATTCATCAGTCTTGCCTCACCTTTTTTGGGAGTCAGCACCTATCTGTTTTCGTCTTAGTTATACTGTAAAATCCACAATTTTCTACCACATGATCCAGACACAAGTTTTATTTTATACAACACATACGTCTAGCATAAAAAGTCCAAACAATGTCACACACTAGTAGTGGAGGGTGCAACTTGTACCAGCCATGGCTTAGAAGTATCAGCTTCTTGTGTGTGAGGGGTATATATCTATATATAACTATATTTATATATAGAAGCAACATAAATTTGGGTTGTTCATTGAAAGCCCCCCGATATGCATCAACTGCTGTGTTGAGTTTATATACAACACCCAACTATATTTTGTAAGGTGTTTAAACCATTCATTAGACTATTTAGCAATGCGTTTTAAATACAACTAATTCTAAGTGGTGGATGTGATTTTTCTTTTTTCTCTGACTAGAATATTACAGTAGTTCATTTAACATTTTAAGCAAACAGGATATCATATTTGATTAGAATTAAATCACTTTTCTGCATCTGGTGATAAGAATTGAGTTCTATAGTTTGCTTTTTATCCTGCCATTTTAAGTACTTTCATCCAAGCACATTAGTTCATTGCACAAATCATCAGAACCAAAATTAACATACAAAGCTTTGTTACCATTTTCAGGTTCCAGTTTGAATCTATTCATAACCAAACATGACCTACATCATTTATTATTTCAGTGTGAACACTGATTACAGTCAATGTAATGCTTCCCTCCTTAAATTGTTCACATCGATACGCAATACTGCAGCCTACCACAGCCAATGTTACTTTATTAATTTTATTATGATCTGGAAATGTTCACAATATGCCCAAAATGCATTCCAGTTCACATTTAACCTATTGCATTCATTCAAAGTACCAGCAATTCACTCAAATATTCAGTTTCATGGCAACCACATGTTGCAGATTCAGTATTATTACAACCATATTGTTCTGTGTGACATGTGGACTCATCACTGTTTTACAATCCATGATCACAATAGCTGTTTCACACTCATATGATACTGCGAACCACAGAAATCTACTTTCTTCCCGTTACTGACAGAATTTAACAAAATGTCATATTTCTACATTATTATTTCCCTTCTTACAGCCAACTGATAAAAAGATTTTAATTTCCTAAGTACAGCATTATCACACTTATCTACACCATCACAGGAAGACTTTGCTTTCATCAATTTCAGTTAATGGTTTGTAAACAGCGGCTTCGCATATACATTGTTTATTGGTTATATTTACTTCACTATCAGGCTGAAACCTCTCAAAAACCCTTGCTTTTTTAGCCATATATATTTTGCCCATTTGCAACAACTTTGGTTTACTGCTTTGCCTGAACCCTACGCCATTGTGCTGGATCAAAATTTGTCTCCATTTTTTGTAGTATTTGAGATATTTTGGACGTGAATACTTTGTTATTGCACATTTATAATGTTTTGTTTATTACTTTAATTTTTAAGTGCACATATTTGTACATTATTTAATTGCTGACATTTAATTTCCAGGAATGTTTTAGATCAATCCCCATTTCTCTCTGTTTCATTCAGTTTAAAAGACCATCTTCCTGCTTATATTCTACATCCCTGTCCTACATTTTGAATCCTTTGTCTCTCTCTCTCTCTCTCTCTCTCTACCAAGTTTGGAATGCCTGAGTTATTCCATACTACTTTTCCATTTTTATGTACTGAAACAACAACCATCCCTTTCATTTCATTCACTCCAAGCACATTTACATTTTACATGTATTATTGTTTAAACTTCCCTCCTGTCTACTTCAGTCCTCTGAAATGAAATATGAGAATTCACTGATTTCCTTTGGAGGCCACACATTACCATTTGCTTTTCCTCTCAGTTTTAAAAATTACGAGAGAAGTTTAACAAACAACCAGGTCTTAAAATTAATGCATAGAATGAACCGTAATGTACTGTTCCTTCAATTTATCTCAACCCTATTGTATACTAAAATATATATAAACATAGAGTTTTGTTAGTGGAATTATATCTTATTCTATATTAGAAATATTAATGCTACTAGTTTCAACTTAAACATGTCATCTTCAGGCACAGTTTTATTAAAGGGAAATGTGCATATTATGTTTAAAATGTCGTTTTTATAAATGTAATTAAGGTTTACATGTTTTACATTAACTAAAATAAATTATCTATATAACATAATAATACACAAATATGTTTAGAACTTTTTGCTATAATCTAGTTGTAATTTGTAGATACAAAACTTTTTATCAGTTTTAGTATGTAGAAGTTACATTTAATATGTATTTGTGTCTTACTTCATTGCGCATATTGTAAATTATAATTCTTAATTTTGAACTGAGAATAACTATAGCAGATATATACAATTGCTGAATTTTCTGATATATCTGTGTTTCATATACTTGAATGTTTTCATGATTGTGGAGATACAAGTGATAATGTCTGTGTATAATGAAGTATATGTGCAACTAGTATAGCCTGCTTGCTAATTTTCATCACACACAGACCTTGTTCATTTTACCTCCACTAATACAAAATATAATAAAAACAGAATACTACAGGATAAACTACAAACATGTGAAACAGGGATTTTACTTCAGAATTAAGTATCATAATGTCTACTATGTTCAACTAATTATGAAACTGGTATATATTAAATATACTTTCTACATTCCACGGCTTACAAAAACTACTTGCATCTACAAATACAAAGTAATCATACCAAAGAGTGTTAAGGTATCAAATGCATTACTACATTATATGGACAATTTATTTTCATTAGCGTAAAATATGGGATCTTTGGTTAATTTTGTAAAAACTGTATTGTGACAAGAGTTTGTGGGTTGCATTTTAATAAAACTGTGTCTGAAGATGTCCTAATTACACTGAAACTTGCTGCATTAATATAACTTAAAATGAATAAAATGTAGCTGTGATGACAAAACTCCATTTTATGAATATATTAGCTGTAGCACAACAGGATTTTTCTCATCAATCTATTGCACACTTCAGATTCTTTCACAAATATCAAGTCAATCTGACAAAAATGTAGTTAGCCTCAAATTCAAATAGAAAGCATTACAGGAAGCCACAATGATGGTTAAAACTGCTTGCCATGCATCCTCTTTCATGCAGCTATATCCAGCTGCTTCTGACGTTAATGCAGTAAGCACTTCTCGTCATGAAGGTACATAATTTCCCTACCATGGGATACCCTCTACAGTTGTTCACTACTCTGCATCTCCTTGTCTTTCAACCTGAGCAGAGTTTGTCTCTCTCTCTTCAACCAGCCCATCCTCTTCAGTGAAGTAAACAAACTTTGTGACTTGTTTCATTATCGCTTCACGTTTTTGCACATGGGAATTGTCGGCAGTTGATCTTCCATCTTCGTTGTTGCTGTTATTTCGAACACTGTTATTCTTGACATCTGTCGTGTTAATCTTCTGTACAGCTGATTCTTCAGTCTCATGAACTTGTTTTTCAGTACCACGATCACTAACACCAATCCTAGGAGATGAGTTTTTACTAGTATACACAACATCTGTAGTAGGTCCATTACTGATTGTAACAACAGTGTTATTGAGTGCTGTGGCACTATTAACAAACAACGGCACAGTGCCATTTTTATCAGTATGTTGAGGAGTATTTTCATCACCTTGTCCACCATCACTTTTGAACTTGAAGAGGTCCTTGTTACCAGTTGTGTTAACGTTGGTAACACCACTGGTCTTGACACTACTATCATTAGCCTCTTGAATCTGTGCTTGCGGTGGGCCAATTTGATTGACATTTCCTCCCGTGATACTGAGTGCAGTAACACCCTGATGAGATTCATCAAAATCTCCATCCCCGCTGTCATCAGACACAGTGGCGATACTAATGGGTTGGCCAAAAGAAGCAGAGCAACGGAAATCATAATTGCAGCAAAGACGTCCATCCTAAATAGAGAGGAAAAAATGTTACAAAATTTGTAAAATGTTTCTTGAAGCTTCCATTCATTCCCTACAGTTTTGGATAAACTACTGCTGTAAAGAACGTATTACAACTGTGGGGTTTACAATGTTTTGAGTCAATAAGGGATCAGGATACACAGTGTATTGTTAGCAATCAATTCCCAGCCACTTATAAATTCAAACATGTCAATTAATGTTTCAAACAAATGTTGTGCTTGAATTAAATTGCACAAACTTAGCTTTGGTGTTCAAGATACTGTTCTCCTATATTGATCACTGTGGAAAAGATGGGAGTCATTATGACACAAGTACAGTACTAACGCTGCAATATCTGTAACTGTCTATCAAAAGATTTGTATGAGACATAATTTTGAGAACCCTATTCCTCTGTGATTTAACATTGCATCTTATGGTGATCAGTTCCCGACATTTTGGAGGAACAAAGTGTCTTCTACTTTAGGGCTCTAGAGATTCTCTAGGCCCATGAAAATGAAGGCACTGTGTTCTTTTGAAACACCAGGAATTTGTTACCCACTGATGCAGTGTCATGTCCCTGAAGAAGAAAAAATTTCTCAACCACTCAACAATGAAAACCTAGAGACTAGCAAACTTCAATTTGTACAAAGGCAAAAGCCTAGGGATTATAAAGCCAGACACCATGAAAAATGGACTTCATATGCATTTTCAGAAAAGTGGAGGTTCTGTTTTATCACTTCATTTCATCCTGTATCAACACTGTTAAATTTTCAGTTGGCATTGTAAAATATGAAATAGAATTGATGCAAGTGACAAGTGGACTATAAATTCAACAAGCAGGGGAAGGGGGGGGGGAACTGAAAAAACTGGGAATTGCAATAATTGTACATTATGGCACGAGTTTTAATATTTCATTAACAGCTTATCCAAAAATTTGCAAACTATGTGCAACCTGAAGGATGAAGTAAAATCCAATCTGGGAAAAATACCTGCAATACCTTCCACTCTGCAGTAAAAATTACGTCTCTAGAACGATAACTGTGAATATTCACAGTTACACACCTACAGAGATGTCAGTAATAAAAATATCTCCCTTTAAAAATTTTCTATAATGTCATGTTTAATTTGTTCATTTGGAACATACTTATACATTTCTAATCCCAATCCTGACTCATGAATGAAGTTAACCTACATGTTCTAATGAACCAGTCACATATGATCAGGAGTGCAGATGCAATTATTAAAATAAGCACTCTGCTGTTAATAATGATTTTATTGCATCCAGTATTGTAGGGAACAAGGAGCATCACATGAAGATAACTTAATGCATTCCACAGTTATGCTTTACTATTATTATTATCATTAGTATTTATGATCTTATGAATTACCTAACTTTTAGCAAGGACATAACATTATGAACTTTTTCACATAACAGTTTACTACAACATTTAAAAACGTTTGGTGGCAACTTGAAAGGTGGCAAAATGTGATCTTAAGGAGGGTGAATGACGGTGTGCTAAAAATAATGTAATCTCTAGGTAATTACATGTTAAAAGATGTGGCAGTTAGAAGCTTCCTACTTTCACATGTCCAACTGATAAATACATGGGAAAATTATGTGATCTCCCTGTACACACAATGGAGGCATGCAGGGGGTGTAAGATATAGCTTCACTCATTCTTAACCTAGGCATTATATGGTGGTGAGTGGTCATAACTCACACCCTGGCTGCTTTGTACTCTGGAAAATATGCTCCAGTATCCACTGATTAAGATGATACTGCAATCTATCTCATTATTTTCTTGTTAAGAGGCCTATGGTAAGGAAACTAGAACTTCTTAAAGGTCTGTACATATGCAGCCAGTACAACTAAGAGTCATTACAGGACCCTAGGATGAGATTGCCTCTTTTCCCTTACCTACATTTGTAACTACAATAAAACAAATTGGGAGATTACGAATTTAAAGCTCTGAAGCCAAAATCATTGCTTCAGGCTATGAATGAAATGCCAGGCTGTGTCTTAACATTAGAATCATACCAAAAACCATCTGCGTGAACACATATGGACAAAGAATTGAAAATTTCGTACTTTTTGCGGCAAATTACAAACAGCAGAAAAACAAGTTAAAAGCTTCAGGTAGAATGAATTATGGAATGACAAGCAGAACCTGCTTCAGTGGCCAAGAATAGGTTAAAGATAATTTGTATTACACTGCAAGTCAAAAGGAATATAGCCACAATTTCCTCTAAAATTCTGATGCAATGTTAAATCCATTGCATCAGCCAGCTTAAATTAATGTCAGACCAAGAATGTGGAGGCCATTGATACAGCATGGGTTTCTGGTAGCATGCAACAAAGAATGGTGGATCATTTGTCTTCATGTTTTCACTCTTCTGAGTTGTTACACAGCATATGTTGGTTGTAGGTTGTTGTTGTTGTTGTTGTTGTTGTTGTTGTTGTTGTTGTTGTTACATTGCTGCTGCTGCTGCTGCTGTTGTTGTTGTTGTTGTTGTTGTCATTGTCGTTGTAAATAACTACCACAATATGCTATTTTTAACAACCCAGAAAAGCAAAGACCTCATCTACACAGCAGAAGCCTGAAATCTTGAATAATTTGTCTAATTTTCACAGAATATTCTAGATTACTGTGCACCACAGATACTAATTACTATGTAGTGTTAAGTGCATATGTTGCATTTTGAAAAAGACAAGGAAGCATTGGCATCATACTAAAGAATTCCAAAATTAGAGGTACACTACAAAGAAATAGTGCATTATGAAGTATGCTAATGACAGATAAAAGAAAGCATTCCATAACAAAGAATATAAATTATGGACTCACTATTTGATCATTTTTCAAGAAAAGATATACACGTTACAAACTTTCCTGTGATAAGAATTTAGAGGGTTGTGAATTAAACATACACTGGAAAGGATTTGTTGCACAAGAACAGATTTGTGTTACACTTTCATGTCCACAGAATTGAAGAGCAATGGGGCTTATGCATAGGACAAGCAGCCTTGATATTGATGTAATGAACATGGTGAAGGCAATCAAGTAATTTGTGCAAGTGGGAACATGCTTTTTTACCAGTAATAGGAAGTGCTACCAATGAGAATAATTATAAAATAAGATTTGCATCTGTCTTTTAAGATTCACCAAAGAAATAAGGTTTGTGCATACATCAAGCTCCTTGCATATGTATCTTAGACTATGAACTTGGTGAAACTAGTCAAAATTGCAACTCAGCTCAATTAACAAATTAATAACCATATAGCTTAGGTGGTAAAAATGTGGGTTATGAAATTAAAAAATTATGAAACACTATCTGGCCCAGTAACAATGGTTTAATACAAGTGCATTTCTAATAATAAATGTTCTCAAATAAAAATATCTGTAATTGTTTATGTTTGAAAAGACTTTATGAAATAAATGTGACTGTACTTCCTGACTCCCCCCAACCCCCCAGTAAAGATATATGGAAAGTGATGGTGTGATTTTGATATGACATTCTGGAAATTAAAACCACTGGTTAACTGACTGAATTTTAATTGTTTGTCTTTCACAGAATATTACAAGTTCCATAAATATGAAAAGCTGGGCATGCAGGTATACTCAAACTGAACATCAGAATAATTTCAAGGGTGATAAATAACATCTAGCTGTAAACTGTTGACATAATTTTGGGAATTATATGGCTAGAAGGAGGAATAATCCTGGTTCATGAACATACAAATAAATGTTTATTTTTAGATTGTTCTGTATTATTTACAGTGTGTAAACCTGGTTTACGGATTTGCTCATCTACAGCTAGAAACACTGACCCAAATTATAGTAGTAGTAATAGTACCTTTCAAAGCATTCAGTAAGGTTGGAAGCTTAAATATCCAATCCCCCCCCCTTCCTTTGTAACCACCCATCACTAATTAGCTAAAATAAGAAGTCCTTGATGTACTAAATGCACTTTATGGTTAAACTAGCACATTATAAAAAGTGTTATCAGTAAAGGTGGACCCCTAATTATTGCATATCTTGAACTCATGTTCATACTATTGAAGGCATTTATGTGCAAATGTTGCCCTTATCAAAAATTAAGAAACATACATTAAAACTTCACTTTTAGAGTCACTTTTGAAAGTTCTGAAAAAAATGTTTGCTTGACATGTTGTACAGAGGAATCATTCCCTTTTATCTAGAAGAAAAGTGCCAGTACTCAGACATAACAAGGGGACTGGATGTGGGAGAAACAATATTTTAAGTTTCCAAATTTTGAAGTTACCAATATATCTTCAATTAATGAAAATCAGGTATTTCAGAAAACCTTCAATTTTTTT
>Ga0209755_10003719_pt1 | contig 18750 bp, 21 predicted proteins | sample TergutCo191P1_FD_187301 | JGI IMG/M metagenome (GOLD analysis project Ga0209755, IMG submission 187301) | Cornitermes sp. P1 segment gut microbial communities from Petit-Saut dam, French Guiana - Co191P1 (SPAdes) (version 2) | ecosystem: Host-associated > Arthropoda: Insects > Digestive system...
GATAGGGTTCCGGGAAAGTGGTATTGGTCGGCGTAGCTGGAGTTTGTTGAGGCGCCTATGGCAATTACTACGTCGCGCAGTTTAATGTTATCGCCTATGCCGCCTGCCGAGCCTATTCTTATTATTGAGTCTACATCGAAGAAGTTATATAGCTCGTAGGCGTATAAGCCCATGGAGGGGACGCCCATGCCGCTTCCCATAACGGATATTTGCTTGCCTTTGTAGCTACCTGTGTAGCCTAGCATGTTCCTTATGGTGTTGAAGCAGACCGGATTTTCCAGATAGTTTTCTGCTACAAACTTGGCGCGAAGCGGGTCGCCCGGCATTAGTACTAGCTTTGCTATATCGCCCTTTGCGGCGGCATTGCATTCTGAGGGCACTATCATTTTTATTCTCCTTTTCCCAATGTATTTTTCTAAAGAGTATACACGAAAAATGTAGATATGGGAAGTTTTTAATAGATGTCTAACCCTTCGGGAGGGGTTGGCATATATTGGCATAAAGGAGGTTGATGTTATGTTTATGTCGGTTTTATCTGGCTTAATTGTATCGGTAGATGCGTTTTTTGTTGGGCTTTCGCTTGGGGTGCAAAAGAATTGCAGGTTTTTGTATCTTGCTATAATTAATGTGTTTTTGCTGGGGCTTTGTGTTGTTGGCTTTTTTATTGCCGGGCAAATTTATGAGCTTATACCCTTTGATCCAGATTTAATTGTGGGCTTTGCTTTTATTACGCTTGGTCTTTGGATTATTTTGCATTACTTTGTGTCTAAGAAGGTGCGCTTAAAGACGATTGTCATTATTGGCTTGGTTATGAGTATTGAGGCGATGATTATAACTATGGGGCTTACCTTTATTTTTTTGCCTTATTCTACTATTGCAATTCCTATTACGGTTGGGCTTGCTCATTTTGGGTATTCTACAGTATCGTTTTACCTGGCCAGAACCAGGCAGGTTAGGAAAATACCGGCTAAGTTGAGCTATGTGATTTCTGGCTGTGCGCTTATAGCTTATGGGATGTTGGCTTTTTTGTGAGGGGTTTCATTGTAAAAACAATTTAGGCCTGGTACAATTAATTTGGGGTGGTTAATTTGGCTTACTTTGTAGATTGGGATAAGCAAGGAAAACACATATTGGAACATAATAACTATATTGAAGGAAGAAGCATTTTATCAGCAGACCCAGAGATGCTTGTTAGCTTATATGCAGGTAAAAGCAAACGGCAAATAGACAATGGGGGTAATTTCAAGAACAGAGAGACTTTTATACACTCAGACGAAATAGGCATATGGAAAGACGAACAGGGTAGATGCAGTGAAACAAACAGAGGAACCATACATTATAGCAAAAAGGGAGTACACATCGTCCCATCAAGACCGGATAAGGAGGAAATTAAGTGACTTATTATGTTAAGCTTGGTATCGGAAAATATTTAGGGCATGAAGTCGTCGTCGGAACTGACGATGGGAAGTACTACAAAGGAATTTTAACAGATGGCCTCGTAAACGAGGATTGGGAAGAAGATGGAGAAAAAGAAGCTCTTGGCTTAGATATAGGCAATAATATATTATGCATTGATTTAGACACTATAGAATTTCTAACGAAAGCAAGTGATATTAGTTATATAAAAGTCAGTTGATTGGGTGAGCGGGGAGGTCATGCCATGAGAAAACTCATACTACTAACGGGACTATTATCATTATGCCTACTTTTCAGCGCTTGCGCCAGAGAAGTCCCAGCCCCACCCATACCCCGCCCAATCCTAACGACCGACCAATACCTCCAAGACCTAGATCACATGCTATACGTCATGCAAAATAACTTCGCCTTATTTGATGTGGCTTACTGGGCGCGTGGGGTTTGCATATATACCATAATCGAGACTATAAGAGAAGCCGTACTCGCCGAGCCGGATATTTGTGTTGATGAATTTTATGAGCTTTTCATATACCAATTTGCGCCGCTAGACCTTATCGGGCATTTTATGATTTTAAGCCCAGGTCAGCACAATTTTATACTCAATGAACCTGAAGGCAGAGGGCGAATGGGTTTCTCCACCAGAGCCTTAACCAGATTGCTGGAAGCTCATGTGATGGCTTTTTATGTACCAATATACCCTACTGAGCCAGTACGTCCAAGACATTTAGAAGGAACAAGCCTAGATGATATAACAACGCGTATTATCGAAGAGGAGCATATCGCTTATTTAGCAATAGAAACTTTATTTATGCCCTTAATGCCAGAGCTTGAAGAAAAGATTTTTGGTTTTTATGAAAAAGTCAGAGATTTTAACCATTTGATTATTGATTTTAGAGATAACGGTGGCGGCCAGCCAGTGTGGTTTTATGAAATGGTGCTAGAGCCTAATATCAGCGAGACTTTTGTTATAGATGGCTTTTCGTTTCTTCCCCATAGTGAATATACTGCGCAATATTTAAATATTCATGGCGGAATGCCTGATGCAAGGTATGTGCGTGTGCCTGTTAAAGTGGATACACGCCATCGTACTGTTGCAGAAATGCTTGAAACTTATGATTTACCAGACTTAAAATTATCCGATATGGAGCGCATGGACTACGGCTTCCGCGTACAGACTATTGTAAACCCCCGCTTTGATTATCCCTTATTTACGGGTAAAATATGGCTACTTATCAACTACAACATAGGTTCTGCGGCAGAAATTGCTGTTAGAATAGCACAGGAAGTTGGCTTCGCTACCCTTGTCGGCGAAATAACCGGTGGAGCTTACGGCGGCGCAAGGACAATATTCAACCTACCCAACAGCGGCATAGCCATCCAAATGGACTTAAACTACGTAACCGACAGCCGAGGCCGTCCGTTTGAAGCTGGTACTATTCCAGATATTTTCAATTTCGAGGGCATGGACGCGCTAGAAACAGCACTAGCACTCATCAAGGTCAAGGCCACTCAAAATACTCCCTAAGCGCTTTCCCCAGCCTTGTCACCATAGGATAAGCCTGGCCGGGTTTGCCTTGCTGTTTTTTTAGTACTTCTATATGCCATTTTTCCTTGTGCTTATTCCCGCCCGCCCGCGGATAGCTTGCCGTTAATACCATAACTTGCTTTTCCTCTATATTTAAGCTACCGATAGTGGCCTCTGACGCCTTTTTAGAGCGCCGTAGTTGATTCGGCGAGGCGTATGCCATAAATGGATTTTCTGTCTCGTCCGGATAAAAATTGTATTCACCATTCTTATCCAGGTCAAAGTAATAGGCCAGCTCTAAATACAGCCTGTGTAGGCTGGTCATGTCGGATACCTCTACATTAAGCCAAAGCCGCTGATCTGCCAGATCCTTTACCTTTAGCAAAAAGACATGCGACTCCCGCTCTAGCGCTTTTGTTAGCGCTTGTATATTTGATACGTTTCCCTTCTCAAATAACATGGAAATTTCAGAAAAATCTAGCTTATTTTTAATGTCAAGATATGTTACCGGGCTGGCTCTTACGCCAAAGTATTCCAAACCTAACTCAGTCAAATAATATTGCGAACAAGGCGCGTAAAACGCCACGCCAAGCTCATCCTCGTCTATATATGTGTCAAGGTAAACGGAAATTTCATTCTCAAAATCAAAGGGCAGCATGTAAACCGGGCGTATTAGCTTAAGGTAATGACCAAATGGCGTTAGGAAAAATTTATCCAGCAATATCCCCAGCAAATAAGTGCCGGATATTACCGCCATGTCTAATAGATCAAGCTCTTCAAAGATGTCCAGGCCTATCAGATCCTCTAGGTCTACGCCTATGGTGTCGTATAGCCGCTGGAATATTATGTCGGTTTCTACCGGCTCTTTGAGAATTTCCAGCAGATATTCCTCGTCGAAAATAGGCTCAGGTAGCGGTATTAAATCGCTTAAGGAGCGGGCGGCATATCGCAGACTACTTTGTACTATCTTTTTGAACATCTCGTCCGGGCTTATATCCATGCGCTTTTCTATTCCGCGAACAGGCTGGGCGCGGTTTACGTGGATCGACGGAATTTTCACCAAAAAGCCCATCTCAAGCGCTATGGCCAGCAGATACATGGCATAGTACGGGTCTTGCATATGAAGTTTTTTGGCCGCTTCTATGGCATCGGCCTCTGGCATTTGATCCATTTCTGTTAGGTCTATTGAGGGCTGACAACAGTCCATTATAATTCTGAAATCTGCCACTATCGGATGGCCTTCCCGGCAATAGCTTTGGAATGTGAATGATAAGCCTGTATATTTTACGGGTGTGCGCAGGCTAACATTAGGAGAAATGCTCGGCTGGCGGCTATACTGCCAGTTAAGCGCCTCAAATAGATTAGCCGGTGTTAGGTAGGTGTTTTCTACCATAGACGAATAGTACCAACGCCTGTATACATTTGCCATGCAAGGCAGTAGCTTTGCGCGCTGATGTTTGCCGCTGGATTTATATATTTTATCAAATGATTTAGTAAACTGCCGGTTTATAAGATCGGCGTAGTGGGTATAAGAGTTTTTCATAATGTATAGTATTGTACCAGAATACGTGATAAAATCAAATCCGTGTTAAAAAAGAACAGGGGGAATCAAAATGGGAACCCAAACAACAATAGAGCCCGTAGTAGACAAGCGCTACAAGCTACCGCGCACGTACGCCGTAGTACTATATAACGACGACATAACCACAATGGATTTTGTGGTGGATGTACTAGTAAAAGTCTTTCATAAAAGCACGGCCGAGGCCTCTATCGTGATGATGCAAGTACACGAAGCAGGCAAGGGCGTAGCCGGAATATACACCTACGACATAGCCGTTACCAAAAAAATGCAGGCCGATAGATTAGCCGCAGAAAAGGGCTTTCCCCTAAAACTTACGGTAGAATGAGGGTGACATACAATGCATTTAGATTCTTTTGCTGGGCAGGTTTATGTTGTAACAATAAACGAGGCGCGTCTGCAAGGCCATGAGTTTGTAACGCCAGAGCATTTTCTATACAGCGCCCTAATGTTCGATGTTGGCAAAGAGATAATAGAAGCCAGCGGCGGGAATATAAACGGCATTTTAAACGATCTGCAAAAATTCTTCCGGGAATTTATTCCCGTACACGTGACCGAAAATCCGACCGAATCTTACGGATTTATACAGCTATTTGAACTAGCCGCTGCACAGGCTCATTCTGGCAAGCGCAAGACTGTCACCCTGGCAGAATTAATGTCGGCCATTTTCTTTTTGCAGGAATCTCACGCTCAGTATATTCTGCTTAAAAATGGGCTGGACAGGCTTGAAATGCTCAAATACATTTCGCACAGCGTAGCCCGCGATAATAGCGGTACACTTGTTCCTAAAGCGCCGGTGGCCGCAGAAAGCAAACAAGACGACATCCCATATACAGTAAATTTATGCCAAAGAGCCAAAGAAGGTAAACTAGACCCGCTTATAGGCCGGGAAGAGGCAATAGACCGCAGTATTCAGGTTCTATGCCGGCGGCTTAAGAATAATCCTGTCCATGTAGGCGACCCGGGCGTGGGCAAGACCGCCATAGCCGAGGGCTTGGCGCAACGTATTGTTAGCGGCGAGGTACCAGAGCTTCTTAAAGATGCGCAAATTCTGCAAATAGACATGGGCTCGCTATTGGCCGGTACTAAATATCGCGGCGATTTTGAAGAGCGGCTTGTCAAGCTACTGGAAGCCGCCATGAAACTTCCCAAGCCTATATTATATATAGATGAAATTCATACGGTAGTGGGCGCGGGCGCGGTATCCGGCGGGGCAATGGACGCCACCGGGATAATAAAGCCCTATTTATCAAAGGGTGAAATACGTTTTATAGGCTCCACCACCTACGAAGAATTTAAAAAGCATTTTGAAAAAGACCGTGCGTTGGCGCGGCGTTTTCAGCGTATAGATATAGACGAGCCTTCCCACGAAGAATGTCTGGATATTTTGAAAGGCTTACAAAAACGCTACGAAAGCTACCACAAAACAGCGTATAGCGAGAAAATTTTTGAACTGATAGTAGATTTAAGCTCACGCTTTATGACGGACAGAAGATTACCGGACAAGGCCATAGACGTAATGGATGAGTCCGGCGTTATGGCCAGGCTTGAGGACGAGAAGGCTGTTACTGTCAAGCACATAGAACGCACCGTGGCACGCATGGCAAAGGTACCAGAAAACAGCGTGGCCGGCGACGAAAAAGATAAGCTGAAAAATCTCGAAAAGGATTTGAATAGCAAAGTCTTTGGCCAAGAGAAGGCCGTGGCGGCTATAGCACAAGCAATTAGAGCCTCCCGAAGCGGCTTGAATGAGCCGGGCAAGCCGGTCGCTAATTTACTATTTGTGGGCCCCACCGGGGTAGGTAAGACTGAAATAGCCAAGCAGTTATCGCAGTTAATGGGTATTTCTTTGACTAGGTTTGATATGAGCGAATATCAAGAACGTCATGCGGTAGCGCGGCTAATAGGGGCGCCTCCGGGCTATGTGGGCTTCGAGGAAGGCGGCTTGCTGACAGAAGCGATACGCCGTAATCCGCATTGTGTTCTTTTGCTGGACGAAATAGAAAAGGCACATATGGATATTTTAAATGTGCTATTGCAAGTAATGGACTATGGCCGCCTTACTGATAACACGGGTCGTCAGGCGGATTTTTCTAATGTAATTTTGATAATGACCTCTAATGCAGGAGCCTCTGAGCTTACCAGGAAAACTATAGGATTTGGCGGCAAGTTAAACATGGGCGCGGTAGAGAAGGCTGTAGAGAAGATGTTTAGCCCAGAATTCCGCAATCGCTTAGATAGCATCGTGCAGTTTAACGCCGTGGACGAAAAAATGGCACATTCTATCGCGCTAAGAGCCTTTGAGAATTTGAGCGAGAAGTTGAAAAACCGCGGGGTAAAGTTAAGCCCATCAAAAAGCGCGGTGGAATATATCGCGCAAAAAGGATTATCTGAAACATACGGCGCCCGCGAGATTATACGGGTAGTTGAGAATGATGTGAAGAAGTTATTGGTTAATGAGCTGTTGTTTGGCAAGCTGGCAGAAGGCGGGACTGCATCGCTGGCTTGGGATAAAAGGAGTAAGAGTTTTAAGGTTAATGTGCGTGATAAGTCTAAGGCTAGGAAGGGGAAGGTTTAAAAATAAACATAAGCCCCCACAACCGTCCCCGGATAAAAATGCGCCAATATATCCTCAAAACCGTATCCCCGCTCCACCATACCGCGCACACCATTCTGGCTCATGCCAACCCCATGTCCGTGCCCGCCGCCGAAAAAAAACACTGTTTCAAGTACACCTTCTTCATCAAACTGCTTCTCAAAAGAGAAAAAAGCACTCGGTAGCATAGAATGATTTAACAAAACCGAGCCATCCCCGCGCCTTAGCGGAATATCCCGCTCACCATCAGCCGCTCTGGCCGGGCGTAAGGCGTTTCTAATGTTAAATTCCGTGACAATAACAACTTCTGCCTTATCTCCTATGACTTTTAGCTCCATTATATTGCCGCCTTCCCCCCGGCTGACTACCTGTAAGGCCTCCAAATTACCCACAGAATGCCGGGCATTAACCGAAGCGGCTATTTCTGCCGCTGTCATTTCTACATACCAGCGAAACCAGGGCGAATGGCTGTCATAGGCCTCTGGGAAATCGCGCCTACGGAAAAAGGCCGCCGCTTGCGCCTCGTTAGATAGGCTACTCGGCATATTATTAATGCCCTGTGGCCTCGCACGCAAAAACGTAGGCGTTGCACCCGGGAAAACTTGGCCAAAAGCCCAAACCTCGCCACTATTGGCAGTCATACCCGCAGAGGTCGAAAAGAAATTGGCCTGCACCACCTGATCGCCATACCACAAAACCAGCCCTCTGGTGGCCTCTACCGCCTCTATCGAAATATCATTTTCCGCTATATTATTGTAAACCTGCGACATAACAGAGTCATCAATATTCCCGCCCAGCGCATGAAAGCGGTTGGCCATCACCTGATGCACGGCAAAACTACGGGCTGTCACCGCCTGCACTTTACTTGCCTCTAGCCCATAGCCGGAGGGCATTTCACTGGGTACAACCGCGTATAAATACTCCTCCAAGCAAAGCACATTTACCACAGAATATCCGCCCGGCTCACGCGCTACCTCAATTACACCGCGGTACCTCGGATTAGTATTATGACGCCCAAGCCCGGTAAGCTGTAATCTATCCTCCGGCGCTGTATGGAAAAACAGGCGCGGATACCCAAATAAATCAGTATTTTCTATATCCGATATGGTAAAGCGCTGACCGCTTGCAAGCTCGGCTAATCTATCAGCATCACTTGCGCCCGCCGTCACCCAAAAATCGCCGGTAGAGGTTATGCTTAGGCTATTATGTACCAGCCCGGCAAAGTTAGAAGTGCCTATCACCACACGTATCTGTTCCGGAAATTCCCGATGGGTGATAAGCCCCGCTTGCGCCACTCCGTCCCGTACAAAAAAGCGGGCGGCGTTTGTCCCCACAATTAAATTTGCCTGACTGCGTCGGCGTACCGTGCCCTCAGATACATCGTAGACCTTAAAATCCTGGCTAAGAGGTAAAAACGCTCCGCTAAGTTCCAGGCCGGAATCTGATATTCTAAGCAAGGTACCGCTTATTTCTTCCTCCAAGGGGACAACAGACAAGGCCTGGCCGTCCTTAATAATAACATCGGCAATTACGCCGCTTACTTCTGCCTGAGAATAAAAAAATCGCTCTGCACCCCCGGCAAATAGGCGTATTCCTTCCTGGGAAGCCTCAACTATATAGGCGTTACGAAGGGTAGGCCGCTCAGATAACAGCGCTGACAGAGCAATAATCTCCTGATCCCGCACAAGTACCCTAAGTTGCCGGTCAATATACGCGTCCATGGTAAGCCCGCCGTGCGACAAGGGCCCCCGGTCGCTAATTAAATGCCCGGCGGGTAGCGGACTGTTGGCAGAGGTCGCCAGCACAATAATATCCAGCGAGCTAATGCCAAAAGCCTCGTAAATTGTGCGGTAGGCGCTAAGCCCTTCCAGCAATTGCTTGTACAGCTCCACCCACAGCGCGTAGGAAATTGGCAAGCTTGGCTCGGCTATATCGGCAAGCGTTGCCTCCTTTTCCAGCAAGCGCAGTAAAGACTGGGCTTGTCCAAAGCTAAGAGCGGCATCTGGCATAAATGTTTCGCCGTTGCCACGCATTATTCCTAGGGCGTAGACTGCGTTTATGTAGGGGAAGTGTATATGCCCGGCAATGTCATCAAAGGGATGCTGGCTTGGCATGGAATTAATTTCGGCTGGGCTCATAAAAATAAGCGCCAGCATTTTAGCCGCCATCCCACGGGAAACAGCCTGATCGTCCCCGATAGGCGTGGGAATTTTACTGCATTCTTCCACGACTTTTTCCACAATTTCCGGGGCTGGAAGCTCTTCCGGTACTCTTCTTGATAAAATTGCAAACAGGCAAAAAGCTAATATGATGAAAAACAAACCGATTTTCTTACGAGTTAAGAGAGCCTTCATAGATTAGATAGTCCCCTTTCTGAGCATTCTCAGAATAATCTATGACGGCTTGTCTTGGGATATGACCACTCGAAGTAGCTTAGTATAAATAAAACGGCGTAACGAATCCGGCGCAAAGCAGGAAACGGCATGAACCAGCAGACAATAGCAAAAATCTATCGGGCCAGAAAAGCCGATTCCATACATCCAGCGGCGAAATTTCAACATTATCTTAAAATACGAAATACCGCCCCTACGCTTATACAGGCCACTGCCCACCCGCATATATACCAGCGGCTCTGGAATATTAGCGGCGCTGTTGCCGGCCATTAGCATTTTTACCCATAACTGGTAGTCCTCGCATAACGGATAGTTTTCGTAGCCGCCGGCTTTTAGCACGGCGCTTTTTCGGTATAGTACGCTGGGGTGATTGAATGGGTTGCGGCGTTTTGCGAAACGTAAAATATTAGTTTGATCGGTCGGCAAACTGCGCAGGGTACTTGCATCGCCGGGTTTTGATATGAATTCTTGGATGGCGCTTCCTACTATATCTTTATTTAACTTTAGCTGTTGTTCTATTCTGTGGGGTAGGGATATATCATCGCTGTCCATACGCGCTACCAGCTCGTATTTGCAGTGACGCAAACCTATATTTAACGCTTCTGCCAGGCCTTGATTTTGCGGTAGGCGCATTACTTTTAATTCTTCAAATTCGGCTATTACCTTATCAAGCGCTGGCGTTAAAGGGCCGTCGCATACCAATATAAAATCGTCCGTTGGGACTGTCTGCGCCAGCATACTTTCTATGCTACTCTTGAAAAACTCACTGTTTTCCCCGGCGTATACTGACATTAATACAGAATAGTTTAACAAAAATTAGCGCACCTCTCTGTATCTTGTCTTAAACTCTGCCAGTATCCCCTTTAATAATTGCTGATACGCCTTGGTACGACCCATATTCTTCTGTATTCGGGCGTTTTCTAGTACTGCCCGCTCGTTGCTGGCATCTATGGCTAGGGCTTTTGCTATGGCTTCCTCAGCTTTTGGAATATTGTAGTTTAGGCGGTGATAGCGGGCTAGGCGTACCCATAATTCCAAGTGACCTGGCTTAATTTCGGTGGCTTTTTGGATCGCAGATATTGCCGAGGGTAGGTTATCGGCTAAATTATGAAGTTCAGCTTCTTTCATTAAGCATGTAAGGTTACTCTCTTTTTCCGGAATAAACTGCGCCAGTATATCAAGCGCTTTTTCAAACTGCCGCCTAGTAGCATATACATCCGCCAGACGGAATACATATTGTTCTTCCTGTGACAGCGCAATAGCCCTTTCAAAGAAGGCTATAGACTCGGTGGATTGCCCCATCTTAAGCGATAACTCCCCGCGTAGATACAAAATATCACCATCTGCGGAATCCGGCGATGTTGCAGATATGTGATCTATCGCCTTTGCCGCATCTTCCAGGCGGCCAGCGGCTATTAGAGCCTCACTGTAGTGTAGCGTTAGCTCCCAGTTGCCGGGCTCTAGCTTTTGCGCTTGTTCCAGATACATGCAGGCCGTTTCGTAGGCCTCTATCTGCATATAGGCCACGCTTAAATTATTTAGTAGCGGAACATTTTCGTCAAACTGCAAGGCGCGCCGATACAGAGCTATCGCTTTGCTTGGCTCGCCCCTTCTCATTAGATCGTCTGCCCGTTCCTTGTAAGTTTCCCATTCCAGGCGCTTTTCCCAGCGTTCCAATTGCGGCTTTAGCTCTAATAACTCTGCCTCGTTAAAGTACTCTACCAAAGCCAGAAAGCTTAGCATTCTTTCGCTAAAAGACTCCACCTGCGCTATATCCTTCATTTTTGTTGCAATAAAAGATAGACCCAAAGTGTCCTGAACCCAGGATACCAGATTGGGGGCGCTTATATCGTCCACAGACTGCTTCCAGTGGTGGTATACGTGGTATAAAACTTCCTCGAAGCTGTATACCTGTATGCCTGTTCCTGTGAAGCGGTAGGGCGTTTCGTTTGGCTGTTGCGAGACACAAAGCAGTAATTCCATATGCTAGATCCTAATAAGTTCTGCTATGCTCATGGCGATGTTATCTAATATATCGAAAAACTTGTCGTTTAGGTCGTAGTACTTGCCGCCCGGCTTGGTTAGCGGATCGTAGGCCTCTATGCTTTCGCGGTCTTTTCTGGCCACTACGTAGGTTGTTACAGATTTATCTTCTAACATTTGCCGTATTTGCTCTACGGATTTTCCGCTATCCGTCGGAACATGCGGCGGCGCATCTGTTATCAGAATAAATATATTACGTGCGCCCTCTTCGGCACGGTGAGCGTTTAGCAGTTCAACCCCTGTTTCCAGCGCGTCCAGGGAAGATTCCGGAATATCGCCGCCGTAGGTACGCGGAATATTTTTAACTTGCTTTTGGAATTTCGGCACATCGTCAGTGAAGTTGTAGACGCTCGGCTTTTCTTTTTCGCCCAGGTCGCCGAAGCCTATCAGACCCAGCTTATAGCTTGCGCCTTTTGAGGCCAGTATTCCTGAGAATTCGATAGCGCGGTCTTTTACGCCGTTGATGTAGGTGTCCATACTGCCCGTGGTATCTATTAGGAATACCACATTAACCTTATCGGTACCGCTTATATTGTGAGCCTCGCGAACCGGCGGCGCGGCAGATTTAGTGCGGTCAAACTCTGCCCGCTCCATGCGGCCGGTAGAGAGATCGCGCACGAAAACTTCAAATATGTTATTTTCGTCTATGGCGTAGGTAATTTCTAGCTGTGTGGTGCCGGAAAGCCCGGTAAGCCCAACTGTTCCTATATATTTTTTATCCTTCTCGTGATTCTGTTCCCATTGGTACACATCAACATGCACTCTATTAGCGCCGGACATACTGGCGAAATTGCTATCCGAGAAGCGGCTAGGGATAGGGCTACCCATAGGGATAATAGGAATAAGCGTCCGCTCCATGGTAGATAGATTGGTAACGGCCTCTGTACCGAAAATCTGACGGGTAATTTGCCCAACTTTTACGTTACGGTTAGGCAAATGAATAAGATAGTTATAGATAGCCGCGCCCATAGCTACAGATTTAGCCGGGTCGGTAGCGCGGTAAGGCTCTTTAATAAAGCCGGCCACCATGCGCTTTACCATAGGAATAAGCGTAGAGCCGCCTACCAGTATAACTTTTGATATTTCGTCAGCCTGCTTATTAGCCCTTTTTAACGCTTCTTCTATGATGTCGCGGCTACGGTCTACGTATTTGCGGATCATAGCCTCAAATTCTTCGCGGGTTATTTCTGCCGATAGATTTTTTGGTACGCCGTTATGGATAAGTAGCGGGTTTACGCGTACTGCTACTTTGTTGGTGCCGGATAATTTCTTTTTAGTTTGCTCGGCTTCTTGCTTTAGCTTTTGCATTACGCGCTTGTATTCTACGGGGTCAAGCTTGTCCGGGTCTATGTCGTTGTCTTTTGCGAATTGCTCTTTCATCCAGCGGATTAGCTCGGCATCGAAATCGTCACCGCCTAGGTGCATGTCACCTACGTCGGATAATTCCTGAAAGACCTCTTGCCCTTCCGCATCTTGGGATACTTCAAGCACACAGGCATCGAAGGTTCCGCCGCCTAGGTCGTACACTAGAAGGGTCTGCGCGTAGCTTTGGCGGTAGCCGTATTCTATGGCAGAAGATAAAGGCTCGGAGAGCAGATATACATTCTCGAAACCGGCGGCCAGGCCTGCTTGACGGGTTGCGAAAATTTGCCTATCGTTATAGTAGGCTGGGTGGGTTATTACCACCTCGTTAAAGCTTTCGCCCGCTTGGGATTCTGCCGAGGTTTTGAGTTTTCTTAAAATTTCTGCGCAGATGTCCTCTGGCGTGCGGTCTGCTCCGTTTATGTTCAGCTTTTCGCTGGTGCCCATCATCCGCTTGACGGATAGAATAGTGCTTTCCGGATAGATGATAGCGCCGTTTTTGGCTTCGCTGCCTACTACTACCCCTTCTTCTGTGTAGCTTACTACGGACGGTAAAATCTCGTCTGTGCCGTCTATTTTTACTACGTCCAGACTGTCGTTTTTATCGTTGTAGATTATCGCCACCGAGTTGGTGGTGCCTAAGTCTATGCCTAAGTAGCCCATTTTTTAAATTCCTCCTTAAAACTTGCATTAGCGTAGTTAAAATATATCTTCCGGTAACAATTGTTATGCTATTAAGGGGCTTGAGAATTAATTTATTAAAAAACATTACCAAACCCACCTTACATCGTATTTTTGGATGTTTTCATCAGCGGTTATAATCGTCATGTTTTCTACAAGTGCAGTTGCAATAATAATTCCATCGAAGGGGTCACGATGTAAAAGCGGGAGGGTGTTATATATTTCAATGCTTGGGCGGTCAATATCTATAATTCCGTACCCTCTCTGTTCAACAGCAGAAAAAATACCATTAAGTCCATTTGGCAAATGTAATTTGCCAATTCGGTTTTTTATGGCAATCTCCCAAATAGATGATACACTGATAAATCGTCTAGACTTTTTATCAACTAGAATTTCTCGTGAAAGTCGCGATAGCTTGCCAGATTCAGACATTGACCATAACAAAACATGGGTATCAAGTATATAATCCATTTAATACATATACTCCTTCATTTCCTCCAATGGTTCGTTAAAATCATCAGGGATACTAAACATACCGTCCCATTCACCTATAGTCGGCTCTTTAGTTTCATCCGGCTCTTGCAAAAGGCGTAATTTTTTTCCCGACCCCATGTTTGTTGGCTCAACAAATGTTATAATTACTTCATACTCTTCTTTTATAGGAATTGGTTGTTTCGGCTTAAAATTAACACCATCGTAGATTGCTTTAATTGCATACATACTTTTCCTCCTTCATACTTGCCAACAGTGCAAGGTGCGCACCTATACACCGGCAGGGCTAGTGCAGTGCGATACTGCCGAGGGCTTTCGTGCCTATCGGCTCGGGCTAAGACTGTGTATCGAGCTTACGCAAAAACACCCACCACTGCGGGTCAAAGCCGTTCGTTACTACTTCTTTAGCCTGGGTTAATTTCGTTAGCCAAGGACGAACAACATTCAAGATGTTTTCCCATAATGTTAGGTTATACCCCAAATCCAAATCGTATTGAAACATGTAATGAGACATGACCATATATCCACCCGGTTTTAATACTGACATGCAATTCGTTACTAGCGAAAGAAACGCTTCTTTTACTTTGTTCTCCAATGTGTCGTTCGTATATGAATCGCTAATCAATCTTATCATTTCAGGCAACTGCTCAAACCAGTCGCCATTGGTGGTGTCTATGCCAGTGTTTTCAGCAATAATTGCTTGCAATACATCATTTACACTATGTTCAAAAAAAATAGCATCAAATGTTCCATCATCAAAATGATTGCCAATATTATTGGCATCATCTTCAATGATTTCAATGTTTATAGGTAAAAATGAGGTGTCTTTTTTCAGTTCGTTGGTTAGTCTTTTATTCATATTGGCTGTAACGTATTTTGATGTAGAATCGTACACTGTCATTGCTTCTGGTATATTGGTTGAAGAACCTGAAGCCACTTCCAATATAACCGCACCTTTAGGCAATTCACATGCTTTTAATACATCTACCCATTTTATCCGACGAAACCAAAGATATACTTCTGTAAACTCTTTATCGGTGAGGGGTTGAGTGCATATTCGCCGTAAATTATCATTACGCACTTCTTCAGAGAGGCTATGCCAACCTATCAACTCTTGTTCAAATAAAATAGATTGCACCTCACTTGTTTGGGTCATTCTTTTTTGCATAATTTCATAGCAGTCCAGGGGTTTCACTTTATCCTCGATCCTCTCAATTTTTCATTATTCTAACAAGCGTCAATACGCTTTTCAATAGTATTTATTTTCTCAAACCACTTGACGACCATCCAATCAATCTTCTTCCATGAATTACAGCAAGCACATGTACTTCACCATTAACCAATTCGTAAATGATTCTATACGAACCATGGCCTATTTCCCTAATGTTCGGATTTCCATATTCAGGAACAACTCTTCCGCTTTTAGGAAAAATAGTTAAACGCTCTGTTGAATTAAAAGCATCTTCAGTAAATTTTCTTGCATAATTCATTGAATCCCTTGCGATATATTCTTGGATTTTTCTTAAATCATCTATAGCCGATGGAACCCAAATAACTTCTATCATACAACACTAAGAAGTTTGCGAGCTTCTTCTAAGGGTATACCTTTTCCTTCCTGTGCTTCTTTACGCCCTTTTTCCACTTTTTGAATTACATACAGTGCATATTGAATATCTTCCCAATCAACAGTATCCGGTAGTGTTTGTAAACATTCCATTGCTTCTTGTTTTATCATATAGAATCGCTCCTTATTTACACTTAGAACTTCATATACCAAAAAACTGCTTTTTCCTGAGATGTATCAAAATTAGCATACAACATTGTATCTACTGCACCTATTTTAAAGCCAAGTTTGTGATAAAACCTGCAAGCTAATACATTAGTGTCTTGTGTTTCAAGCATTAGACCACAAAGATTATTGAGTTTAGCCCATTCAACTGCTTTCTTAATAAGCTCCGAGCCGACACCTTTTTTTCGGCTGTTTTCTGCAACAGCAATATCCCGTATTAAGGCATATTTGTTCCAATTTATTTTGATTTCAATTTGCCCTACACACTCGTCACCGTCATAGTAGAAATATATAATTTGTTCTGGATTATCAATATAGTCCTCGCATTTTAGCTGTTCGACCGGGTAATGTTTTTCATGCGGTGTATCGAATAGACATTCCGAAAAAGACCATACGTCATTATTAAATACAGGGACAATTTTTCCGATAACTTGGAACGCTTGGTTAGCTTTGTTTATGTCTTTCATGTTTTGGTGTGTGATGGCTGTTATCATTTTTTCTCTCCAAGTATCATCGTTTGACATACTATATCGCAACTTTGGTTTCTATTTGAGTTTCCTCTATATCTTCGCCCAACATTCTTAGTAGATCTGGGGAGGTTTCGTTAGTTAGCCTTTCTTCATCATCAAGAGTTTCGATATGGAAATCGACCGCTTCCCGGAAATCTTTTTCAAATTCTTCCATGTTCTCGCCATGAAACATAACTAAGCATCTGTCTAGGCCTGCGAGCTTGCCATGGATCAGTTTATCTTCTGCGGAATATTCTACAGTTCCAAAATATCCTCTATATTTTAAAAATCCGCTCAAATCAAACCCTCCGTATTCTAAAGCCGCTAATACATCTTCCTGCGATAGATAAGGATAATTGTCCCATTTATTTAAACGCCTCCCTGCAAAAAAAAATTCTTATACCATTATTTTTTTATATGGTTTTCAGAAGCTCTATACCGCCTTGCATGGTCATGTTGTTTATATTAGAAGTGCTTTCCTAGTCCAGCTTTTTTTAATACTTCATTTGCTGAATGGCGGCTTCTAATTTCACCGTCCACAGAAGCTGTTCTTTTTGTAGTCTCGTTATACCATATGACATGATCGCCTTTGCCTTTTCGTGCGATGCAGAATCCATTGTCTGATAATATTTTACGCACCTTCTTTGTATAATCAGCCATTATACTGCCGCTTCTAGCTGTGCTATACGTTCAGCTTTAAAATGTAAATTTATAGGGCCTGTATAATTACAAGTAAATTCAAGCATATCTGGCATAGCGATTTTTACCCGCTCCATTAATGCTTCTAATGAGTTTGATTCTAGGACTAATCCGTACTTATCGTCAGAAGCGGCTGTCCATCTTTGTGACTCGTTATCGAATGTACAGTTAATTATACAATTCATCTATAAGCCCCCTTATAAAATATTAAATAACTTACGAAAATTGCATTTTAAGCATCAATTCCTATCTCCGGTGGGTTGGGGGACTGCTCATCCCCCAACTACCGTCTTAACAAACCTACTCGGATCAAAGTCCTCTTTAAAACCCTCGCTCGGATACTCGTCACCAAAGCCCATATCCTCTACGCTTCCCTTAACCAAACCGCCTTCTTCTTCTACCATCAGTGTAATTTTAAGTTTAGTCTTACCGCTGGGGCGGGAGGGTAGGCCTACGATTGTCACTTCCCCTATCAGCTTACAATCCTCAAAAGCGTCCTCTCTGTGGACTCTTTCTAGTACCCGTAGGCCAAAATTCTGCATTTCTTCTTCCGTATTGCCGGATAGAGTGAAGATATGGCTTTTTTTAGCCAGCGCATATGAAGTACCGCGCCTTATCATCGTAAAGAAGCGCGAGCCACTTGCGCCGTTTATTTCTAGTCCTATATCGTGCGGGACGGTTACTTCAAACTCTACGCTTAGCTTTTCTGCCTCCATGTCCGGCTGGGATAGTAGCCCCATCTTCATTGCGGCGTAGTATGTTGCGCCTAGTGAAATATCTGTGGCCGGTCTTTCTGAGGTGTATATTTTACCTTCGTCATTGAACAAATCCAGTAGCATTTCACGTACCCATGGCATTTGAGCCGAGCCGCCCTCTAGTAGCACCCTGTCGATGTCATCCGGTACCAGTGCGCCGGTGTATGTTTCGCGTAGGGCTTTTTGCACTAGCTTACGGGTTTTGTCTATGAAGGGGCGTATTAGCTCTTGAAATTCTTCGCGGGTCATCTGCTCCACAAATGGCGGTATGCAGAATGTGAAGGGTATTCGGAAAGATTTTACGCCGGATAGCCGCTCCTTTGCTTCTCTGGCGCGTAGGGCTAACTCTACCTGATTCTCTATCGCTATGTCGTCTTGCGATTGGCCGGTTTTATCCTTTACGTAGGCGTAGCACTGTTCTAACAAAGCTTCGTCTATGTTATCGCCGCCGTGGAAAGCTTCGCCGCCTTCGCTTATTACTTGCAGTTTGATTCTGTTTTCGTCACGCTCGGTTATGTGGAAGATTGTTATATCCAGCGTACCGCCGCCGAAGTCGAATACCATTATCTTTTCGTCCAGGCTTAGCTGACGGCGGAAGTTGTAGGCTAGTGCCGCGGCTTTTGGTTCTTCTATTAAACAGATTAACTTATCGGAAAGTCCAGCTAATTCACAGGCCTTCATGGTGGCTTTTTTGGCCGCGTCATCAAAGTCATAGGGCACAGATACCACCAGCCCGGCTATTTCGGCCTTGGGGTTGAGATGATTAGCGTGGCTCACCAGCTCATTCAAAATTTTTGCGGAAATATCCTCTGGCAGATAATCCTTGCCACCCAGACTATAAGCCTCGTTAGTACCCATCAAGCGCTTGGCTGATCGTATTGTAGTTTCCGGGTATATCTTCATGGAGCGAT
>Ga0209755_10003720_pt1 | contig 18748 bp, 14 predicted proteins | sample TergutCo191P1_FD_187301 | JGI IMG/M metagenome (GOLD analysis project Ga0209755, IMG submission 187301) | Cornitermes sp. P1 segment gut microbial communities from Petit-Saut dam, French Guiana - Co191P1 (SPAdes) (version 2) | ecosystem: Host-associated > Arthropoda: Insects > Digestive system...
GGTTTCGTATGCGACCGGGCCGGTGGTGTTCGGCGAGCCGGGAACCAACGGGCAGCATTCGTTTTACCAGCTCTTGCATCAGGGGACGGACGTCGTTCCGTTGCAGTTTATCGGTTTCGCCGAAAGCCAGCGGGGTGATGATGTGAGCGTGGATGGTTCGCTCAGTCAGGTGAAACTGAACGCCAACCTTGTCGCGCAGATAATCGCCTTTGCCAAGGGGCAGGACGATTCCAACCTGAACAAGGAATTCCCTGGGGGGCGGCCTTCCAGTCTTATTTACGGCAAGCGGCTTACGCCCGCGGCTCTTGGCAGTCTTCTTGCGCATTTCGAAAACAAGGTTATGTTTCAGGGTTTTGCGTGGAACGTCAACAGTTTTGATCAGGAGGGAGTGCAGCTTGGCAAGATCCTTACCAAGAAAGTCCTTTCCGGCAATTCTGGCGATTCCGCCTTGGACGAGTACGGCAAGATGTTGGGGATTTGACTTGTGTAACGAGTGTTAATGATTTTGAAGACGGCTGCTGGATAACACCCAGCGGCCGTTTTTATTTGGGGCGTAGCCCCACTGGGGTTTAATACCTCGCCCCTTGGGACGGTTACTGCTGGGGCTGCGGGGGATTTGTTCCCCCGTATACGCAAAGATTTCTAAGTGTAATCTTGGATACCTCGCAGCTTGCTGCGGGGTAGTTCATTTGGCTCGCCTATTTTATCGATTGTATTTGCTTGCCAATTGCCCACACGCCGCCTTTATGCTTCTTCCGTGCGACACCCTTATGCTTGCCTCTAGCCCAGCGCTTTCAAGCCTGTTCCTGAATCGCACGAGATCCTGCTTGTCGGGTTTTCTTATTCCGTCATGGTTCGTCTGGTTGTATTCCAGCAGATTGATCATCACGTTTTCATGATGAAACCATTCCGCGAGTTGCTGTATGTCGGAATGTTTGTCGTTCACGCCGGGCAACAGCAAATATGCGACTATTATTTTTCTGTTGTGTCTTTGCGAATACGATAACGCAGCCTGCACCGTTTCGTTAATATCGTTGCTGCGCATTCCGGGTATGATGTAATCCCTTGTCTTTTGCGTTGTGGCGTGCAGCGACAAAACCAACTGGATTTTTACGTGTTCCTCCCTTAGTTTTTTGAGCGGCTTGATAGGCCCAATGGTCGAAACCGTTATCCCGTCAGTGGGAAAATCCAGTCCGTTTCTGTCGCGCAAAATGTGAATCGATTTTATCAGGGCGTCGTAGTTGTGCAACGGCTCCCCTATGCCCATGAAGATGATCCTGTTCACCTTTTCCTTTAGCAGCACAATCTGCTGCACGATTTCAGAGGGGGTCAAATTCCTTACAAGACCGTTCCTGCCCGATTCGCAAAAGGCGCATCCAACGGCGCAGCCTACCTGGGTGCTTACGCAGGCGGTTACGCCGGTCTTGCGCTTTATGCAGACGGTTTCTATGCACTTGTTGTCGAACAATTCAAAGACGTATTTCTGCGTATCCGCATCCCTGTAAATATCCTTTGCCCATACCGTGTGGGATTTTCTTGCGGACATTTCCTTGTACAAGACCGCATACAGTGCCTTGGCATCGTTCTCCCCAATGGTGCCAGCCATTTCTTTGTAGGTAAACCCGAAAGGGTCGCTGGCAATGTCAACGATGGAGCAACTTTTACTGCGAGTGTTTTTCATGAGGCCAATCCACCATGAAACAGTCTATCCCAATCATGACAGGAAAGCAAGGGAACCGCTGAATAAATCAGCGGTTCCCAAGGGATCATATGCTGATAGCCCTTTGACCTACCAGCGCAATCTTGCTATACTTTCCCCGTGGATGCGAAAATAAACCGACAGCAGGCATGGGAACTGCTTCGACAGTACAACAATGACATTTTTCACCTACAACACGCCTTAACCGTGGAAGGGGTGATGCGATGGTTCGCCAAGGAGCACGGCTTTGGCGATGACGAGGAATTCTGGGGCATGGTGGGCCTTCTGCACGACATCGACTTTGGGCAGTTTCCCGAGCAGCACTGCGTCAAGGCAGCGGAACTGCTAAGGGCGGGTGGCGTTGGCGAGGAACTCATTCACGCCGCATGCTCCCACGGGTACGGCCTTACCGCGGTGGATGCCAAACCCGAGCACCTCATGGAAAAAATCCTGTACGCAACGGATGAGCTTACTGGCCTTATCTGGGCGGTCGCAATTATCCGCCCCTCGAAAAGCGTCACGGACATGGAAGTGAAATCCGTGAAAAAGAAATTCAAAACACCGGCTTTTGCGGCGGGTTGTTCAAGGCAGGTAATCGAAAACGGCGCGGCGATGCTCGGCTGGGAACTTGACGTACTAATCGAAAAAACGATACTCGCCATGCGTTCCTGCGAGGCCGAGGTTAACACCGCAGTTAAAGCTCTCGAATAGCCGACCATGCAACCCAAGGCCCTTATCGCCATGTCGGGCGGGGTGGACAGTTCCGTCGCAGCGGCCCTGATGATCGAGCAGGGCTATTACTGCATCGGCGTAACGTTCAAACTTTACGACGCGGATCGCAACACCTGCCTTACGCCACAAACCGAAGGGGCATGTTGCTCCCCGCAGGACATAAGCGACGCCAAGGCGGTCGCCGCCCGTCTGGGAATCCCTCATTATGTGCTGGATCTTACCGACGAATTCGAAAGGGAGGTAATCCAACGTTTTGCTCAGGTCTACGAGATGGGCGATACGCCCAACCCCTGCATTGACTGCAATCGTTATGTCAAGTTCAATTTGCAGCTGTTGCGCAAGTCTCTGGATGATTTCGACTTTCTCACGACTGGACATTATGCAAGGGTTAAACGGGATCCGATTAGCGGCAGGTTCCTTTTGTGCAAATCCTGTGATGAAAAAAAAGACCAGACCTATGTGCTGTATTGCCTGAGCCAACGGGAACTTGAGTGCGCCCGTTTTCCCCTTGGGGAATTCTCGAAAGGGCAGGTGCGAAAAATGGCCGAGGACAAAAATTTTGTCAACAAAACTAAAGCCGAAAGTCAGGACATCTGCTTTGTCCCCGATGGAAACTACGGCGATTTTATCGAGGCGTACACTGGCAAAAGCTGGTCCCCGGGGGATATAGTAGATCTCCAAGGCAAGATTCTGGGTAGGCATCGGGGAATAATCCGTTACACGATAGGCCAAAGGCGGGGGCTGGGCGTGGCCGCCAACACGCCGCTGTATGTCGCCGGGAAATCGGTTCCGGACAACACCGTTACCCTTGGGCCAGACGACAGCCTTTACCGCAAAAGCCTTGTCGCACAGGGCATCAACCTAGTCGCCTGCGCCCGACTGGACGGCCCACTTAAAGTTACCGCCAAGACCCGCTATCTTCAGCAAGAGCAGCCCGCCATCGTGGAACAGATCGGCGAGGACGAGATGCACGTCGAGTTCACCTCGCCTCAACGGGCGATCACCCCTGGACAAGCGGTCGTGCTGTACGATGGGGACATAGTGGTGGGCGGGGGAACCATCTCACTAAAGCCATGATTCACGACACGGAAATCAATTTTGGGTAGAGGGCAAAACCCGTGACACTATATCAAGAACCATGCCAAAACAAGGCAGAGGTTGCCTGTGGAGGTCATATCCATTGTGCATATCAATCCATCACCGATGTTTTCATTTGCTCTCATACCTTATATGCAGGGCAAAAGCACTTACCTATCTATCCGTGATGAATTATGTCGCTAAATCTATCTGCTTGCAGCGAGACCGCAATCTCAAAGGAATTATGCATAAAATTTCAAAAACAAACACTATAATTGTAATGCGAACAGATGGTCAGCAGCACCCGAGTTGTTGAAATTTGGCATGTGTCTTGGATTTTACGACTGAAAAAGTAAGTGCTTTTGCCCTGCAAGCCCGCCTACGGCCCAGATGGTTTCTGGGATAAGGCCGAACTTCGAGTTTTATAGTGAAATCAAACAGGCAGATAGATAGAAAAAACGCCCGACACCCAGTATAGTTGACTTATCACAAAAAACCGACCAAGAGGGCGGACGTTATGAGCGATATCGCATTAATCACATTGCGGACGATTTCATCAAGGCTTTGGCCGGCAGCGAAGAGGGGTGTAAGATCTTGTGTCATGGAACCCAACACGGGAGCCGCAGCGGCAACGGAGCTTAAGCGAGGTGCTTCACGCTGAACATCCTGCGCTTCCATTGCCACATATTCGACCGGTAATGGGCAAGACTTGTTGAATGAAAAAAAGGCACAGCTCTACACCCCTCTACAGGCATCCTGGGGCGATTTCAAGATGGTTACAACAAGTTTTGCCCACTACCTGTTTTTCCTCCCAAAGGGCTTTGCTTCACACTCTAACACATTTCATCGCCCACAACAAGTCCAGACCACTACCCAATTTTTTGGGTATAAAACAGCGAATTCGGTCGGTTTTGCTACCAAAATCAGCCTGTTTTTATCGTTTTTTCTTGAGGGCAAGAGCAAAAGGAGGGTGAAGTGAAATGCAAAATGTCCATCGGGCACCTCCTGTTCGCTGTGGGCGTATATATTTTCTCCTTGCTGCGGTGATAATCAGATGTTTCGAATACTGGCTCGCTTCAAAAAGTTATAATATTTCTGAAATTTTGAATTGCTGGTGAGGCAATACGGGGGCTTGACAATCGTGTGAATAGGGCGTTTACTGTACCTAATTAGACTAGGAAGCTGAACAAATGAAAAAGGCCTTTGCACGATTATTCACGTTGACGATTGCAAGCGCATTGCTCGCCAACGACAAGGCCAGCAATGAGAATCTGGTTGGTACATGGAATTGGGTGGAAAACATCCTAAGGAACCTAGTCCCTGAGATGGCGGGGGCTATTATATTGCACGCTGATGGCCGATACAGTTGGGCGGACGGTCACGAGTTATTTTCGGAGGACAATAAGCGTTAATGAGGATATTCAAATCAAATAGGCAAAGGTACGTAATAATTGCTATTGCAGGCTTGTTGTTGATATTTATCATGGCTGGTATCGCAATCGTATTTCCAATTTATAGAATTCCACTAGACAAAACATCGATTGAAGAAGCCTCGCTGCGCACTTTCATTGCGTTAGGCGACTCTGTCTCTTCTGGATATGGCTTGCCTGGATATTCAGCCTCGCCAGAAGGCGGGCATACCTCTATCCTCTTCGTAAAACTGGAGCAAGAAGGGCATGTTGACGAATACCATAACTTTGCGGCAAGCGGGTTCACAACGACAAACCTCTTAGAGATGCTGCGTAATGTGGGCAGCGAAGAACTGTTGCTGTTTGGGAATGCTCATGTCATTTCGTTAAACATAGGTGGTAATAATGTCTTGGCGCCTTTTTTAGAGTATCTTGCCGACTTGCAGGTAGTGTATGGGACTGGAAATATCTTGACAGGTGCTGGCGGGGTATTGTCAGGGGCTTGGGGTGTAATGCATGAGATTATGTCTGGGCATGGAAGCGTTGCACCTGATATCGAGGGAGCTCGCCTTAATGTCGCTGGCGTTTTAACTGGTATTGGGGATATTTTGTCGGGGCTTGGCACGTTAATAGGTGGAGCTAGGGAAGTTATAGCTGGATACCATGATGCTGTTGCCACATGGAGAGGCTCGCTGTCGCCAGAGCTGGAAGCCATGCTCGAAGACGGCGCAAGGTCTTTTTATGAAGAATTCAAGGAAATCATTATGTGGCTTGAGGCAAATGCGGCAAATGCAACCGTCATTGTCAATACAATATATAATCCAATTCCTCAAGACATACTGAGAGTATCTGTTCCGATCTCCAATTGGGCAAGCGTGTTGATAGCGTCCATGAATCAGGTGATATTTGACGAAAGCGAGTTTAGGGGTCTTTTAGTGACGGACATTGGCTACCATCTCTCTGGTCGGACTGATCTCACAAGCTTTAATCTGAACCCATTGGCTGGAGCCTTTTCTTTGGATATTGTCCATCCAAACGCTAAGGGGCATGAGCTTATAGCGCAATTGAATTATGCCACTTTTGTCGACGGGCTTGTTCGGTAATTGTGTTGAAAAAGTCCTGTAGAGCCTGCAATCATGCCATAAAGTGATATAATTAATGCTGTGGGCTGAGGGCATATTGAGAGACGGCATATTCGTGTGTAGGATTCCCCATACATCATGACTGATTCCGCCGTATATCCGCTTTGATTTCCTCGATGGCATTCATTAAGCCCTTCTCAACGATCTTGTCTATCGTATTCAGCATCGTAAAATTGTAAAATATTTCCTGCTTGTCTACAAAAAAATAAAACGCTGGGACTTCGACGGAATCCGCAAGCCTTTCCAGCAAATCCGCCGAAACAAAGTTCACGCCTCTTTCAATCGAACTCAAGTGCTTGACGGATATGTCCACTTTTTCAGACAATTGCTCTTGGGATAATTTTTTTGCCTTCCGGTACAACTTCAAGTTTTGCCCAAAGATCGATTTTACGCCCATGATAAGAGCTTAAAGGCAATATGAGCATAGAAAACTGGATAAAAAATCCAGTTTTACGGCGGATCATAAGTAAATACACTTGATAGGTATACTTGAGTGAGCGCAAATAGACCTATCCTGTATATTTTTCACTGTGTCTTAACCTGTAAGGTTTGATATGGTGGCATACTAACCAATTCAAGCGACAAATTACCATACGGTTAGCTTCAAACACAAAGAAAATATCGCTGGCTAGAAAGAAAAATGCACGCAAAAGGTGATTTTTTAGTTGACAAGCAAACCTATTGGGTGTACCATTTTCTTATGCTTAACCCTTAAGGTTCAGTTGAATTTGAATTGAAAGCCTTGAATCATGGTCGTATTCGGGCAAATGAAACCGCTCGTTTCGACCGTTGGGTCTGTAAGGAACGTTTTGAAGATATTCTTAAGAATTGTGGAGGTATGTAATGTCAAACTCAGCATTTTTCTGCATTTTCGTAAATTGCAAACCGTACATTTTTTTTGAGGCAATCCAGAAAGGGGCACAAAGAGAAGCGTGCCGTTTATCAAGAGGCAATAAGAATATACTCTACAGGGTGAAAAAATGGCATTAAGAAAGGGTTTCGTAGATTTTGTAGAGTGGAATGATGCATCAAACGATGTTTTCGCATGGAAGTATGCGCAGAACCAAAATAACAATCTTAGTACCTTTACCCAGCTCGTTGTTAGGGAGTCTCAGGAAGCGATTCTGTATTCCAAAGGCGAGATTCTTGGCAAATTCGGACCAGGCAAACACACCCTCAATACGGAAAATTTGCCTCTTTTAAGAAACCTGTTCGGTATTCCTTTTGGTGAGAAAATTGGCGGGAGAAACCCTTTCACCGCTGAAATTTGGTTTGTAAACAAAACCGCACCGCTTACAATTAATTGGCGCACGGATACTCAGAGGATGACGGAGACTCATAAGGTGACAGATACCCATGGGGGGATGGCTGTCCAGAGGGTGACAGATATCCAGAGGGATTCTTGGAGGTACCGTGATCCTGAATTGGGGCAAGTGATTCCCTTACTTGCGGCTGGCAGGTACGGTTGCAAGGTCGATGATGCAGAGAGGTTTTTAACGCAATTGGTGGGAACAATGACCGAGTTCAGGGCGAATGATTTGACCAACCACTTTTGGGGGCCACTTATCGCCAAGACGAAAAGCAGCATAATTGCATTTATGCAGGCAAATCGGGTAGGCATTACTACCATATCTGCGCATCTAAACGACCTTTCTAATTTTATTGAGCAGCCTCTAAAAGAATTCTGGGAAAACTACGGAATGCTGCTCACTGGTTTCTACATAACGACGGTTGATCTTGATACGGCAACCGAAGATGGGCAAAAGATAGCTGCGGCACTAAGCGATCAAGCTGCGCAAAACATCGCTGGTTTCACTTGGCAGCAAAAGCAGGGCTTCGATGTCGCTAACAACGCCCTTACTCAAGGCGGCGACATGGGAATGTTGGGTGCGGTTGCGATGACTGGAATGATGGGCGGCGGGGGCGGCATGGGTCAAGCTTTAATGCAACCGACGCAGCAAATGCAAGGGATGGTGCCTCATATGCCAGTGGGTGCTTTTTCTGCGGGCGCACCCGCTGCACCAGGGCGGAAAGAAGTGTTCTGCTCTAAATGTGCAAAGAAATACCCTACAACGTCTAGTTTCTGCCCGTTCTGTGGCAATAAATATAGCCCATGTCCTCGTTGTGCTAGTGACAATGCGGAAGGAAGCAAACGCTGTGTTTCATGCGGTAGCGAGATCATGCCAATGCAGGCTGGCGGTGGCTTTGGCGATGCCTGTTCGCGCTGTGGCCAACCGGCTATGCCGGGAGTGAAATTTTGTCATGGCTGTGGAAATAAACTGGCATAGGGATTTTTAGAGGAGAAGATATGACAAAAAACCAGTCGTTGCTACTCAGGTTGATGTTGTTCTTGGCAGGAGCCGGGGTTATCGTCCTTGCCTTCTTTTTGCTCGCAAGTGGTCGGGAGCTTGCTGGAATAGATGCTTTTGTTTGGGTGTCAATCGGCTTGATGTACTTCGTTTTCTTTCTTCCTTTTCTCTTTTCTATGCTTACTGCCAGAAATTTTTCGCAAAAAGTCCCTTCTTTGCCCCCTGTTTGGCTCAGCATTTTTTTCTATATCGGCATATCAATACTTAACATCATCCTGCTTGTTTTTGTGCCGTTTGTCTCATTGAATATTTCAATAGTTGCACAGTCAATATTGTTTTTTTCGCTTGGTGTTGTTTTCTATTTTGCTTATTTTGCGTCTTCACACGCAAGAAATGTAGCAGATGAAGAAGCGAACAAGCAACAATATCTTAAGCAAATCAAGCCAAAGGCACAAAGCTTGCTACTTGTTATAAATAGGCTTCCTGTAGAACATGAAAAAACACAGAAAATATTAAAACAAACATTGGAAGATATCAGGTTTATTTCCCCTGTCAACGATGGCATGGGTGATGAGCTGGAATTGCATATAATGCAATCATTGAATAATGTATCCGAGCTTTGTAGCGGTATCTCGACTGGGGCACGTCCTGCCTCGTTGGGAACCGAGGCAGAAAAACTGCGGATGTTGGTGAAAGAACGGAAACTGTTGAGAAACTAACGCCACTGAAATTATTCAGGGCAACCAGAGGAGAAAGGTGTTATGCAAGGGAAAATTTTTGCGGAGTCGAAGAATCTTTATCAGGATCAGGCAAAAATTCTTTTTAACTATTACCGAAAAGCGGCGGAAAAAATAGTCAAGGAAGAAGTGGGGCTGGAAAAATCAATTGAGCTTGCCAAGTCGGAAATTGAGTTGGCGAAAAAAAATAAGATCAAAGGCATTTTAATTGCCGCCGTCTTTATGGCATTTGGAATAGCTTTGACTATTTTGGGTGGACTTAACTCTGCGCCCGTATCGTATGGCTATGCTCCTGTGTTACATGGTTATGAGTATGAGCTTATAGCACCCGATCATGATCCTGCACCATATGATTATGAGCCTACAGTGTATTATTATGTGCTTGTACCATTGGGTTATGGACTAACAACATTAGGTATCGTGCTTGTAATACTTGGGCTTATGCTTATAATCACAGGGGCAATCTGGGGTGTCGTCGTTTTCATGAAAACAAAAAAATCCAAAACGGATAATGAAACGAAAATACAGGGATTTGAGGAAGCCCATAGGGAGATACGGCGGGATTACAGCGTAAAAAAAATGGGAACGGTCTATATTCCGATTGCCACGAAGGTGCCATTTGAAGGAAAGAGCTTCATTGTTGATCATACTGGGCAAACAAGAGACAGTGACTTCAAAATGTCCGTTGCCCATAAACCAGAAGAGTTATTGGAAAGCCTTACCAGTCTAGAGGAATCCATTAAAAATATTCCCCTTGTGGAGCAAGCCCATTCGCCAGAAGAAATCGATACTTCCGATTACTCGACCTCGATTCAGCAAATTAAGCTGTATGATTATATGGGTAATATCGATCGCCAAGTTCGAAACATCCGATATCTGCTTAACGATAGCGATACAGTCAGTCTATCCTTACCGGTAATCGCACCTGAAAGTGAGACCGTAAATTTCATTAAAGAGTATTCCACATCCGACACAGAGGGACGACCCGTAGTTAACGTTTTTAATGTTGACAATTTCAAGGAAAAACTGGATACATTCTACCTTCTCAACGACATGAAAAAGTCGTTCGAAAAAACCACGAACGAAAATCAGATCGCCTACTTCAAAAAGTTGATCGGAAGGCTTGCCGAATCCGTGCAGATACTCAGCAAGACAAAATTAAGCAGTTCCAGCAAGATTGTGGACTATGCTAACAATATTCTTTCCGCCGTGCTGAAAACGTCTTTCAACCAGTATTCGCCTGTGCTTGAGGCGGAAGAAATTGAAAGGATACGTTCCGCCAGCTTTGACTATCAGGATTCCGTTGAAGACTATACCCCGTTCATGCTAAAATCAAGCTCGCGGGTAAAGTACGACTTATTCTCGACCGCATGGATAGCCGAGGATATGTCAAGAACGTCCATGCCTTTTGGAATGCATCAGATCCAAGAGGAAGTGCTGGCTCCAGTGATTCAAAATCTGATGGCGGAAAACAGAGTCGAGCGTCTGAAAATTTACAACGGGATCAAGGATCAAAAGATTGACTACCTGAACCAATGGCACCGCGACACCGAAGATTTCTATGGCAGAAACAGGGCCGAAGCCGCCGATATTATCAATCTGATGCGGGAAGCTCTTGGCGATTATATGCGTAGCGGAAATACCTACAAAAGCTTTAACAACACTCTTACTTCCATGCTTAAAAGTCGCTCCCTTAATGATGCGAAAATCGAGCAGCAGGGTGGTGAGGCTGAGATAATCGCCGCTTTTGAAATGCAAGCGGGTCAATTCCGCCAGAAGCAGGAAGAATTCACCGATTATATGGATCGACTCAAAGAAAACATTGACGAAAAGGCGAAGCAATTTGCGCATATTCCTTATTACGAGGCGACGTTGCGAGATAAGGAGTATCAGGACATGGCACTGTCTGCGGCGCAGCGTCAGGAAATCGAGCCGCGGAGACAAAAACTGTTGGCGGTTAATCCCTATGTCGCAAAGTACGCTAAGCTTCCGCCCCAGCCAAGTGTTGAACAGAAAATGTACGATGACTTTGAAATTGACTTGCTGAAGGAGGCTGCCAGAACGGAGGCAGAGGGAATTGGAGAAGGTGTACCCCAAGAGGAAAAGGTTGCCACAAATCTTGCCGAAACAGTAGTTGAAAATTCCGAAGATGGGACTCTTGCGACAGAAGCAGAAGAAAAGCTCGATGAGGATAAAGCTTCTGGGGGCATAAACGGGGCGGAACCATCTGGTTCGAATGAGGAAGAAGCTTTTTTCAGGGCGGACTTGGGTGAGGAATCTGATACCCCTGATAAGCCCGATTTTATGGCGAATTTAAATGATGAGGAGGATAAGTAATCATGGCATCATTTGAATTTACTGTAGATACCACTCCCATGGCTCAAAGCGTTGATTCCGCAAGTAGGCGTTTGAATAATGTAACAGGTGCAGTTACGGCGATGCAGGCGGCAGTAATTGCGTGCGAGATTGAGGCCTCCAATAAAATTTGCCGAAATGTGGATATTGGCTTTTTTGAACTGACCAAATCCCAGATTAGCCAAAAAGCCGTTGTTGCCGAAAATGAAATGGAAAGCAAGAAAATCACTCTCTTGCAACTGCTAAAAGCTCTAGATGGCATCAAGCGACAAATGGAAAACGATTTTCACATGATAACTAAGCGTTATGCGAAATTGTTTGGTTCGCTAAATAAAGCACTTGAAAACAGGATAAAGGAGCTTGACAGACCTGCAACCCAACTTGCCGACATTAGGAAGAAAATGGTTTTTGGCAAACTCAAAGACGATAGCTCTCTTATGATCAATATTTCTGCCGAGGCTTTGCCTGTAGCGCAGACGGCTCTAAGCGGCAAACTGAAACAGAAAACAAGAGAGGCTATGCGAACGCTTTCAGGGTACGTTGAAGAAAACCATTTGTACACCGATAAAGTTGACAACATATTGTTAAAAAATGGAAACGATTTTTCAGCTAAATCAGATCAACATTTTATTCCTGCAATATTTTTTGTAGCAGACAGCCTCTTGAATCCAAATGACTGTACAGAAAATATTTTTACGCCCCAAGTTGATGTGTTGCAGAATACCACCCCAATTGTTTCTGAGCTCAGTCGTATCCAGAATGATCTTAACTGGATGCAGTTAAGCACGGAAGAGAAAGAGCGAATTTATAGAGAGTTTATTGTGCTTTGTGAAAAGGGGCAAGACGAAGAAAGGCTAACAAGAGAAACGGTTAGGCTATTTAAGGAATCTGTATGGGAGAACTGCAAAAATGAGTTACAGTAAACATTACAGGAGATCCGTTTCGTATTCAGGGTCGGTTTCATTCAGTTATCCAGCCAGTCAGAACGGAGGGAGCGGCAGTGCTTCTTATAGTGGCGAAGTCCCAGTTGATATTTACATTAATGTTGACACTGATCCTTTTGACAATAGCGTTGGTAGATTCAGCAATACCACAGATGTTCTAACAGGTTCCGTTGTAGCAATGAATGCTGCACAATGCAAGACAATAAGTGAGGCATCGAATAAAATTTCAGACAAGATCACAGGTGGGTTTTTTGGTGTTGTCAAATCCGAATTGTCCCAGCAGATAGAAATTCTGCGCAACGATATCAATGCAGGTTTAGGGAAACTACTGGATCAGGGCAAGGCTGTAGATGGTAAAAAAACAGCAATGGAGGGCGATTACAACCGAATTAGCTCCAGATATATTCGACTTTTTGAAGATCTTGATAATGAATGCCACAAAAGAATAGTTGCCCTAGACAAATCTTCTTTTGACTTGTCCGAAAAAGTTCAAGGCAAACTCTTAAGCGAACCTGCCTGTAATACCGCAGCTATAAATCTTTTGGGGCTTGGGGAAATTTTTTCCAAAAAAACATTAATTTTTGTTTCATTGATGAATAAAAAAACATTGGATGTATTAACAACTATGTGTGATTACATCACGCAGGAAGTTAAAATCAATTCTCAGGTTGACGCATTGCTTTTTGGTGAAGAAATCAGTGGAAATGTTTCCCTTGATATTCCTGTTATATGGTCGGAAAGCGATGTAACGGGAGGCGCAGTTGGTACCACAAACCATGATTGTTTTATTCCCGAGTATATTAACCAGCAAGGTAGTCAGACAATAACGGAAAAAATAAATATGTTCTGTTTAGATTCTTCTCGTGCTGACTGGGAAGCTATAGAGGAAGCTGAAAAAGAATCGCTTAACAAAGAATTCAATGTCTTGGCAGAAAAGCATTACGCAAATGCCGAAAAAAATGAAGAACAACGTGTTTACAAAACCATGCTGTCCTTATGGCAAAATTCCCAACTATTTTCTCTGAAAAGGAGCCTGTCGTGAAAGAAATGAATGAAGTCCGCATTGGCGAATCCGTTGTAGGGTTAAAAGACAACTTGGTAAAAACGGCAATATTACCGAAAACAAGCGGCGAACTTGAGCGCGATATAAACGTTCAAGGTAACGTAAAAATTGAAGGTGCTGTATATGCAAGAAACATGATTATAGATTCTGGCCCCACAGAATTCTTAAGTGCTGTTTATGCGCATAACGAGCTTCATATAAAAAATGATGCCTTGGATACGATAATATTCAGAAAAGCGGTTGCTTCATCAGGTACAGTTGCAGCTCTTCTATTGAAGGGGAAGTGTATATTCGGTGCAGATATCAATGCTTCGAACGTTAAACTTAAGAACTGTTTTGTTGCGGGAAGTATTTTCGCAAACGAAATTCAGCTTGAGAATAGCATTGTTTTAGGCGGTTGCTTTGCTTCAAAAAAGCTTGTTCTGCAAAATGTCGTCGCTGGTACGTTTAATGCGCCAGAAGTGTCTGCGGGAGGGGTTAACTACCTTCTGTATCCGACAGCTTTTTCGGTGGAGCCCATGTCTTGCCTACCTGGGACGGAGTTTTATAATATCACTCTTGCCGATCTCGGTGCGTTGTTCAAGAATGAGCCAGAAAAAACGAATACTGGCAAGATCCGCTTAGACATGGAAGCAGATTCGCAAAGGACGGTGTTGGTCGATGAAATGGATACAAAGATGCTACTGCATAGCTATTCGGTGGCTTCGCGTGTTCTGGTCAGTGATTTGATAAACTTGGAAAATATGGAAAACCATTTCCTGATTATTTCCGCTAGCTTAGGATCCCAGATACTGAAAACTTATTCTCTGCAAAAAGCGAACGGGAGTAAAAGTGATGACCTGTCATTGGAAAACATCGCCGTTTTTTTCAGTAAAATATTAAATGGCTCTGTGCAGCTCAGAAATTTGAGCGATGCTATTTCGTTCGACGAATTGCGACAGCGGTATTTATAGCTACATGGAAAACTCAGCTTGAAATGGTAAAGCAATTGGGAGATCTAAGGGTGATTCGTCACGGAGGCTGTGTCAAAACTATTTTCGGCCGCAATTTTCATGCGACAAACGGGAACGTTTTCCATTGTTTTCGTCTGTTTGCATCATTTTGCATTCGCCATTTCATGGGAATTTGGGCGTTTTTGGACTTTTGACACAGTCTGCACGGTGTACAACCGCTTTGAGCGGTTCGCGAATTCAAGTCCTTGGCTTTACGGGGGCCCCTGACTGGCATCCAGCAACGGCTCGTCCAAACGATTGGTAGAATCCTTAGATCTTGTGGGATACTGTAAGTAGGTACGATTCATAGACCGACTAGGCCTTGGTTTCCTCATCTCATATTTGAAGGGATGCTACTATCAAACACTAGGGCGTTTCTTTCGAGCTTTTTCACGTTGAAGTTGGCCGAAATTGCAAACGCTCAGGTGCTGGTACAGGCAAGCAAATCAAGTTTTTTTGTGCATAACGTCCATCACAGCATACAGGGTACTTTTTCCGTCGCAATTTCGGTAAGTACCATGTTCTTGCGAAAATGGGCGCTGGTTTCCTGATTGCGTCCCTCGGAAAATAAGGAACGTTCCATGAGGCATTCGGCATGGGAAAGCACCAAGTACCTATCAACGCTGGATGCGTGTTGCTACGCTGCTGCGCTTGCCTCAAGGTAAATGACCTTACCTCGTCTGCGGTCAGCGACTGCCTGTAGACGGCATCCCACAAGGGGATCATCCATTCTGGCCGTTTTTCCGCATACAGGCCAAGGTTCACGTCAACAGTAATAGCAACGTGAATACACCAAACAAATTCACCTCCATTCTAGGTCGCCATTTCCTCGCTTACCGTACCCTCGGAAAATTGCGAATTGTACAAATCCGCGTAAAAGCCCTTCGCCTCAAGCAATTGCTCGTGGTTGCCCTGTTCGATAATGTCGCCATCCTTCATAACAAAAATCAAGTCCGCGTCCCTTATCGTGGAAAGCCTGTGGGCGATCACGAAACTGGTGCGTCCTTTCATGATGTTCTTCATAGCCTGCTGAATCAGAATCTCCGTGCGCGTGTCGATGGAACTTGTAGCCTCGTCCAGAATCAGTATCGCCGGGTTTTTCAGTATCACCCGCGCGATCGTGAAAAGCTGCTTTTGCCCTTGGGAAATGTTCGACGCTTCCTCGTTCAGGATCATGTCGTAGCCGCCAGGCAGGGCACGGATAAAACCGTGGCAGTGCGCGGCCTTTGCGGCGGCGATGACTTCTTCGTCCGTGGCGGTCGGCGAGCCGTAGCGGATGTTTTCCATAATGCTTGCATTGTAAAGCCAGGTATCCTGTAGCACCATGCCGAAAATGCTGCGAAGATCGCCGCGGGTAAAGTCCGTGGTGTCAACACCGTCGATAAGGATTCTGCCGTCGTTCAATTCGTAAAAGCGCATCAGCAGTTTTACCACCGTGGTCTTGCCCGCACCTGTCGGCCCCACAATTGCGACCTTCTGCCCCGGGGCGACCTCCGCCGAAAAATCGTTCAGAATGATCTTGTCGGGATTATAGCCGAAGCGCACGTTTTGAAAAATCACGTTGCCTTCGTATCGTTTCCTGGGCATGGAACTTTCCGTGTTCACGGGTACCACGATGTCAGGCGTTTCCTCGTCCTCGTCCAGGAAGTCAAACACACGTTCCCCGGCGGCAATCGCCATCTGCAACTGGTTCCCAGACACGCCCATTTGCGACAGTGGCATCATGAAATTCTGAATGTACTGGATAAAAGCCTGCACGTCGCCTATGGTGATTACCCTTTGCACCACCAAAAAACCGCCCATGATGCACGACACGACAAAACCCAGATTGCCGACGAAGGCGAAAATCGGCTCCACGATGCTGGACATAAACTGCGCCTTCCATGAGGTCTTGTAAAGCTCGTCGCTAACCTTGTCAAAATTTTCCTCGACATCCGCCTCGGCGTTGTATGCGCGGACTATGTTGTGTCCGCCGTAAGTTTCCTCCACAATGCCGTTCGCAACGCCTACCAGCTCCTGCTGTTTGCCGAAATAGACTTGCGATCTTTTCATTATCGGACCCATAAAGGCCAGGACAATCGGAAACACGAGCAACACGACGAGGGTCATAAGTGGGCTGATCCAAATCATCATGACAAGTATGCCGATAATCGAGGTTACCGCCGTAATCAACTGGGTCAGGTTTCGGCTAAGCATCTGGGCGATTATGTCAACATCGTTTGTAACACGGGAAAGCACCTCGCCGACTGGGCGCGTGTCGTAATAGTTGATAGGCAGCCTGTGCATCTTTTCCGAGATTTCCGTCCTGAGCTTGTAGGTTACCCGAATGGAAATCCGCGCCATGATGCTTTCCTGCGCAAGCGAGCAGGCGGCCGACACGACATAAAGGACAATCAGCCATGTTATAATCATTATCATGTATGGGAAGTTCGTTAGAAGCCCTGTGCCAAGAAAATGCGCCATTATGCCGTCCAGAAGAACGTCTGTAACCCTGCCCAAAAGCCGGGGGCCGATTACGGAAAACACCGTGGAAACCATCGCGAAAAGCACGGTGGCAATAATCAGGGCTTTGTGTGGAGCAAGATATGTCATGAATTTTGCCATCGTTTTCTTTGGGTCTTTTGCCTTTGCGGCAGGTTCGTTCGAGTCGCTCATGCATTTTCCTCCTCGTTAAGTTGTGAGGCCGCGATTTCACGATACACCTCACAGGTTTTCATCAATTCCGCGTGCGTGCCGCAGCCCACGATTTTTCCGCAGTCCAAAACTAGAATTTGCTGCGCATCCATAATCGAGGATATTCTCTGGGCGACAACCAGCATGGCGCTGTCCCTGGTTTTCTTTTTCAGTGCGGCGCGAAGAAGGGCATCGGTTTTCAAATCCAGCGCGGAAAAGCTGTCGTCAAACAGGTAAATGGGAGCGTTCTTCACCAATGCGCGGGCAATGGAAAGCCGCTGCCTTTGTCCGCCCGACAGGTTGGAGCCGCCCTGCGCCACGTTCGATTCGTAGCCTTCCGGTTTTTCTGCGATAAACGCGGCGGCCTGCGCGGTGTCGGCGGCATCCAGTATCCTGCCTTCCCCGGCGTTCCTGTCCGCATAAAGCAGGTTCGAGCGGATGTCGCCGGAAAACAGCATCGCTTTCTGGGACACATAGCCGATCTTTTCGTGCAAATCATTTTTGCGAATATCCCGAACGTCCACGCCGTCGATGTAAATCGCCCCGCCGGTTACGTCATAAAAGCGCAGAAGAAGCTGAAGGATCGTCGTCTTCCCCGCGCCAGTGGAACCTATGATTGCCGTGGTCTGACCGGGACGGGCGGTAAAGCTGATGTCCTGCAACACGTTTTCGTCGCTTTCCTTGGCTTTCCCTCCAGGAATCATCCGCCGAGGCTCGTTAGAGCCGAGGTTCCCCCCCGGATAACGAAAGCTGACATTCCTGAACTCGACTGTTCCCCGAAAATCTTGCGAAAACGCTTTCGGCTTTTTCTTGTAGCGAATGCTGCTAGTCGTTTCCAGCACTTCCCTTATCCTTCCTGCGGATACCACCGCTTGCGGCATAAAGATAAAGAGCGTGGTTGCGACCATTATAAACCCGGCAATAACCAATCCCACATACTGCATGAAGGCAAAAATGTCCCCAATGTCAACTCTAAGGGCCGATGCCTCCAGTGCCCCCGTCCAAACTATGACAACCACCGAGATGTTGGCGACCAGCATGACCATCGGGAACATGAACGCAAAGGTTTGGAATATAAAAGCGTTCGTATTGGCCAAGTCCCTGTTGGCCTTGTCGAAACGTTTTTTCTCGAACTTCTGCGTGCTGAACGCCCGAACGACCAGAATGCCGGTCAGGTTTTCCCGCGAAACCAGATTCAGCCTGTCCACCAGATTTTGGACGATTTTAAACTTGGGAAATGCGACCGCTATTATGAGGGTGAAAACCCCAAGTATGCAAATGGAGATGACAATAATCGCCCATGTCATGTTAACGCTTCTTTCAAGCGCCCTTACGATGCCGCCGACGACTATAACCGGCGAGTAAATGAACTGACGCAAAGCCGCCATCATGCCGACCTGAACCTGTCCGATATCGTGCGTGGTGCGGGTGATGAGGGACGAAGTTGTGAATTTGTCCACTTCCGCATTCGAGAAACGAATGACTTTTTTGAACACAGCCTTTCGTAAAGCATTGGACACACCGGCGGACGTTTTCGAGATAAAATAACCCGCCGCCAACGATGCGGCAACGCCAATCACCGTTATCAAAATCATGATTCCGCCAACCCGCCAAAT
>Ga0209755_10003721_pt1 | contig 18744 bp, 21 predicted proteins | sample TergutCo191P1_FD_187301 | JGI IMG/M metagenome (GOLD analysis project Ga0209755, IMG submission 187301) | Cornitermes sp. P1 segment gut microbial communities from Petit-Saut dam, French Guiana - Co191P1 (SPAdes) (version 2) | ecosystem: Host-associated > Arthropoda: Insects > Digestive system...
ATTTCTGGTGGCCATAATAGCCGGAACAGAGCAGCCAAAACCTATAAGCATTGGAATAAACGCCTTGCCCGGCAAACCGATAACACGCATTATCCTGTCCATAACAAAAGCCGCACGAGCCATATAGCCAGAGCTTTCCAGCAAACCCATAAAAAAGAACAGAAAAAATATTATTGGCAAAAATGTGGAAAGCGCTTGAATGCCGGCTCCAACTCCATCTGCTAAAATTGAAACAAGAATCTCCGGCGCTATGCCTTCTAAAACAATTCTCACTCCGTCAACAAAAATCGCACCGAAAGCATAATCAAAATACGGGATTAAAAAACCGCCCAGTTCTATTGTCAAGAAAAACAGCAAATACATCACAAGCAAAAAAATCGGCAACCCAAAATATTTGCTCATAATTATTTTATCAATTTTATCGTTTTGAATATAAGGGGAAATACCCTTTTTCACGCTCGCAGCCATAATGTTTTCTATGCGTTTGTAACGCTGTTCTGCTTGGATTTCTTCGTTTTCGCTGCGAGGGCAATCACGTGGAATAGCTTCTACGGCTTGCGATTCTATGATTTTTTTTATAATTTTGTCTTTGCTGCCGTGGCGCAACGCAGAAACCGCAATTACCGGGCTTCCCAGCTCTTTTTCAAACTTTTTCAGATCTATGATGATTTTGTTTTTTTCGGCAACATCTATCATATTCAGCACAACCAGCATTTTTATGCCCATTTCCTGAAAGATTGTGGTTAAATATAAATTGCGCTCAAGATTTGTGCTATCAAGGACGTTTATAAGCAAATCGGGTTCGCCGGATAGCAGGTAGTCACGTGCCACGCGCTCATCTTCGCTCCAGGCATCCAAGGCGTAAATTCCGGGCAAGTCCACAAGTTTTGCATTAAAATCTATATGTTTAATTTCCCCGATTTTTTTGTCAACGGTTACTCCGGGCCAGTTGCCAACTTTTGCGTGCCCGTTTGAGAGCAAGTTGAAAATAGTGCTTTTTCCGGTATTTGGGTTGCCTGCAACAGCTATTGTGAGCATAAAATAACCTCCGCTTCGTGTTTGCGCAAAGAAAGCCGATATCCGCGCAGCTCTATTTCTATAGGGTCGCCCAGAGGCGAGACCTTTACCACCGTAAATTCCGTTCCTTTTGTAAGGCCCAGAGCCAGCAGCTTAAGCTTATACTCTTTATTTGCATCTGGAGTATATTGCTCAACAACAGCTTTGTCGCCAGGTTTGAGCGAGGATATAGATTGAGATTGAGACATAATCTCAAATATAGAAAATAATTTCTGTTTTGTCAAGGGGTCAAATGTCTGGGGGTTGAGGCTTGAGCAGTTCCCCTCTGGGGCTGGGGTGGGGATTAATAGCTACTTCCGTGTGCGGCCAAATTTAAGGAATGACTGAACGCATAAAATCAAGGCTATGCTGCCAAATATCGTTCCGGTTATGTTCTGCCCAGAGTATATCAAAAGAGCCGACAAGCCTATAAAGAGAACCGCTACCAAAAATGCAAGCCAAAGCGAGGTTTTTGTAATGCCATGCTCGGACTTCGTGAGGGCAACTCTTTCTGCGTCAAACTTTATAGATGCCTCCTGTGACCTTCTTGCTGCATCCATATCATCCTGTTCAAGTTTTATTCTGGCAGCCTGCTCTTTGTCCGCATATTGCATCATCCAACTTACAATAGCAGGCTCTATATCTTTGAATTTTGCTAAATCCGCAGGAGGCGGCAATATATTTTCTTGAATCGTAAAGCCTACCGCCGTTTGTTTTCCATCTGATCTAGCTTGACCCTGCACGTGCTTTGACATGACCTTATACCCCAAGCCTTACTTTAGCGGCTTGAAATGCTTTGTTGAAATCTCTTGCTAAATTCGCCTTATCCTTGCGCCAATTCTCCACATCACGTTCAATCCCTCTATACTGAAACTCTATAGAATAGCGAGAAGTATCTATTTTATCCAAAGGCTCGTAAAATTCAGCAATAAGAGGATCGTTGCGCAAGTCAAGAACCCTAGAGAATATGCCAGGCATATTTTTAAACGCTTTTATTATCGTCTTCATGTTGAACTCCATTATAAATGTAGAAAATTTGTTTAACGGCAATCCTCCCAAATGAAATGTGTATTAATGCATAGCGTAGAACCTAAACCCAAGCTAATACGCTCTAACCCAGTCGGTTTTGTACTCAACCATATCGCCGGAGACTTTAAGCAAGCCTATGCCGAGTTTTTCTGCTTCTTTGGCTGTACGGCTGTCAAAAGAAAATGAACCCAAGCCCAAATATATTTTAAAATCCGCATAATCAGAGAACAGATTTCTGAAATTCGGAACTTTTCTTTCAATCATCTCTTTCGGGTCTTCGCTTCTGGCTCTGTATTTAACCTCAATAATGGCAACTGCGTTATCGTTAGCCATAACAATATCGAACTGATCTTCCAATTTTATTCCATTTGGCATTTTCTTTGAACGTCCGAACTTATTGCTAACCGTATCAAAATGCACACCGGCAAACGTTTTGCTTTTTTCAAGCGAATGGAAAAACAAATTCTCCGCAAATTCGCCATCGCTCTTGCTCATGCCGCCAAGCATAGCCCAAGTTTCTGCTTGCTTCTCAGCCAGCTTTGCAAACAAATCTTTTAACTCTTGGTCTGTCATAAACATAACTCCATTCTAAATTGTCGTTACAAATATAACAATAAAATTAGAAAAACGTATAAAAAAAGTTTTTTCCTATGCATTTTGCAAACATATGTTACATTTTTTCATAAAAAAATTCCCAATCTACGCCCCAGCATTATTGCCATACATAAACGCTAACAACAACGCCCATTGCTTACGCTATGGGCGGAGCTTCGCTCTTCAGTCCTGCACGCAACGGACAGAAAACAGGTAGGCCTTATTGCCGTAGATCCTGTAGGCGTACTCGTCGTTGTAAAACATGCCCCAGTAATAGGCGTAGTCGCTATCGTCCTCGTCCTCACTGGAACTCCACCAGTAGCCGAAGTTGCCAGCACTGCTGAAAGAGCCATCCGAGTAGCCGTTACCGCCCGGCAGGGCCGAAAAGTCGTAATAGTCTGTGCCTGGGATGTAGTATTCGTCTTCGTCATACCAGCCGCTCGTTTTCTTAAGCTTGGTTCCTGCCGCAGATGTGCCGCCAACAGATTCCATCAGATCATACCACTCTGCGTCGCTAGGCAAATACCAACCAGATGGGCAAACAGTCTTGGCTGTCGCCCAATCGTAAAGGCGACCGTAAGTATCGCAATTTTCAGGATCATTATCATAGCATACGCTACCGCTTACATCGCAATTCAGATTCTTCGCCATCCAGGTTTGCTCGCCTATTTTAACGGTACCGCCTTCAATGCTGCAACCGCTGCTGCTTGGCTCAACGCTAGAAGAACTCGGAGGCTCGCTGGAACTGCTAACTGGCGGAGGCTCTACGCTGCTGCTGGATGACTGCTCAATGCCGCTGGACGAACTCGGAGGCTCGCTGGAACTGCTAACTGGCGGAGGTTCTACGCCGCTGCTGGATGACTGCTCAATGCCGCTGGACGAACTCGGAGGCTCGCTGGAAGAACTTTGGAACTCGCTGGACGATGAAAACGCACAGCTCTCAACTGGAGTGCCGCCATACGCAACGCAAACGCTAACAGGAATTGAACCGCAAGTCTCTCCTATTTTGCAAAACACATCATAATCCAACTGACTTGAACTACTAACAAATGCGCCCGAAGAAGAAGAGCCGGAACTCGCGCTTAACGAAGAACTGCTGCCGGCAGGGCAAATACTCACAACCGCTCCGTCCAAAGCAGAACACATATCATTGCTAACATTAAGGCAAAAACTGCCGCTGTGACACCAAACAAGAGCATCGAAAGACGAACTGCTGCTGGATGGATTGACTTCGGCAATGTAATTAGGGCTGCCGGGATCGTTTGGGCTGTCGCGCTCAGTGTCGGCACAGCCAAAAAACAAAAAGAACAAGCATAAAATTAATATCAAAACCATATATGAACTCCTATGCCGGTTGCCAAAACCAATCCCCCTGCTACATACAATGCATTTCTCATGCCGCTCGCGTCATCTGATTTCTTCCAAGTGTCACGGTAAACATCTTGGTCAAGACCTTTGGGCAAAGCCCTGTAATCGGAATGCAAATCTTTAGCCTCGCTGTTTTTTACAAAGCCGTAAGCGACAAGACCAGCTCCAACCAAATCCAAGCCCAAAGCAACCCAGAAACTATTGCCACCCTTCTTCTCAACGCCGCCAACCTGAGGGTCTATCTTTTTTTCCGCTGGCTTGCTGTTGTCAAGCACGGCATCAATATCTTTTGCCAAAGAAGCCGCAGGCTTCTGGTTGGCTATTCTGGCGAACAAGTCTGGAGCCTTTTCTCGGATTGTATTTAGCAAGCCCATAACATCTCTGCTCTCCGTGACGAAGCTGCCAAGAAGGTTGCCGGTTATGGACTCGTAAAGCTCGACCGTCAAGGTCAGCATGCCGCTAAATTCGCCTACGAAGCCCTGCGTTATATATTCAGCCCCGATTGCCCTGCCAATCTCAACGGCGCAGCTCTCGGCCAAACATTGCGCTTCTTCCGAGTCCGGGGGCAGCAAAGACAAGATGTTGTCGCGGGTAAGAATGGTGTACCCGCCCTGGGGCAAGGCTTCCCGTGCCTTCGTGCGAAGCTCGTCCGTCAAGTGGCGGGATTCCAGAACTTTCAGCTCAACCCCCTCGGCCGGGACTATTTCCAGAACTGCAACCGTGCCAACGGCGCTGGCAAAAGAAGCGAGAAGAAAAACTGCTGAAACAAATTTTTTAATTTGCAACTTTGAGTAACATTGTATATGGCTCATGCGCTGTAACATAGAAAACGCTGATTTACTATAGTAAACGCTGATTTAGTCGCTTAGTTGAGAATGGAGAGTTGAGAGTGGAGAGTTATTTTAACATATAACTGCTAAAATAACTTAAAAACGCACTTTTTGATTTCTTTAACTCTCAATTCTCCACTCTCAACTCTCAACTAAACCATGAAATCTGCGTATATCATTGTTTACTATATTCTATATATGAACCTGGATAATGCCATAAAAATCTATAAAGATTTTTTGAAATCCAAAAGTTTGCTATACACGCAGCCGCGTGAAATTGTTTTAAAAGAAGCTTTTTCAGCAACTTGGCATTTTTCCGCAGACGAACTCACATCGCAAATGCACAAACAAGGGATGAATATAAGCCGAGCTACGGTTTACAGAACGCTCGCTTCCATGAAAAAAGCCGGGATTCTGAATTCCGTTGACTTTGGGCACGGACATATACACTACGAAGCTCCAAAAACAAAAAAACAACATGAACATATAACCTGCGAAAAATGCGGCGAAGTTTATGAAATACAAGTTGAAAACCTGGAAAATACCATAAACTCAGCAGCAGAAAAAGCTAAATTCAAACACATAAAATATGCCATAAGAATCTCCGGCATATGCGAAAAATGTAAATTTTAATTTTTTTTGTCACTTTTTTCCGGATTTTTCCTTTAAAATGCGTCTAAGTAGTATGAGGAAATATTTTTTGCTTTTCGCGCTACTTTCTGCCTGTACCTCCAGTTCACTGGAAAAACAGGACAAACTCCACATAGAGATGCTAAACGTTGGGCAAGGACTTGCTTTTTTAATAAAAAGCAAAAACTGCAACTCTCTCTACGATACTGGAACCCCAAGCTCCGGGCTGGATACCATGCTTCAAAACCGAGGCATTAAAGCCTTGTGTTCCGTTATTGTAAGCCACAGGCACAACGACCACGCCGGCGGACTGCCCCTGCTTGAAAAAATGGCAAAAAACGGCGAAATCAGCATAAAAAGGGTGATTTTCTTCGATAGCCTATCCCGAGGCGACACAATCGCAGACTTTTTGCCCTGGACTGCCCGAATTCTGTTCCAAGACGGCGCATTGCGCATAAGCGACTCGCAAAACAGCTTTTTATTTATGGCTGATCTGGAGGCTAAACATGAAAAAAACATTCTGGAACTTGAACCTTTGCTCACCGCTACCGCTCTGCAAATAGGACATCACGGCTCAAAAACATCTTCTTCCTGGGAGTTTTTGGCTCAGGTTCAACCCAAAATGGCGCTCATAAGCGTGGGTAAATACAACTCCTACGGGCACCCACACCCAGAAACCCTGGCAAAGCTTCGCCTTGTTCTGCCAGATTCAATGCAGCTTTTCCGCACTGATTTGGATGGGAACGTTGTTGTGGAGTGGGTTTATGGAGTTGGAATGTGGGGATTATAGCTTATACCCCAAGCTCGTTTTTCTATATTATTCTTAAAATATGCCAAGCATTCGTTGGATAAGGTATGTAATAGTGAACGGCGTAAAATGCACACTAGAAATTATGGTCGGTATGCAACGCATAGCCGATCGTTGCTACGTGCGCATAAATCAAGAGCCGGAATTATGGTTCACGCCAATTTCGGAATCTCGCGATGATGTTGTGAAAGAAGCTATGCAAATACTTTATCAACGCTTGCAAGGCTCGGAGATTTTAAACTTAGACGGGACACCTTTTCAATGGGAATAAATCCACTATACTTGACTATACACGGCCATTTTTATCAGCCGCCTAGGGAAAACCCCTGGACCGGAATGGTCGAACTGCAAGAGAGCGCACATCCAGACCACGACTGGAATGCGCGAATTGCCCAACAGTGCTACTCCTCCAACGGAGCATCGCGCATCCTCGCCTCAAACGGGCACATAGAAGCTATAGTGAACAACTATAGTTATATGAGCTTCAACATAGGCCCCACGCTTATGAACTGGATTAGGGTGCAAAGACCCGATATCTACAATAATATAAAAGAGGGCGATATGCTCTCTGCCGAGCGGCTCAACGGGCATGGAAATGCAATAGCACAAGTGTACAACCACATAATAATGCCCCTTGCGAGAAAAAAAGACAAATTAACGCAAATTCGCTGGGGTATCCAGGACTTCATGTTCCACTTCAACAGAAAACCTGAAGGAATGTGGCTCGCCGAAACCGCCATAAATATGGATACGGTTGTTGCCCTGATTGAAGAAGGAATAACATTCACTATTCTCTCTCCAAAACAGGCAGAGTCGTTTAAAGCATTGAAGAACAAAGACGATGCTCCGTGGACAGACTGCTCTGATGGGAGCATAGACACAACAAGACCATACAGAATAATTCCAAGAGATTCAAGCGGGAAAAGAATCTGCGAAGGGCATTTGGATGTGTTCTTTTACGATGCTGCCCTGTCCACTGCGGTCAGCTTTGAGCATTTGCTGAAAAACGGCGCAAGCTTGGGAAATAAAATTTTAGGCGCAAGAAACAAAAGCAAAACCGGAAACCAACTGATTTCCATAGGAACAGACGGCGAATCTTATGGGCACCACGAGGCTTTTGGCGATATGTGCGCCGCATGGCTATTTGAAAGATTTTGCCCGCAAAACAACATTGCTCCCGTAAATTACGGATGGTACTTGGAAAAGAATCCTCCGGAATTTGAAGTTCATCTCAAGGGAGCTTACGGTGAAGGCTCTGCCTGGAGCTGCGCGCACGGCGTTGGCAGATGGATAAGAGATTGCGGCTGCTCAACTGGCGGCGGACCAGGCTGGAATCAAAAATGGAGAGGGCCTCTAAGACAGGCTTTTGACAAGGTAAAAGAAACCGCTGACGAAATTTTTGAAAGAGAGTTCCCAATAATAAGCGATGTTCTATGCTGGGAAGCTCGCGACAAATATATAGACGTTATGCTTGAGCCGGAAAATTCCGAACGCAAAGAAGATTTTGCCGCTGGACTGCTCCGCTCGTATGCAGAAAAGGAAGACAAAGTAAATTTATTCTCGCTTTTGGAAATGCAAAAGTTCTGTTTGTATTCCTATACCAGCTGCGGATGGTTCTTCAACGACATAGAAGGATTGGAACCCGTGCAAAATATGCGTTACTGCTTGAGGGCAATAGAGCTTTTGAAGAAATTTTTGCCAGACGGAGACACGCTTGAAAGCGACGTTTTAACCATTCTGAGCAATATAAAATCCAATGAGCGAGGTAAAACCGGAACTGAAATTTGGACCGAGTACGTGCGCCCTAAAGTGCCAATGCACTATATTTTGATAGCCGCAGAAGCTGCAAAACTACATTTGAAACTGCCGCATCAGGCTTCTTCAAACATAAAAGCGAATTCAATAAAGAGCAAAGACGACCAGTTGATTTTGCAAGCCACATATACAAGCCCAGACACCTACGATACCAAAAGCGCAAGCGTTTTGGTAGCTACCGATTCAATAGGCAAGGTGAGAATTGTATTGCAGCCTGTAAACACTTCCAAACGTATTCCTATTTTTGCGGACAAAGAAGAATTGGATCATACCAATTTCAAAAAACTTTACCCAAACGCTTATGTGCTTCGCATGCACGAGCTTCCGCAAGACATTCTGGCAGAAATCAACGAAATGCATTCGATGATAAAGCTCTCAGCTGTCAGCAAAGGCTTGCTGGAATTCTCCGAGAAATTTGGAATATGCCTTGACTGCCTAGCAGATAAATCTGATTCGCTTGCCGAACCGCTAAGGCAAAGCATGATACTCAATCTGACCATAAAAATAAGGCAGATGGCCATAGAGGCGCTTTACAACGATTCCAATTCTGCTTTTGAAAAAATAAAAGAGCTGAAAGAAGAGTTCGATTCTCTGAAAGTTCCGTTAAAGTCCATAGTTTTAAACAAGTTGTTTATTGAGCGCCTGGTAAAGCTGATTTCAAGAGTTCAGGAAATGCAAAACCAGCCGCTGGACAACAACGAAAAACTGCAAAAGTTGATTAACAAAATAACCGAGCTAATAACCATAGCAGATTGGCTTGGCTTGGAAATCAACAAATACTATTTGGAAAACAAGAGCTACGATGCCTTTTTGCTATACAAAGAGAATCGCGCAAAATACGCAGTTTTAAAGCCTATGTTCAAATGGTTGAATTTTGATGCCTAAATAAAACCCGTAGCCTTTGGCCTCACGGGTTTTACAGGGCTCGCATCCTGTTGAATGTCTTTCTTTTTGAGAGCTTGCAAAAATTCCTGCGCATTCCATTCTTCGCTGGCAAGCCTGTCCCGCAAGAAGGCGACTAAAATGTGCATTACCATTTCGCAGTCATAAATTGCACGGTGCATAGCTCCTTCTTCAATTTTAAAATTTATCTCGCGCCTTGCTTCAAAAGTTTTAGCCAGGGTGCCAAGCTTATAATCAGGGAACTTTACCGTATTGGTGTTGCGTGCTATTTTTATGGTATCCAGAATAGGTTGCGTTGGAGCGGCAATAGAATATTTTCCATAAGCCACGTTCAAAAATCTTTTGTCAAACGACTCTGCATTGTGCCCAACAAGGCAATTTGAATTGTCGCAGAAGGTTTTGAATTTCTGCAGAACGCATGCGCAGGAAGGCGCATTTGCAACCATCTCGTTTGTTATGTTATTTGTATCGGTGGCACTTGCAGGAATAGGCTTTGAAGGTTTTGCAAACGATTGAAATTCGTCCAGCTTATCAGGAACCAAACGCCCGCGACTCTCCTTGACAGAAAAAAGAATTGCGCCTATTTCTATTATTTCTTCTTTACCAACATCCAAACCTGTGGTTTCCAAATCAAAAGCGATAATTTTTACTAAATTTGTCATTGGAGGAATATAGAAAATGCTGGGCTCAATAATAAAAGAAACCGCTAAAAATCCAAATGCCACGGTTATTTGGTTGCATGGGCTTGGCGCAGACGGCCATGATTTTGCAGACATTGCCCCTGAGCTTGGCTTGCCTCAGGGCGCTGCCATAAGATTTATCTTTCCTCATGCGCCAATAATGCCCGTAAGCATAAACAACGGCTATGAAATGCACGCCTGGTTTGATATTATCCACATGGACTTGGAGCAAGAGCCAGACATAGAAGGCATTGAAAAAAGTTCCAAGCTCATAGACGAGCTAATAGACGCAGAAATTGAAAAGGGCATAAGTTCAGAAAAAATTATTCTTATAGGTTTTAGCCAAGGAGGGGTTATCGCTCTGCACACTGCAACTCGCTATGGAAAAAAACTCGCAGGAGCCGCAAGCCTCTCTGCCTTTTTTCCAACAGCGCAAACAATGCCGTTGAATGCGGTAAACTCTAAAATCCCAGTATTCTTTGGACATGGAAATTTTGACAATGTTTTGCCTGCAGAGCTAAGCCAAAAAGCTTTTGAGTTCCTGCTAGCAAACGGGAACCCCGTGGAAAGATACACTTACCATATGCAGCACAGCGTGTGCATGGAAGAATTGCAAGTGCTAGGCAAATGGATTGCTAATGCGTTCTCTCTATGATCAAAGCCGCTATATTGCGCAAAGTTTCAGTGTTTTTGCCCTGCAATTTTTCCAAATGCGAAAGTGAACTGCTGTAGAGTTCCATCGCTTTTTGCTTTGAAGCATCCAAACCCAGAACCGCAGGATAAGTAGCCTTTCCCTTTTTAATATCGGAACCAACTTTTTTACCCAGCGTCTCCGTTGAACTTTCTATGTCTAAAATATCATCAACAATTTGAAAAACAAGCCCAATCCCTTTGCCGAACTCCCTTATAAGTTCCAACTCTTTTTTCGGGGCATCAGCAAGCAAAGCGCCTATCACCAGCGAAGCTTCTATCAAAGCCGCAGTTTTATGATAATGAATATAATCAACCGTTGCCAAGTCAACCGCTTTCCCTTCAGATTCAATATCTATAATCTGCCCGCCTATCATCCCTTTGGTTCCAAGCGAATGCGCAAGCTCCTCAACAACAGCCGCATTTCCTGCGCGGGCAATCAATTCAAAGGCAAAAATGCAAAGAGCATCGCCAGCCAAAATAGCAGCAGCTTCTCCGTAAACTTTATGCGTAGAAGGTTTTCCTCGGCGAAAATCGTCGTCGTCCATGCAGGGCAAATCATCGTGTATTAAAGAAAATGTGTGCAGCATTTCCAAAGAACACATGGCCAAGCGAATAGATTCGGAAGGTTTTCCGCCAAAAAACTCATAAGCGGCAAACGCAAGCGCAGGGCGAAGTCTTTTGCCGCCTATCAAAAGCGCATAACGCATTGCGCTGTGCAAAGAAATTGGAACTTCGTTTTCGCTCGGAATATAATCCCTTAAACTTTCTTCCGTCAATTTGCCGGCAGATTCCAAATAAGCTTCGGCTTTTTTTGCCATGCCAACCATATCGCTCATGATTCTTCCTTCTTTGTTTCTTCGGGTCCGCCGCCTAAATCCTCATCATCGGGCCTTGTTCTTTCTGCTTCCAGATAAGCCATATCTATTATGGGCGCAGGGTCAAGGTCTTTTTTTATCTGCTTTCTAAAATAAATATTGAAATACAATATGCCACTTATAATTAAAACAAATGGCAAAAGTACTAAAATAACAATCAAAACCATGTCAATCCCAAATATCGTCCAAACCGCCCTTGCATTTTTGCCATTCGGGCTCCATTTCGCTCATAATGTTCAAAATATTGTTGTAAACATCGGTGTTGGTGAAACCTTTCCAAATGCGCCTTTCAACAGTCTCGCCAGTTTCGTTGTCTATAACCCTCAAAACATCAAAGAATTTTGGATTGTCTTTGTATTCCCGAACAATTATTTTAGAAAGAGCGCCATCTAAAATTCTTTTTATAAACCGAACTATAGAACTGTTGAATTCATTCTCGTTTTCTTGCAAGGTTCTGAAATCTTTGAAAGGCCGGCTGCCGCTGTGCAGCCAAAAGCGAAGTGCTAGAGCTATTGCCACATCGCGAATTGCCGAGCGGAAAGCGAATTTATCTTCCAATTTGCCGCCAGGCCAAGAAATTGAAGTTAAAGGATTATCCCTATTCGGTTCAATGCGAGTACCTTGGCCAGGAGTTACCGCTTTGATTTTAAGCGGAAGCCTGCCCAAAAGCTGCCAAGCCTTGGTGTAAATTATGCAAAGACGGACAAAGGGGCTCTCATGCTCAGTGGTTTGCCTGTAAAACGAACCAAAGCAGCGCTGATAAAAGCTTTCCTGATCAAAAACCTGATCGCTAGCGCGGCTTTCAGTAATTTTGGCATCCAATAGCAGCATGGTTTTGGAAAGCTCCGGGCGCATGCGAACTTCCAGTTTGCGTGTGCGGGTTTTTGGGCGAACGCCTTCCTTATATATGTAATAAAAGCCTTCTGCCTGCATTTTTTGCCAAATAAAGAATTGCAAATCATCTGCAGCGCGCAAATGGTAACTGAATACCGGGTTTTGGCGATTGTTTGCCATTGTCACAAGGCGAACAAAATTCCCTGACTCATGTTCCTCATTTTCAGATGGATATGGAATAACTACTTTAACCAAAACCAAGGGATTTACAGGCTCGTCTTCTCTGCTAGCATATTGTTCGTAGGTGAAAAGGCTTTGCGCTCCGTTTATTATTTTTGGATGGTCAATGGACAGATACCATCTGCCGCCTATCTGCTCCGGTCGCAAATTATCGCCAGTTAAGGTCATGCCGTTGTGCAAAAACGGAAATTCTTCTAAAGTTCCGTTTTTTCTCATACCCAAAAAAGCGTCCAAAAGGCTCGCATTTGTATATGTTTGGCTACCTAAATAGGTACGAATGTTTGAACTGACTATCATCATATTGTGCTTCGCTTTGTGGCGACGCCCAAGCTCCAAATGATAGTTATAGATTTCCATAATCGGCACAAAACCGACGAACAACTCCCCTCTTTTGCTTTTTATGCGAAGCGGGGCGTTTTCCAAAGAAAGGCGCAAAACGGCATCTTCGGCTTCGTTATCGTCCATATCGCCAAATTCAGCGCTTATATCCGCTATTATGTGCAGTTCTTCTCTCCAAGATTTAAGCCTTTTTTTCAAATCTTTAAGAGTGCGGCGCATTTCGTAGTCCGTTATATCTTTGCCGGCATCGGTGCGCATAACTGTGATTTCCAGCTTTTGTTCGCAATCATCTTCAAAATCGTCAATGTCATCAGTGTCTGTGTCAAGCACGGAAGCTACGTGCCAAGTGGGAACTTCTTCTCTTATAGCCAAAAAGAACGGGTTTGTAGGGTTTGCGGTGCGCAAAAGCACGTCGCCAATGTTTTTCAAATCGGAAGATAAATAAGAAAGAGAAGTTTCTATGCTGTTTTCTTCGTCCAGGAATATAAAAAGTTCCAAGATTTTGTTTGTATATTGAAAGGCATGAAAACAGCCTTTTTGCTGGTTCAGATAATGCAATGCCTTCTTTTTTTCCAACGGAACTCTTTTATCCAAACTACGGTATTTGGCTATAAAATCCAGTCTTCTATCGAATGCTTTATTAAATTCCATAGACATCTCCAAAAAATATCGGTATAAATATAGAAAAATAAAATGAGATTTTGCAGGGTTTTTATATTTTTTTCAAAAATTCGCAAAAAAAGTCCGCCAAACCCACCCAATCCTCGTTTTCCTGCATTTTTAGCGTATTTTGGGCGTTTTTCAAAAAACGCTCATCTTTGCCCAATTCACCTAAGATACTGAAATACTTAGAGTTAGCTGTTCCTATATTGCCCTGGTAAAAGTCCAGGGTCATGCTCTTAATAGCTGAGTCCAAAGCCATAGGGATATGCCGAGCTCCATGTAACCGGGAGTTTGCCAGTAAAGTTGTGTTCGCCTTCAAAAAGGACATCGGCAACGCCAGCGCCTTCGCTGCCAAAAAGCCAAGCCGCCACAAAAGCGTGACTTGCATCCATAAGAGAACTCGTTCCGCGCGCACGACCGCTTATAAATACGGTAATAACTTTTTTGCTACCCTTATAGCCATTTAACTGCGATATGTTGGTATCATCCCAATTTAAATTATCTATATCTCCATGCCATTCAGCATAAGGAAGCTCTCCAGTTACATAAACAATAACATCGGCTTGGTTTGGATCGGTAACTCTTGCTCCCGGCGCTATCAAATCTATGCCAGCTTGAATGGACGTTGAGCCCGCAACATTACTGGCAGATGTTATTTTGCCGCTCGCATTCGCAGTGCCCGACCCCTGCCAGCCGAGTGTCCAACCGCCGCATTGATAGCCTGTGTTATTAGCCGGTGTGCCAAATACATAAACTTTGCTGCTTTTTGAGATTGGCAATGCGTTGTTTTCGTTTTTCAGCAATACAAGGCTTTTGCGCACAGCTTCTCTTGCTACAGCTCTATTAGCTGCATTGCCAGTAGTACCTGAGTATGAACTGCCAACTCCTTGCGGATTGTCCATTCTGCCTGCCCTGAATTTTGCCCTTAAAATACGGCGAACAGCATCGTCTATGCGATCCATGGATACAGAGCCATTATTTACCAATGTTCTGAGCCTGTTTATAAATATTGTATCCGTGCCAGGTTCCATAGCCAAATCTATTCCGGCATTTATGGCATCCCTAATAGCATTAATGGCATTTGGAGAAACTGTTATTGGCTGGCCAAAGCCGCCACCGCTGCTATAATTATTAGCATCTGTTGTACCAGGCGAAAGCGAATTGCCTATTCCAAGCCAATCGCTGATTATATAACCGTCAAAACCGAGTTCTGTTTTCAGCCACCCAGTCATACGTTCTTTGTCAACATGCTGATGAACTCCCCTGATTTGGTTAAAAGATGCCATAACGCTCAAAACACCTTGCTCCACAGCCGCCTCATATCCCGGCAAATGAATTCTTCTCAATTCGTCATCCGATATAGTAGCGTTGTTCCCTCTGTCTTTTCCATTCGTGGTTGAACCATCTGCCAAATAGTGTTTTACCGTCGATATAACTCGCCAATGCGCATTGTATTTTTCGCCTTGATAGCCTCGCACGCATGCCGCTCCCATTTCAACCGCAAGCTCCGGGGTTTCGCCAAAGCCTTCATAAGTTCTGCCCCAGCGCTGATCCTGAGGCACGGAAATTGCAGGGCCAAAAATCAAATCCACATTGCCTGCCCAAGATTCCTTAGCCGTTACCTCGCAAGCTCTGCGAACAAGAGCCGAATCTCTTGTTGCACCCAAGCCTATATTATGCGGAAAAATTGTAGCGCTGGAAATAGCCGCAGCACCATGCATCATATCTTTGCCATAAGTGACCGGGATTTTAGGATTGTAAGAATTAAGAGCGGAATTCATTGAAGTCAAAACAGATCCTGAATGAGTATCTCCTCCATGCAAAACACTGCCATACAAAGAAGAACCATTGCCGAAAGTGTTTGCGCTGGTACCCGCCATCCGCTGCGTCATCTGGTAAATTTTCTGGTCCAAATTAGTCATTAACTTCATCACGGAGTCTATGCGATCTTCAAGCGGATCGCGTTGCAAAACTACGGTCCCAACATCCTGTTCAAAATTCTCAAAATCTACCTCCTGCGGCAAAAAGCCAGTTTTGCGCACAATTAGTCGAATATCTTTGCCATCTATAGTAACAAGCTTGGCAAAATTTTTCGTTTTTTGATTAACTTCGCCTATTTTTAACTCACCTCCCTTATGGTAAACCGAGCCTAAGTTAAATACTCTGCCGTTTTCGGTTTTGCCCAAAAGAACATAAATGCCTTGAGGCAAGCTGTTTGCGGGGTAAACACGTCCCTTCAAATCCATAACCTGATAGCTCGCAAACTTGGCGGGAAAAAGCTCCGCAGGTCTTGCTATAGGGGTTGTAGGCGCATCTTTGCCTGGCAAAAGAGTAAAATTGCCATTTGCCTCGCTCAAAGTTCTAGCGTAGGCGAGCAAATCGTTGTCCAGTTTCAGCAAAACAACAGCATCTTTAATAGATGCTCCAGCTCCATCTTTAACGGTGCCTGTTAAATTCAGGGGAGCGGCAAAAGCACTCGCCGCAAAGAAAGCGGTTAAAACTATTGAAAAATTACGCATATATATAATATAGTATTTTCTAAATTCCAATATTCATGAAAAAATTCTATTCCCTGAGCCTTGGATGCGCAAAAAACCAAGTGGACAGCGAACGTGCGACTGCAGAGCTTTTATCCGCAAACCTCAATGCCGTTGCCAATCCAAAAGACAGCGATGTGATACTCATAAATACATGCGGATTTATAGAATCTGCAAAAGAAGAATCCATAGAAACAATACTCTCGCTCCTTAAAGACAAAAAAGCAAAGCAAAAAGCCATAATTTACGGATGCCTAAGCCAAAGATATTCAAAAGAATTAGCAAAAGAAATCCCAGAAGCGGACTTTTGGCTGGGCAACTATCGCGCAGGAATGCTGCTGGAAGCATTGGGATTTGAATCTCAAGCCAAATTGTGCAAGGCAAATCCGCCTAAAAGGATAAGAATTTCCGAGTTTCCGCACCACGCATACCTGAAAATAGCCGAAGGATGCAACCGAGCATGCTCATTCTGCGCAATACCGGCAATACGAGGGAAACAAGTCTCGCAAAGCATTGAAAATCTGGTAAACGAAGCAAAGCAATTGGAAGAAAACGGAGTCAAGGAACTCTCCTTGATTGCCCAGGATCTCAGTTCCTACGGAACGGATTTATACAAAACGGCAAGTTTGGAGAGGCTTTTGGAAGCATTGCTCAAACACACGAAAATCCCCTGGCTGCGCCTGATGTACCTCTACCCAGAGCACATAACCGACGGATTGCTAAGCTTAATGGCAAAAGAGCCTCGCATTTGCAAATACGCAGATATGCCAATTCAGCATGCAAGCGACAAAATGCTTAAGCTGATGCGCAGAAAATACAGCGCAAAAAATTTGAAAGCATTGCTCTATAAAATGCGAGAAAAAGTGCCCGATATATCGCTTAGAACAACCGTGCTTTTGGGCTTCCCAGGCGAAACCCACAGCGATTTTGAAGAGCTTATGAGCCTGATAGAAGAAATTCGCTTTGAACTTCTGGGCGGCTTTATATGGTCTCCGGAAGAAGGAACTTCTGCTATGAGATTAGAGGAAAGGAGAGTATCTGCAAAAAACGCAAGAATAAGACTTGACGCTCTGATTGAAAGACAAGACGAAATTTCCGAAGAAAAAAATCGCGAACTAATCGGCAAAACTCTTGAAGTTATTCTAGACAGCGCATCAGAAGCTCGCACTCAAGGCAACGCTTTGGAAACAGACAACATAGTGAAGATTTCAAAAGGCAAAGCCGGGGAAATAAAAAAAGCAAAAATAACAGATGCCAGAGCGCACGAGCTGGATGGAGTTTTTGTAAATTAAAGAAATGAGAATTGGCAGTCCTGTAAATCTTTTAATCCTGTTAATCGTGGTTCAGACGTTTTCCTGCGCCTCTACTTCCATGGTTAGGGAAAATACGAACGCACGTTATGAGGAATACAAAAGCGCTGTGAAATATCACGATGAAGCTGAAAAAAATTACCTTACTCTGCTTGCAAATTTGGAAAGATACCCAAAAGACGAATTTCTTTTGATACGTAAACAATTGCTGCGCAAAGAAATAGAACAAAATCGGGTGCTTATGCTGCAAGCTCGCAGCGAATTTGAAAAAGCATTGCAGGAATGGGACACTGAAGTACAGAAGATGGAAACGGGGCTGCCAAGAGATTCCGTGGACTTAAGGCAGATTTTCGGATTACCTGCTCCAAAGGTCAAAGAGTAGCTTCCCTGCCAAGCCAATGCTCGCAACTTGAATTACTCTCCTAATCCAAATCTGATCGTTCTTATGCTGAAATTTGCTGCCCAAATAACCACCTAAAATACCACCAAAAGCTACGCAAAACGCAAGGCTGAATATAATTTTGCCCGCAAAAAACAAGCCTACCGAACTTATAAGCAAAAGCCATATTGTTATAAAATTTTTAATTGCATTCACTTGTTTTAAATCCAAGCCGCTGTATTTGCGCAAAGCGAAAATTTGGATAAAACCTACCCCAACCTGCAAAAAACCGCCATAAATGCCAACCGCCATAAAACCCAGAAATGCCTTTAAGCCTAGCTTGGCAGGCGGCGCTTCGGGAGGCTTGCCCAAAGGGTCAATGCCAAGCGAACTCATAATCGCAACCAAAACCATGACAACTGTAAGCAAACCCTGAAAGCTGGCATCGTCAACGCTCACAACCAACAGCGTTCCAAACAGCGTTCCCAATATTGTCGGAAGCAAAAGAGCCTTTGCAATATCCATGCGCAAATAGCCGTAGCGTTTCATGCTGAATACTGAGCTGAGAACTCCTATTAGCATGCCAAAGCGGTTTGTTCCGTTTGCAACGGTAGGCGGCAAACCGAGCAAAATCATAACCGGCAAACTGAGGGCACTGGCTCCGCCGGCTATATTGTTTATAAAACCGACAATAAGTCCGAGTACAAAAAAGATTAATGGTTCAAGCACCTCCGCTCCGAGCATAAAAATTTAAACTAGAAAACAAAAACAGCAGGGCCGCTTACGCAACCCTGCCGCTCAAAACAGCTTAAAGAAATTATTTCTTTTTGCCGCCTTTTTTGGTAGCATTAGCTTTTAGAGCTGCGCCTACTTTGAAAGCAACTGTCTTAGAGGCTTTGATTTTAATCTTTTCGCCTGTTTTAACATTGCGGCCTTCGCGAGCAGGGCGGTCTTTGACTCTGAATGCGCCAAAACCAATCAACTGCACTTCGCCGTCTTTCTGCAAGCCAATTTCAATGGCCTCCAAAACTGCATCAACTGCACGTTCGGCGGCGGCTTTGCTATCTAGACCAGCTAGGTCTTTTACCTTTTCAACCAGATCGGGTTTTTTCATAATCTCTCCTTAATATGGAATTCCTATACAAATTTAGATTTTTTTTC
>Ga0209755_10003722_pt1 | contig 18740 bp, 14 predicted proteins | sample TergutCo191P1_FD_187301 | JGI IMG/M metagenome (GOLD analysis project Ga0209755, IMG submission 187301) | Cornitermes sp. P1 segment gut microbial communities from Petit-Saut dam, French Guiana - Co191P1 (SPAdes) (version 2) | ecosystem: Host-associated > Arthropoda: Insects > Digestive system...
ATGGTAATTCTTACCACCAATGTCCTGCTGGACCCTGGATGATGGGAACGGTAGGCTGTCCCGAAACGTCGGTAGCTAACTAGCAATACACGCTGCGTAACATCGCATAAGACCGAAGATCTCCCTGTAAGAATTGCACACAACATTTCGGTCCATAAATGTCAGTAAAAAGGGGCCCCGTCGGTAAGTTACGCACAGAAGGGAAAACATTTTTAAAAAATTAACAAATGCACAATTCTACAATCTACGTATTCTTTCTATTAGCTCGTAGATGTAATAGAAAGAATACATAGCCTGCATAACACAATGGCTTATAAATTCTTCAAAAGTGTCACCATTCCTGCCACCAGAACAGTCAAATGAAGAAAGTTCCATACTGGGGACCCAAAAATATTAGGCGCCACCGTACAAAATTTAGCTGCCTGCCGTCCTGTCTTCCGTGTTTCTTCCCTTCTGGAACACACTCCAGAAATTCCCGAAAGTTAAATACAAGGATTATTTTACGTCCATTGCTTTTCTACATTGAAATATTTACACACAAAGAACGACGAGGAAATGTAACATTATAAAAATGGGGTGATCTAAAATGCGTGGACAGAGTTCGGCAGTGAGTTCTTCACACCAAAACAAAGACAAATGTTCACATAAACGTATGTCCTGCAAGTGGTGGTTTCTTAATTGAAATGAAAGACTGTCCAGTTTAATAACTGCTGAGGTCTTTCTGTTTGTCATGTCGCACTTCATAACAAATGCTCAAAATGCCTCCGCCTAAATCAATGCACGCACGGACACGTCTAATCACAACTGTCGCACACTTTCTGTGGTCCCCGAGCGGTTGTGAATGCTTCGACAGGCATCAAAAATGGGTTGGTGAAGTGTCCCTTCATTTTCAGTTGGAGCTGAACACAATACGGTTTTCGAGTGTCTCCACAGGCATATATCTGCAGGGTTGAGATCAACACGCTGTTGGTCTGCACCTCTAAAATTAATCGTTTGAGGACATATATTGATATGAACTTCCTTCCTTATTTGAACTGACTCCTGAAATTTGTCCGAGAATTTAAGACATACCCTGTACGTGTCGGTCCAACATGCAAAATTGGATTTTGGATTTAACCCGCAACCAGTTGAGTCTGACAGGCCTGATACAGGGGTAGGAAGGTGAATCGGTGCACAGAGATCCATCGTTCCCATCTTCCATGCATACAGCAGCCACAGAAACGACATTTACAATCCACAACACACACACACACACACACAGTCAAGTGCAACACGCCAGTTAACTAATCTCTCTGCAGGGTCTATACATTGTAGGCTCTTCTTCACGTGCCACATGGAATGAACGAGTGGCCATCACATTAAAAAAGGGACTAGATTTTCAGACTATTTTAGCATATCTATAAATAACGGGCACAGAAATGAGTTAATCGAAATAATGGGGTATAGCGGTCACTATGGAAGAATAAACAGCCGCCCAGAAACACGTGATACAACTGCACTTGAAGCAGATATTGCAGTGAACAACCAACTACGCACTAAACTGTAGTAGTACTGAGACGTGCTGCGGGTATTCTAAATGGGCACACATACCGAGAGACTGAGACGGCCGGCGACGACGAAAACAACAAACGTCAGGAGGAGAGAGAAAAAAAATTAAAGGACCTTCTGGACGTTAAGTAGGCAAAAAATGGAGGGCAACTAATTAATTAATAAAACTGAAGAAAGTAATTGTTTATTTCACGTCGTTGAATATCTTCAAAGGTATTTCAGTTACATGGGGGTAGGATATGCACGGTGACGGGACGTAACTTTTGATTAGCCAGTGTACTGCATCAGAGCCGCGGTGCAGTAGAATACAACTAAGCCTAACCGAATGATGTGAAGTACAGTATATTCTACACGGCCTTATTAAAGACACTCTACAATATTGGTTGAAAATATTTTGCAGCCTACAACAGACTGTCAAAAACTGATTAAACATTTAGCAAGATTTTTAATTACCCAAAGTATTCATGAACCACTTGACGGATATTCTCAAGCATCAAACATCATCCACTTATTTCACTTGTCCTACGGAACCCCTAGACTATGCTGATGTGCGTCAGCATTGATCGAGACACTGCTACTGTAATATTGTAAGGAAAATTTACAACCTGACATACTAATACGTTCCTAAATACTTATGTCCATATATATGTATATAAAGACAAAACAGTGCGGGGTATCTATACAGACAGCAAAGTTGCTAACACTGATAATTGTTATTACGAACGTGATCGTAGCAAACAAAATCAAAGCACATAATTACCGCTGGTTTCGAGTATGCCGAGAATCAGACAGAAAGTGCAATCTGGGGCAGACTGCTCACAGTATGGTACTATATTGTTGTGAAGCAAAAGTCTAGAAGGCAAAGCCTGTCTGTGAAGTGAACAAGACAGGCAATGTACGTATAATGTAATATTGAGGAGCGTTAGTATTATCATTCTTGCCGTGGAAAAGCAATAAGGATTTCATATGTATTCTGAGTGTGTGCCTGTAACCTTAGGTATCTAGTATGTCATGCGCATGCGCCATATTGTCATCCGTGGCCTGTCCAGCTGTACAGTATTTTCCCACATTATTTCATAAACGGCACGATTTTCAAAAAACAGTTATTTGTGTGGTTTGACTTTCTGTAAAACTTTTGTCAGTAACATTTCTCATTCTAAGAAGAAATGAGCGAGATACGATTATAAATCTATATTAGTCTACAAGTACCTGTTATCCTTGCCAGATTTTAACGAAACTTGGATTTTCTCGACAGATTTTCCAAAAACACCCAAATATCAAATTTCATGAATATCCGTCCAATGGAAGCCGAGTTTTTCCATGCAGACGGACGGTCAGGTCAAAACTAAGTCGCTTTTTCGAAATTTTTGCCAACACACCTAAAAATTAAACCAAAATTTCGGTAAAATAAATAAATTCCTTGTAGGTCAGTTTTTCTCAGTAACACAAAGAAATGGAAACAAGAACTTTGCCTGTAACAAGAATGCTCACAATAAAGTTCCAGAATTTAACTTCGATACCCAGCCTCTTTAAGTACAGCAATCTCCAAACCTTAACCTTGGCACTATAAGCATTTTCATTGTATATTCTGACAGCCAGATGCAAAAGTACACTAAGAGGAGATTCATCACAAAAGACTAACCTCTGTTCCATGTAATTAACTACATAACAGATATTTTACATCTGTCAGATACTACAGAAAAAACGGAAATATGATAAGTATATTAATACTTACAGATTTAAAAAAATCTACGATTCATTTACTAGGGAAGTTTTGTACATTATATTCATTCAGCTTGGTATAACAAAGTACTTAGATTAATTAAAATTAAACCTACAGTGAAGACCATGTAAATGCTGTGACAATGTAATTTAATGCCCAGTGACTGGGGAGCCTAGCCTACCCCCTGTTTGAAATTATGTATTACATCCAGCTACTACATGCATGTGTCTAAAGAGCCGCATCTTCAACTACATTATTCACAGTACTGGACTGCACACAATTCCTAAACCATGCCATGCATTATGCAAGCACATACACATATATTTTTAAAAAAATTTATAATTTATTAACAATTTCTGAGCCATATATGTTTCAACACAAATATCTGAATGACTTTTAATTTTGACTTATTATAACCAAGTGGTATAATTTTGAATTTATGTAATCATAGAAAGACATAATACTTTTAATCAAAGAACATTACATTTTAAACATCTGAAATTTGTCAAATACAAACCTCATACATTGAACATCTCTTACACCTATATTGTCATATATAACTTCAAACTGCTAAAGCACAACTACATTAGATGTATGTACAGTAAATGTCTTTTTATGACTGTTGTGACTTTTTGATAATGGCCCTGTAAGGGCTGAAACATGTCAGACTTTTAATAATATGCACTATTTGGGACTTGCTTTACACTGTACATTGATAATTTTAATTTATAAGAAAAAATGCCTATTTATTTCCAAATGTAGGTCTCTAAATGAAGTAAACACATCAGTAGCATATTCCTGACACTGAATGTATTCCTATAATTACATAAGCAAAGCAGTTCAAACTTCCTTAACATTCTTTTTGTTAAAGCTATATGATTTTAAATTTTATGCTGGTGCAGTACTGTCAGTTATACCAGTTTTGAGAAAATGAGAATATTTTGAATTCAAAAGATAAATAACCACCCTATATCCAAAGTACAACTGAAGGCATTTCACTTAGTTTAAGACTGGGTTTTCAAAAAATCAGAAAAACTTGGCCAATATGAATGGAATAACATTTCATTCACTACAGTGTTACACTACACAATCTAAACAGGCCAAGACCTGCATCCTGTGGGACATTATGATGTATCCCAGCAATGTAAATACATTTCATGTTGAATCTGAGAGCTTCAAGGATTCCAGACATTTATACAACAACCTTCAACTGCATTCCAACTGGAAATTGATTGCTATGAGTCTCAGGACATATTCCAATGACTTTTATCACTTCTGCATATTAAACCTGGAATCACACTCATATGTTCCATCTTTACCACTCAAATAAGTACACTTCTCAAGCAGAAGAAGTGCTGCAAAATTCCTAGAACCTGTGAAAATGTGCAAGACATCTCACAAAAATAACATCTAATGAAATCATATCTTTGAATACACACATTTGTTCAAATGACATCAAAACTGGCTTTGGACCGCACCCACCCTCACATTCAATGTATAGCTGGGGTGAAGTGGCCAGATTGTGAAGATGACCGCTCATCAGTCTAGCACCCAGGTTAAAAGAGCATGATGTTTTCATGGCAAGCACAGGGACTGCAGCAACTTTTTAAACCTTAATTTTATATCACTAAGTGGTCAATACTAACACAATTTACAAGCATCTATCACCCAAGAATTTCTGCAATTCTGTTTTGACCAGATCAGGTAGTGTAGTCAGTATAGTGACTACGCAATGGGCTGAACAATCTAGGGTTCGAACCTCACCAGAGGCAAGAGACATTTCTCATCTCCAAAATGTTCAGACCAGGTCTGGAGCCAACTCAGCCTCATATTCACAGGGCACCAGGGCTATTTCCGAAGGAGAAAACTGGTCAGGGTGTGGTCTTGCCTGCTTACCTCCATCTACTGCCAAGGTTAAGAATAAATGGAGGTAAACCCCTAAAATGGTATAGACAGGGACAAATTTCCCTTTGCTGTCCTATTGACAACTGTGTAAGATGCCTAATTCCTAAAGATTCTGGCATGCTCTTAAAATTTTTATGAATTTGTCCACCCCTACTCTAAACCACTGATTAGGAAGCTACTACAGTGCAACCTGGATTTTGCATTAAAAAAACATACACACGCACAAGGAAATGAAAACTTATGCAGCTAATGAGATTAATTACACTACAGTAATACTGTACTGCATTAAACATGTAATCTAGTTCAACACTGCCTTAAAAAACGTTATTTAGTTCACCTCTCCAGATGTCCGTTACAATTAGCTGGTGATACTTCACATTCTACTGAACTCTATATGTATTGTTCTTAATATTACTGAGGAAAGCCACCATGTTTCTCTGAACATCAAACATTATGAGGTATTTCCTTGCTGTGCTGATGCTCTCCAGTGCTGACAGAAATGTTGCTGCAGGTTCACTTTTTACATTATCATCATACCCTCCTCCTCCTCGGACACATCAGATAAAAAATTTTCCTCCATCATTTGTTCTAAGGTTTACACCTCACTCATTTACATCATCACAGGGCGCATATTCTTCAAATGACAAACCTGCTTTCAGCTATTCTAAGTTCTGTTGCAACTTCACCATCATCGATTCCATTTAATTTTTTTATTGAGATCATTCTGTTGTGTTTTATTGAACATATAGCAATAAACCTTTAATATTACATGCACATTTCTGAAAACGGGTTACATATTGTCATGTGTGCACGTGTTTGTGTGTGACAGAGAACATCATGATTCTGCAATGAAATGTAATTCATCAAAAACATTTTACTTCATGAACATTGCATCATGAAGCAATTATTGACCATTCATACAAATACTTTTTGCCACAAGCTGCTTGTAATAATATTTGAATCACCTGGTCAAGGGGTTGGAGAATCTGGCATAATTTGAGGGACGGAACACAATTTTTACATTCTTTAGATAACATGCATCTTGAGTTCAAGGATACATTGCACAATGGTGCTCAAAAGGTAATACCTTCCAGTTTTGGAAACTCATTTCAGCATTTAAGGCCCTTAACCTGTCTGTAAAAATGGCCTGCATGAACCACGCTTTGCTTTGGCTACATATTTTGTAGGGAACTTTCTGATATGTTTTAGGCAACAAAGCTCTTCACTCTTCCTCTTAACAAATGGTGGGAGTTTGTCCCATTGACTCCGCAGGCTAAGACAACTGTTAACCTTTCCTTGAGATTCTTTCCACCATTGCACAGATCCCCTTTAACAGCCAATGTCTTGTCTTATTGAACTAAGAATGCAAACAATTATGAATCATTTCTATTATTTGTTAAAACACTACAAGCATGCACTTCTTGGTTTTGAAATAATACATTATTATTATTATTATTACTATTATTATGAAACACTTAAAATAATCATCATTATTTTGTATGGTGATGTGAATTACGTATTTACAAACGGATTTAATTTTTTTACTGGGCCCTATGCTGTAACTTGTCTTGCATTCACCTACATCGGGCCCTGCAGTGAATTCATTCGATTTCATGAAAACTACATCATGTAGAGTATATTACTTCAATATGGTACGTACCTGAAGTAACAAAAAAACACATATTATACACGATTATAATAATAACAATAATAATATAACGTACTACTGCATCATCTAGCACATCCCATGTTCTAGACATTTTCTACTTTCCCACGTCACTCCATACCACGGATGATCTACCAGCATGGTCACAGATTACTAGCTCAACATGGTGACCAAGTCACAGATTATGTACGCTGCGGATGAAAATAGCATCACCAATCACCTTTGCCTTTTGGTTAGAATTAGGCTTGTATAAAATACACAACATCCCATTTTGTAATACTCTCTGTAAAAACGCCATAAATCACAACCTATCCGCTAATTCAACGCTGAAAATAAATACATTAGGCATTAGCGATCTAAAGACGGTATGGGGCTGCCGACCACACTACCACTTAAAATGTGTGGCTTTAGCGATTTGGGTAGACCAGCATTAATCGTAAATATATTGCACGCACATTCCCAGAACAATGAAATTCAACGCTCAAAACCGTGTAAACAAAACAATTCAACTGTATTCGGCGTTATAAATGAAGTGCGGAATTTTCCTTTTCTGGCATTTAACTAAAGGTAAGGTCGGTCACAGTATCTGCACTAAGGCTTGTATTATCATGATTTAGAATCCCACTTTAGGAATGGAAGTATTCTCCAAATTTTCCTATGTAGTTAGAAGACTTGAGCCTAGTAGATCCTTCGCCCTTATCCACAAGGTGTAAGTATCCAAAAGACTTGCCTTTCAACATTAATGTTATGCTACACCTACCCAAAACTAGACTAGACTTTGAAAAATTTATTATCCCACTTCATCAAACACAGAACCAGAACGTAGTCTCTCCTTCTTTGTATTCACCCAAGACATTGTCATACTGGCACAATTGCTGTTATTTTGCCTCTGATAGCAAAATTTGTTCTTCATTCACAAGGGGTAGGAGTGCCTCTCATATTTTGCTTTTGTTTTTTATGTTCAGAAACCAAAAAAGGTAGGGTGAGCAAGGCTTACTGTTTTCAACAGCCTGGAGCTTTTCTGTGCAAGATTTGGCTGAATGGATGATTAACTAAATACAAGATTGAACTGTGCCTTGAGGTTCAACGTATTGACTTACTGACATGACAGTACTTCAAATTACATTCAAAACAAATACAAAACAAAATGGTCCTTTATGGGCTATGCAGTTCATACCACACCCATTACATACATGAGTACAGTTTCAGGTGACTGAAGCAGTGTGTCAAGATTTATTTGTATGGAATGTATGCTGTCATACTAGTTCCATTCACACACGGTTGGGATGTGCAGGAAGGCTGTATGTGCAACACTGCTCTAATATGAGGCTGGTGTGTGCTGTCAGCCAAAACCATATGCTTGAGCAAGGTACTATGTTACAGTGCCAGTTGCCTGTTGTACGGAAGGTCAGACTTTTCAATATAACTGGATCTAAACAGATTCAAAGGTTTTTTTTGTTGTTGTTGTAAATCTTACTATGATACACCAACAATCTAAAATCAGTAACTACAGAAAAATACACTGACACACATGGTGTTGAATGCAACATGTTTATTGTAACTTACTACCTATGTACATTTGCTACATGATAAATTTTATTATAAATGTGACTGCTTTATGTTTGCGATCAAGTGATTGAATACCTAATGTTATCATTATAAGATTTTGTGTTTACATTTTAATGTATAAACTTTTTAATATTCTTGAAAACTGAAACTTCTCAAGGGGGCACTGCACACCACCGTATCTTTCAAAAAGATGTTCAATATACTTGTACGAAAGAGGCCTGTTTCATTATAATAGTGCCTTCCTTTGTGTATGTTTTGGTATGGCCTTCCCTGAGAAGGGCCCTTTTATGGGCTGAAACATGTAGCAAACTTACATAGGTAATCATTTACTTACAATAAATATGTTGTATTGGACTCCATTCATGTCTATTCAGTTAATTAACATGACAGGATAACCTCTCTTCAGCTTACAGAAAATTATATTATCTTTTTAGGTATGCTGTACATGTGTTGTGTGCATAGAATATATGGTACAGTCAGTCATGATTACAAAGTCTTGGAATGAAAACTTCCTTTTAATCACAGAAGTTAAAAGTAACTTAGCCACAGTGCAGGGTTCATTTTGGAGAAGCTGATTGTCACTGAGTTGCTGAATGCATTTCCCATTTTCTATGGGTCATAAAAATTCACTGATGTGTTCACAAAAACCCTCCTCTGAGACCTATTCTGGGCCAGTTCCAAGTCACACCGATACTCCCTAGTTCTTTAAGATTCATTGTAAGATTATCTACTTATGGCAAGTGCAATTGTCTCTTCAAGTTACTCACCTTATATGCATTTATCATAACCCCCACGCAGTCTGCAAGTTTCATATCAGTGAATTTTTATGGCCCATAATAGATGGGAAATATAAGATGTAAAATTTTACATCAAAGGTAAAAGTGGTGACAATAAAGTACATTACAATTTCATACATTAAGGTGTATATCCCTGGCAAGGTGGAGATCAGCAGTCTTAACAGTAATCATATCTGTGCATTAATGAATCATTAATGCACTGATACGAATACTCTTAAGAAAGTACATTCTTGTTGGAAAGGACTCACAATATGCAATTATTCAAAACATGTAATATTTTATTTTTATATCATATTCTGTTGGTATACCATGTTTTGTTTTATAAGAGAACTCCTGTGTCTATAATAATTAAACAACTTTTGTTTCATTATGTTCAGTTGTTCTTCTGTACTGCAGTAGTATAAGTCAAAAGAGTGATTAACAATTCATGGCTTAATTGCTAGCAGTGAACCACTGGATAAGGTGATATTTAGTATGGCAATACAGACATTACTGAACAACTGTGTGAACATATTTCTTTTGTGTACCCTCACACCATTCATAAGGATGAAGGTGGAAGTACATTGAACACTTGACAATTCATATTTCTGCAAGTAAGGTATATTTTATTGCGTGCCTCCATTTAACCATTAAAAGTGGTACACACTACCTGCTGTAACAATGTGAAACTCTGCATATTCCCCACACAGTGCATTTCTGCATTTCATACGACTCTCACAACCATCACCAATTACTTCCCTGAATGGCATTAATTTATCATCTTTGTAATTGAGAAAGAGTTTGTTTTGTATGAGTGGATATAAATTTGGAGGTGTATTAGCATCGACAGCTGTACAACCTAAATTTTTGTTATGATGAACATCCATCTACAGTGGTCATGTTGGAACACTCAATATGGTAGAAATAAGCAAAGAACAAATATTTAACCTGTTAGCGATGAATGGTTGACCTTATAACAAAATTTGTACAGATCACTTTGATATCATCAAATATTTATTAAACTTTTCAGGACATGGAAATTTACTTTAGGGAATATAAAAATAATAACAATAAAAAAATGAATTGCAGTATGAATCTGTGTGTATGTTAGTGTGTGTATTAGCATAACATATAAAGATACGATACATCACCCAGTATTATCTAATGTTCCCACTAATATTACAGAAATAATTACTTGATAACATGAGAGTTTATAAATAAAAATAATTTTATGATAAGGGCTAACTGGCATGAATGGAATACCAGCAACTCTGAAACTTACATCCATGTGTGGCAATTAACTAGTTCACATTTTGAGAACTATGTCTACAGAATGTTCAGGTCGAGTACCACTCATGCATCAATGTGTCTTTAATAGATGAGCACACATACCAAATGCTAAAAAGCCTGTTCTCTTTGGTAATAGAAGAATGATTTGTCAGATGTATGACTGGATGGCAAATTACAATCACAAATTCCTCACTGAGGAAAACATCAGATACTTTAAACTGTTGAAGTGCAGTGCAATCCCATCATTCAGTAAAACCTTCACAATCAAGAGTAAAACTTTGTTTACATACAATGACAGTTTCTGATCTTTATTATACACACAACCACTCCCCACCACCACCACCACCACCACCACCACAACCACTGCCCCCACCAAAAAAACCCTTCCACAAGGTTAACAGATCTGGACGAAATCTGGAGTATCTGCTACTGTCCAGAGCGACTTAAGCTCATTTGAAAAGCACAGAAGTGACCTCAAATTTCCAGTATGACTAAAACAGACAACAGGAATTACTTATGTTGAATCTACACATTTGGAGTAATTTAATTTTACTCAGCTACATTCTGGTCACCTAGGCATCATTACTGCTCACTCATACACACATGTTCACACTTCAGCCTCACAATTTTCCATGCTCCAGGGCATGATACACAAAAGACTGCTACTCCAACTTCTTAAGGTAAATCACAGTGATAAGTGATGAAGGATATAACTGTGACAGTGTAAGTTACATCACACACATTGGAAATGAACCATATAAAGCCCATAATATTAAGAGACTCTGCACTTTTTCATGTGCATTATTTACATGATTCTCAGAACAAACTGTGATTATTTTCCTAAACAGCATTGGTCCTTATAATATACATGAAATACTGTTCTCTGTGAGGTAGGAACCATATTTTTATATACGTAGTAGCTTCAAAAAGCTGCTGGAATTCACTGGTATATTTAACAGGAAATGCTGCATGAGGGAAATTTCTGTCACCTAAGCTGGCACAGTATTCTTCGTGTATTAAACATGCGCAGCATTTATCAACATTTGGTACCTCGAAAGCTGAAGCCCGAACAAAAAGAAAAACGAATGAGCATTTACGGTAACTTCATCAATATGGCTGATAGAGACAACAAATACCTTAACAACACAGTCACTGGGGATGAAACATGGTGTTTTTTGTATGAACCACAAACAAAACGGAAAATTCTGAATATAAATCATCACTTCGAAGCAAAAAATTTCAAGTCAACAGGGATAAAGGAAAGGTAGCGCTGGAAGGTTTTTTTTTTGACTGCCAGGGCATTGTCCAGTACGAGTTCATCCCTGAAAGTAAAACTGTGAATGAAGAAATGTACACTGGCATCCTTCGTCACCTTACGGATATGGTCAGAAAGAAATGCCCCCCAAAACTGAGAACCAACAGTTGGTGTCTCCTTCATGACAACAGTCCATCACACTGGTCGGTTTTGGCCAAGAATTTCTTAACAAAGAATACTGTGACAACACTGGAGTATTCCCTATATTCTCCAACTTGGCTTCAGCTGATTTTTACCTGTTCACTCAATTGAAATCAGACTTGAAGAGATGGCACTTTTGTGATGCTACTGACATCATTAAGCATATTAGGACTTCCTGGAATGCAACCGTCACCTTTATGATCACTGGCAGAAGTGTATGGTTGCACAAGGGTCTATTTTTGAAGGAAATGTAGCTTAAATGATTGTACTGTTTTGTGTTTCTCAGAAATAAAGTGATTTTAGGAACATTTTGAAAGTAGCATATAAAATTTGGATAAATGAGTGTTCAGAGGGGTAATTCAATGAAGATAAAAAGGTATCTATTAAAAATGAAAATTTTCAGGGAAAAATGTGTGACAGGAAGGGAGCCTGTCTTTTCTTCAGATTAGGAACACATGTAGGTTGTCATGATCAATTCAACACATGCACACAAACGCAACCTTTTATCATGGCACCCTACACAGTTCATAAAGATGTAAAGCACACTCATAGGAATGTGAGACATGTCAAGTGATACATCACATACTTTGCGTGAACAAAGAAGGCATCAGTTTGACAATGAATTTTTGGAGCATGCTACCTAATGAAGTCTCATTTTCATGATTATTAACTTTTATGATTGAAGTATAAAAGAAATTATTAACAAGTCATGTCAATCCAGTCCACTCATTCTATAAATGTAATAGAATTATATATATTCAGTTTTGTAATTTCACTCATTTTTCAGCTGTTACAATAATGAACCTTTTTTTGATTGGTGCACTGTGTCAGGTACAAAACTTCCTTTACTTGCTGCTGTCACATCCAATGCGTGCATGGTAAATCATTAGAACCCTCTGTTTCTGCACTGTGTGATTTTAAAAGGTGATGGTAAAGTTTCCCCTGTCCAGGCCATGAAGGCATTTAAAAGAAGTGATGGTATAGATCAACTCATCCTTAACCTTGGCACCAGTGATCATCTTCATGCCTTGGCCTCTTTATCCTAGGGAAAGAACCCCTGGCACACACTGAAAGGGAGGCCCCCACAGCTGGTCTGAACATTATGGAGAAAAGATAGATCTCTTGCACCTGCCAGGAATCAAACCCCAGATCTTCCACCCTCTAGCCTAGTCCCTACAATTACTATGCATTTATGGCTCCTGGATGTTTTCAAACCCTTCAGAACACTGGAGGTTCTGGTTTTGTAAATAAAATATATCTTATTATATACACAGGCAGGTATATTATCGTAACACTTGTAAGATTTAAATGTGCCCTCCTCCTACGCCATACATCTCCAACCTTTCTATGCAAAGGACCAAACCTGTTATTGTGGGCTGGTTCGTGGGCCGCATGTGGACAAACAGCAGTCAGTGTTACACTTAACTGCCTAAATTATTGCATAACTTTTATAGTACATAATAATCTACAAATGTTGCTGCAGGACACACAATACAAGCTGGCAGGCTGCGAGACCCACGTCCTACACTGTCACCACTGTAGAACAAATTATTCATTATAGCACCTTCAAATTCTAACCATTTTATAGACAGGAGGCTGGGTGGGCCCCAGAGCCAGGGAAAAGAACTGTTTCTCTAACAGGAAAGGAAAACTGGTCATCAGAACATGAGTCAGTCTTATCAGTGTGGGTTGTTTTCACCAAACTTAATTAGTCCTACTTAATGAACCTACAATTTCAGCCTATTATCTGAACAAATGATGAGATGAAATACTTTTAAAATTCAAAATACAGAAAACTGAAAACATTTACAGTCTACAATTTGAAAAATCATACTGGTATGTTGTCACCACTGACATTTGTGGAAAAAAAAATTCATAGCTTCTGATCACAAAATCATTTTCCTGAACCTAAGAACTAACTCTTGATTCTCACATTCAGCATTACCTCTCTGAACATCCTGTAGTTCACTAGTCCACTGAACACATGAACATTAAAAACTGCAAAGAACAAAGACAGATTCTTGATCTTAAACTTTTGCCGTGTTCTGAATGTTGAATGCTTTCTTCTGGGTAATTTCTGGGAACACTCTGTCTGTTCCATCTTCATAGGATTCTTCATACCTACTCGCCTATGAAGATGGAACAGAAGGAGTGTTCCGAAACATTGGCATATAAAATTCAGATGCCAGGGAATTACCCAGAAGAAAGCATACAACAACAAAGACAGGGTTTATGTTTTCTGACTCTGAATATCAGTCTACTGACCGCAACCACAATTCTGATACCCTTTCTCTGTTGTTATATATCATCAGCAACAATGGTTGAATCAGAACAACAGAGATTCTATATTAGAATGTAAGATAATAAGTTAACATGAACTATGAACTGCAGAAATTCAAGTCATTGTGTTTACTTCACAAGCAGATCATAGTCTGGACAGCCAGCCCTGTGGCTGTTGATGTACTTGGCATGAACCTCTGGTTCAAGATAACTCAGTTTCACGGACTCCTCCTCCTTCATTGCATTTCTCCACTCCATCTGTAAAACAACACCTGATAACACAGTAATAGGACACAAGCTGTACTCACATCAGTTGCCATACAAACATCAAAGGGATATGAGGTACGTTAGATACCAAATAAGATTCATGATGATGATGTATTTATGCTTATTTAACAATGCGTATATGATCTCTAATTACAATACAGTGTTGAATGGAATGGTAATATGGTAATGTAGAAGAAAGCAGCCATTGCCACCCAGAAATATGAACCTGGAATTTGCCTTGGTGAGGGGGGAGGAAAAAGAGGACCAGCCAGGATCGCAGGTGTCCTGACCGAGATTTAAACTGGTAAGAAGAAGTAAAGTTGTCCCTGTCCACACCATGAAATAATAAAGGGGAGTACAGATATTGTCAGCTCTAGATGGAGGTAACTGGTCAACATCAAACCCCAGCCACTTTACCACCCAGGAAAAGGCCACAGTACCCAATAAATAGGAGGCAGGGTGAGCACCCAGACCTGGTCTGAATGTTTTCAAGGAGAGAAAAAAATCTCTTGCCCCTCCAAACCCTGAAACTTCCAGCTTGCACCCTAGTCACTATACCAACTACATTATACTGGCTTTGATTTAAACTTGGCACCTCCCAACTATAGGTTACAAGCATGACTGGCTTCAGCCAACTTACTCAGCTCTAGTTACATTCATACCATATTATGGACACACTGTCCATAAGCCAGGGTCACATCTTAGCCAAAAAGTTCATAATATCATATGCATTTCTGATCCCCCATTCATGCTACATGTCTGGCCCGTTATAACATGACTGATATCACAGCTCAAACAGTAATAATAGATGACCTTTTTAAATAATGAAAGATAATTCACATAATAAACTCTGTGGGTAGGTTTACTTACCAGCCTTAGGAATCGGTCCCTGGGTAGCACAAACTGGTCACCGCCCATAATTTTAAGCATTTCTGATCTTTCACACCATGGCCAGATCATGTAGTCCAGCATCCCTGGCTTATCACCTGTAATTACAGACACGGGTGATATTGTAATGATAGTGCTGATTACTGCATTATATACTCTTACACAACACAGAGATGTGCTAATGTTCAGGTGGTTACTTAGTTACTGGTTTCTCATTGCAGAGGCCTGATTTCGACTCCAGGACAGTCCATATGGTATTTATAATGGACAAAGTGCCACTGAGAGAGGTTTTTCTCCAATACTTCAGGTTTCTACCATTTATATCCTTCATCTACATATACTTAGTACCTGAGTGTGCTGGCTAAAAATTCTTCAATATACACTGTAACTGTGTTGCTAAGGTGACTTATTTTATAATTACCAAATGTTCATTTTTGTGATTCGCTTAAATTATTATAAAAGGGCCAATAAGCCTGCAGTACCGCCATGTCTGTCTGACCCTGTCCATCTGTAGGGTTCTGTACTAGTGGAAACTATGCTTAGAAAGGTATCAGTGAATTGCATGATTATTACTTTGTAGTTTATGTTTGTGAATCATACAGAATGAAACAGTGAAGGGAAGCAGTCATGATAATTTTTTTCCACATCTTCTTGTTTTACAAAGTTACCTTCAGATCACATGTTTTGGTAAAACGATTCAACATAAATGTGATAACATTCATTTACAATGCCACTATCGAAATTCATTGGCATAACACCATTGATACACAAATTCTATGGCAGATACCTCCAAAGAATGGTTTTGATCTTGAAACAATCTCCCTCTCAAAGACATCCAGTGCCTTCATGACAGCATCCAAGAATTCTTTGTCCATGTTTTGATAAAGTTTGTACAGATTTGAAATGACCTGAAAATACAAAAAAGTACATCTTGCTTAATACTGGGTCTTCTGCACTGGTCGGTTTGTGCAGTCTGAAAAAGCTCCATGGAGCTATTATGAATGGTTTCCTAAGGCTGAATTCTGTCTCAGTATTGAAGCAGTTACTGTATTCAGGTGGGCAGAAGCAGTGGCATACCCAGGGATTTTGTTCGGGGTGGGGGGTTCAACAAATTCAGTGAGGACCGAGGACAGAGAACGGGGATCTGGGGGCGGCAGTGTTCTGGAGGCAGCTGTAATTTGGTACAAGAAAATTCATTTCATATAGTAAAAGTTTCTTAATTTTTGGTACTTTAAGACTATTTATGATGACAACCAATCTATTTGTCATGCTAATGTAAAACAATTGTGAACCTAGGTAGTTTTAGAATTTTACTGCCTTTTTTCTGAACATCTTGGAGAGCGGGTGTCCTAAATTCAGCAATTTTTAACAGTTTTCACAATTGGGTTGAGTTTGGCACGATTTTGGAGGGCCTTCGGAATTTCAGGGGTGGGGGGTTTCAACACCCCAAACCCCACGCCCCTCGGTATGCCACTGGGCAGAAGCATTACTAATGGCTGCTGAGTGGAAATTAACATCACTGATTAAAGGAAGTTTTAAAACACTAGTTCAGACTTCATGTACACTGGCAATATATAAACCCTAATCAGAGTTCTTCTTCAGAAACTGACAGCTGTTAACATGAACAATAAATACCTTTCCTTTTATGGAATCTGAAGGTTTATCAGCAGGAACATAACAGCCTACCAATAGATCTTACCCAGCCCACACTTTCACATCATTTCTTTCAGATCCACTTTAACATCATACTTATATCTATTCCTACATGTCTCAAATGGTATCTGCCCTACTGGTTTTCCCATTAAAATGTGTGGGCCATTTCTTATTTTTCCCATGTATGCCACATGTCCCACCCCCTTTTCAGCCTCCATTTGATCACCCGAATAATATTAGTGAAGAATATGGACATGAAGTTCCTCATTTACAGTTTGTTACTGCCTGCTGATTTCCTCTCTCTATGAAGTTTAACTCTTTATTCATTCTCAAATACCCTCCATCACATATGTTGTTCTCTCTGGGTGAGTGGCCAACTGCATGCCCATATACAAGATCATAGCTAATATATGGGTCTTCAGATAGGTAATGGACAGGTGAAAGATTCTGAACTTAATGCTAAACAACATAAGAAATGTATGTATAATGTAACATTGTGGTACGTTCAGATCTTTGCCTGTGTATCTGCTTTCATTATCTGTCATGCAAAATGGCATCTCTTCCTCAAAACTGCATCCAGTTGAAAGCAGTCAGTATTAAATATTATTATTCTGTGTACATACATCTTAATTACTTTGCATGTAAATCCAATGCCTTGCTCCGTATTATGTTTGATCACCTATGGCCTACATGACTCTGCCTTGATTTTCATAATGATCTTGTAAATGGCACAGTTCTTGGGAAAAAATTGTTGTATATGATATATGTATTTTGATTTTAGCTACAACTTTCATATGAAAATTTTCTCTATTCAAGAAGAATTCAGTGAGATATTATTGTCAATGTACCTTCGACTTCAAGTATAATGCCCAATATTTTTGTCCAGTTGTAACCAAACATGAATTGTCTTGAGAGACTTCAACAGAAATTCCAAATACAAAATTTCACAAAAATGCATCCAGTGGGAGCCAAGCTGTTTCATGTGGACAGACGTGATATAGCTAACAGTTTGTGAATGTGCCAACAAAGCATCTGCTGAGTTTAATATGCTTAACTTCTTTGTGAATGTAATTTGAACTTGTTACTGTTGGTCAAAAATATTGAAATTGTGGCATAGTTTCAAAGGACTCATTAACTATCTTGAAATCACAGTTTTGTTCCACATTCTAGTGATGAGATATTAACGTGTACTTAGTTCTCTAACATTTAATACAGTTCCTGTGCTTTATACTTTTTTTACCAAATAAATTAAGATCTGAAGCTAACATATTAAACTCAAAAACAATGACATGCTTAGGTACTATAGAGAGCAAGGAATACACATGACAGCTCTAGTTATGCACCAGCAAGGTCAGCTTCAAGATGTACCTTATATTATTTCTGAAGAAGTGTTATTAATATAAAAGTGTTTTGATGTGGAAGAAGTTTGTGAATAAGTTCCAATCAAAAGCACAGCGTACATTATTTTCCTTATAATCACTATCCAAGCGGCTTGTTGAAACAGGTTTTTACAAGTGGATAAAATATCCTTATACAAAGGAGCAGAGGTACTTGTGCTCCTGGACAAATCACAGACTTCCCATAAAAATTTGCACAAACATCTTTAGAGCATGTTGGATTATTCATTAATGAGCACACTCAGTAAACACAGCCACTACAAACCTTATTAAACTGGTCTATCAACAGTTTGTCTTTTGCTTTCTTCAAAGGGTCCTTTGG
>Ga0209755_10003723_pt1 | contig 18739 bp, 22 predicted proteins | sample TergutCo191P1_FD_187301 | JGI IMG/M metagenome (GOLD analysis project Ga0209755, IMG submission 187301) | Cornitermes sp. P1 segment gut microbial communities from Petit-Saut dam, French Guiana - Co191P1 (SPAdes) (version 2) | ecosystem: Host-associated > Arthropoda: Insects > Digestive system...
CCTAGTAAAGAACGATATTTTATATTTAGAACACGGCATACCAACCATAGAAAGGCCGTTTAGCGGCATGGATTCATGCGATGACTGGGGCGGCATGGCAAAACTCTTTAAGCTAAACACAGCCATAGAGCTAGAAAAAGTAGAAGGTCTAAAGGTAGTTTACAAGCTAATCACAAAACAGGAAGAACGACAGCTAATCTCCTACGTGGAAGTGCGCTACGCTCTATTAGCAAGCGGAGAAGTTGAAGTTGATATGCAGTTTAACTTGCATCCAGACCTAGCCTATGTATCCCGTGCGGGCTTAGAGTTTATACTGCCCGCCGGTTTTGAAAAGCTGACATACTACGGCTTGGGCGAGAATGAAAATTATTCTGACCGGCAAATGTCAGCCTTTATGGGCGTGCACGAAAGCACGGTAAGTGCAGAGCATTTTCCCTTCTGCCCGCCGTCACTTTGCGGCGGCCACGGACAAACCCGCTGGCTAACGTTGGAAAATGAAAGCGGTAAAAGGGTGAAAATATCTGCAATACACCCCTTCCATTTCGATGCGCTACATAATAGCATAGCCGACTACAAAAAAGCCCAGCACGACCACGAGCTACCGAAACGAGGCGAAACATATCTGCATATAGACGCCGCCCACAGTGGAATAGGCTCAAACATGGCATGGAGCAGCCATGTAAGTACAGATCATTTAGTAGCGGCAAGGGTACAGCAGTTGCGCTTTAGGATAGCGGTGGAGTAAAAAAGCATACCCATACCTAAGCCCCCAATATAAATTTAGTAATCTTCTTTTCCTGAGCAGAGGAGTTTATTTTTAATACCTGCTCTGTTATTTTCCGTTTGGCTTCTTCGCTACTTATAAGCGCCGCTTTATTAAATACTTCCTCGCCAAATAAGCCTTCTGTAGTGCAAAACACCGTTGACGACCAGCCGTATTCCGTACCGTCTTTCGATACCTTCATGCGTCTGGCGCAGGGCGATAGAAACATCTTCATTTGCAGTTCCGTCATGGCTCTGTCAAAGCCCGGCTTATCTTCTCGCAAGAAGCCGGCTGTTCGTTTAATTTCTTCTACGGGAAGCTGGCCGTTGTTGGCTACTACCTCATAAATCCGTTTAGCAAAATGGCTTATTGTGCCGTCATCGTAGGCCTCGCCAAACGATATTCCCCCGCGCCGTACAGCCAAAAAATACGGAAACCACTCTTTTGTGATGTATCCGCTTTTCTTGAAAAATAGCTTGCCGTAGGCTATGTCGTCACGTTCGTCTAAAACTCGGTTAATCCATTCCCAGGGGTCTGTTTCTGGATCGCCGGTATGCCAGCGGATAGGCGAGCCAGGAGGCGGTTCTTCGTTCCAATTCCAAGTTATGATGGAGTAGATGCCCTCACTGTTGCCGCCAGTCATGGAGAATCCGGCACTTAGCAAGGCTTCTAAAAAATCGCTGTAATTACGAATCATGACTGGCACCTTGAAGCTGGTATTGTAATGGGATCAGCCTAGAAGGGGCAATATTTGCGCGATTAGCAATATTAAATTCATCCAAAACAGAGTTAAGCCGCTTAACAAACTCCATAAACTTCTCTTTATGACCGTCTGTCGCAAGAGTGTTTTCCTCTATCCAAAGGGCTTTAATTTCTTCTGCAACAAAATCAAAAAAATCATCTCTTGCGCCAAAGGCGGCGTATAAATCTTTAATGAACATTCGGAAGGCTATTTCGTCATCGTCTGTTTTAAGGGTGTTTTCTTCAAACCAAGCGGCTATCCGCTCTCTAATCAGTTCTTTTTCTTCGTCTGTTAAAAGTGTAGCACCTGTCAATACTTGCTTGCTCCAAGTTTCTATAGCTCGGTTAAAGCAAAGGGGATCCTCTTCTTCCTGTTTAGCTTTCCAGGCATGATAACCGTTAAAATTAGCTAAAGAGTTTGTAGATATATTCATTGGCCATTCCTCCTTCTGGTGGTTATATCGGCTAAATACCTGGGAGTATTAGCTTCTTGAACACGTAGCTTACCTTGCTATAACCCATTAAATTTTCATAAAAGTTATGCGCCCCTACTTTTTCCAAGCCGGACGAAAGCGCTACGCAATTGGCTGAACAGTCTTTTGCGTACGCTTCTATATGGGAAAGTAGCATTTTTCCGTAACCATTACTTCTTTCTGAATTATCTGTAACTAGCTCGTAAACCCAAATGTGTTTGCCGTAATATAAGTTTGTAAGAATCGCAATTCCGGCGTAGGAGGTGATTTTTTCGTTTTTGCATAGGCAGAAGATTTGATAGCCTTGGGGTTTCATGGTAATAGTGAGTTTAATATATTCTTCCAGGCCTAAATGTGGGCGTAGCTGACTTACGACTGGGAAGGCTTGGCGCAAGTTTGCTTCGTTGATTTCTAATTCATTTATTTCTATTTTATCCATGTTTGACCTCCTTGATTTTAAAATAACGATAATTGCTTGTTATATCCGTATTTGTAGCTTGCTATTATCGCTTTCATGTCGTACAGTAGGCCAAGCCGTTCGCATTCTTCGGAAAATGTAGCCCATAGCTTTTTGTAATCAGGCGCGGGGCAGTTATAGCGTAGCCCGTAGCGCTTCATGTATTTTTCTTTTATACCGGGAAATGTTTTGTCAAGTTGCTGGTAAAAATATTCTCGGTTGCCTTGCCGTAAGGTCATTCCCAGGTAGGAGTAGACGAATTTTGCCCCGGCTTCCTTTGCCATGCGAAGGAGTTTTTTAATATCCTCAGCTTTGTCAGTTATGTACGGCAATACGGGAATCATAAGCACACCGCAGAAGAGTCCGCTGTCGGCTGTAATACGTAGGGCTTCAAGCCTTTCCGATGTGACGGATACGTTTGGCTCAAGCATTTTACATAAATTATCGTCGGCGGTAATCATGGAAATTTTGACAATCACAGGCGAATGCGCTTGTATATCGATTAGTACATCGGCATCACGCGCTATTAGCGCCGATTTAGTACATAATGACGCGCCAAAACCGAAAGCGTTTATTAGCTCTAGCGCGTTGCGGGTTAGTTTTAGCTCCCGCTCCATTGGATTATACGGATCGCTCATTGCTCCGGAAGCCACCACGCCTGTTTTAGCCTTGCGCCGTAGATCGTCGCGGATAATTGGCAGGGCGTTTTCTTTTACTTTAACGGTATCGAAGTCTGGGTTATTGTAGCAATCGCTTCTGCTGTCGCAGTAAATGCAACCATGGGAACATCCACGGTAGATGTTCATGTTGTAGTCTTGTCCGAACCAGGAATCTGGGCTTTTGGTTTTGTGGATTATGTTTTTTGCTGGTATTGTTGGAGGGGTCATTTTTGTTTACCTTTTTTCATATTGTGCTGCCTCCTCAAGTCTTGTTTAGCCTACCACAGCTTATACACAAAAACAAACATTTCTTGACAGTTAAAACAAGATACGCTAATCTTAGTTTACAAACTTAGTCCGATTGGGGTTGAGAGCTATGCTACAAGTTAATATTCATGAAGCTAAAACGCAACTTTCTATGTTGGTGGAAAAAGTTGCCCAAGGTGAGTCATTTATAATAGCCAAAGCCGGTAAACCTATGGCTAAGGTAATCCCATTTACACAGACAACAAAGCAAATTAAACGTGTGGGTTTCATGTCAGGGCAAATTAAAGTACCAGAGGATTTTGATACAATGGGTCAAAATGAAATTGAAGAAATGTTTGGGGAGAATTTTTAGGGTGAAGCTATTATTAGACACGCATATACTGCTATGGAGCGCGGAAGATAAATTGCCCACCAGTGCCGCTCACTACCTACTTGATGAATCTAACGAATTATATTTCAGCCCAGTAAACATTTGGGAAATTGCAATCAAAAACGGCCTAAAGCGGGCTGATTTTAATGTGGAGCTTTATGCTTTGTATAGTGGCTTGCTGAATAATGGATATGAAGAACTTCATATTACATCCAGGCATACTCTGGCGGTGGCAGATTTGCCAGATATTCATAAAGACCCATTTGATAGAGTGTTGATTGCGCAGGCAATGGTTGAAGGTATGAAGCTCGTTACTTCTGATAGTAGAATCGCACAGTATTCCGCTCCTGTGATATTTGTAGGGTAATGTATTTACAAATTAAAAAAAATTACCATTATAAAACCCAGATACAAGGTAACAATGAGCATAGTTTTTACCTCTTATTAATGATTTCCGCTAGTTTATTTATTTGGGGTATTTCAGGACTTGAGTCGCCCTTAAGCATCCCTGTATCAAAACGACTGAACAACGCCGACAATACCAATTCGCGTTCCTTTTCGTCAACTAGCCCATTTTTTGACAACGCTAGGTAAAAATAAGATAATTGCTCTCGCTCTTTTGCATCTCTTGCCAGATGAAATGAACTCATCGAAACTTTCACCATCATCCCTAATACATACATAATCGCCGCAACTATTACCGAGAGTATGGCCATATTTCTGATAGCTAAAACTACGTCATCTCCGGTAAAAGCGTACGTGGAAATCATTATATGCATAAGAATCACAACTCCGATCAACGCAGATATACTCGTTATTCCAAGCCATATTTTGCCATCTTTATTGTAATTTTCGCTCATCTTTTTCCAATATTCAGCTGGTTTCTCTAATTTCAGTTTTTCTTCATAAGTTGTTTCAATGTTCTTCATATTGTATTTGCTATCCCTTATAAAAATGTCAAATGTATCCGATCTTTCCGTATTTTTTTCTTCGATTGTCAACTCAATTTGATGAAAGTCGTGTTTTTTTGCTTCAAGTAATTTATCATACTCATCTAAAGATTCATTGCTTCTATTTTGATAGTTTGTTTTCATATCTTCTATGTCTGAAAATACATCAGGTAACTTTCTATTAATCCCTTGGATAGCTTGAATATATTCATATGCCGCAAAGAGGCCAAACATAAAACCTCTGGTAGTGACATTTGGGATTCTATTGCTATTTACATGTTCAATACCAAAACAGAAACCACTGAAAAACTCATGTGTTTCGTCTTTATTTTCTAGAAACTTCTTTGCTAAAACAGTTTCCGAATATATATTCTTTGCATCGTTTACATTAACTAAACAGTTTTTCATTTTATTCAAGTGCAATTTACATAATTCCACTGCTTGTTGCTGGCCAAACTCATTCTTATTGTTTAAATTATCCACCGCGCTGTGTGCTATTTCAAAATTATCCTTTGCACTTCTCATATTATGTATAAAACCTGAAAAAGGTAGGTTTCTTTCAAGATTACTGAAGTTTTCTTGCCAAAAGGCCAGCTCTACTTCAATGTACGAAAAAAAGCTGTCAGGTGATTTGAAAACTAAAGGTTCTAGTGGCTTTTTTAGTCCCAAAATCAAATATTTTTCTGGAATTTGCGAAATTGATAAATTTAATTCCTCGAATAGCGCTTTAAACTCTTTTGTAAAATTCATATTTACCTCCCGTACTCATATAGCTAAGATTTGCACTTTGATGATTTGAATTTATCAACCACCACCCATCGCCCGTTTTTCCTGGCACCTTCTCTCTTTAATAACCCTTTTTCTTTTAATCTAGCAATAGCTTCTTGAACTCCCCTTCGTGTTTTTCCGATTACATCAGCTAATTCTTTTTGCGTTGTAGTTGGATGATTTTTAAGGTATTCCAATATTGATTCCTCAAATAAAGCACATTCGCCATTTCCAATGTGCTTTATTTGTGCTTTATTTTGTGCTTTAAATTTTTCAGTCTCAAAAGAATAACCATCATCCAAAGGAACAACAACCCTAAACACATCACCATCAACCATCTCAGGATTTTCCCCAGAATATTTTGAAACATAATGAAACAACTTCCTAACGCCACTACCTAACTCATCCGCTAACCAAATATTACGAAAAAAAGCCGCTATAACAGGATTCTTAGGGTTAGGTCTATAATTATCAGGCGTTATATAGTCACCCGTATCAGCCCGGTTTGCGTTTTCTGTAAACATGCGTTCCTTTTCAATAATAAACCTTGCAGTGAGCGAACTGGTAAACTCCCTGTGTATTAGTGTGTTTGAGATCATTTCACGTACAATAACGCCCCTTAAACTCAATCTCTGATACCCTTCTAAATAAAATTTATCCAGCAGATGCTTTTCTGCAAACTGCACGAGCAAATCATAGCTATCTATGAGATTGGTTTCTACAATCAGACGGTCGTCATATCTATCAACATTCACTTTGCGCAACAGTGCATCGGTTCTATAAACAGGGCTTACATCTTTAATCACATGGTCACGGCCTAGCAACATAACAGCGGCAAGGTTATAGCCTTTTTTCCCAGTATCAGCATCTTCGCCTATTAGTCCCGCACTTTGCAATAACTCAGCATCTGACATATTACCCCAAGGATGCCCTGGCTGCCTATTTACCGCCATCTGCCTAATACGCGGCAAAAGGTCAAATCGTAAATCTTCATCTTTTACATACGGAAAAACTCTTTTTTCAGTATATATATTCTGCTTACGGATATACATTTGAGCAATTTGCCCGGTAGCAGTCACCTTTACATCCGCATCATAAACACGATCGTATATCACTTTCTTACAGCTATGAACCTCTGAAGAGGGCGGGACATGAATCTGAATTATTTGTTTACCTTCATATTCAATCACCTTGGGTGCCAGAAATACAGTCGGAGAAATAATGTCTGGATTAGAAACCATGGCAATAAAATTTTTTATCATGCCCGGTATGGCTTTTTCTGTTAGCCCTATAATCTCTCCATTATTCTCTACTCCCAAATATATATCACCACCGAAGCGGTTAAGGAAGGAGCATACAGTCTCATAAGTATCCGCACTTATACCATTACCACAGCGCTTAAATTCCACGCCAACAGTTTCGCCAACGGCCAACATTGTCTTAAAATTAAGCATATCCATTTGCTTAGCCTCCTCCTTTTCCCAGCCTATCACAAATTAAAAAAAATTACCATTATAAAACCCGCCTACAAGGTAATAATAGCTTCATAACGGAATTTTAACATAAAACATCCGTTACTTAAAAAACAGGAGGCAACAAAAAATGAATACTAATACAAGTAGCAAGACAGCAGTACCTCAAGCTAGAGAAGCTCTCAACCAATTCAAGTATGAAGTAGCAAACGAAATCGGCGTGCCTTTGAAACAAGGTTACAACGGTGACTTAACTTCCGCACAAGCTGGTTATGTTGGCGGTTATATGGTTAAGAAAATGATCGAAGCTCAAGAACGTCAAATGGCTGGTCAATCTGGCGCTTCTATGAGGTAGTTAGCTATAATATAGCAAATATTAGGGATGCTCACACGGGCATCCCTTTATTTTTTGCCTCTGCATATTTTTTATACCCACACCGCATACTAAGCTCATGAAAAAGACAATAATTTCGGCCATGGTAGGCTCGGTTGTGGGCTTTGCCAACGGGCTGTTCGGTTCAGGGGGCGGAACCCTTCTTGTTCCGGCCTTGCAAAAATATTTTGATATAGAAACTCATAAATCGCACGCTACGGCGCTTTCTGTTATATTGCCGCTTTCGGTTTTAAGCGTCTGGGTTTATATTCGCGGTGCAGAGGTAAACTGGTCGGCTGTTTTGTGGATCACGGCTGGGGGTGTTCCCGGCGGCTTTGTTGGTGCGCTTCTTCTTAATAAAATTTCATCGAAGTGGCTACACAGAATATTCGGCGCGTTTATGATAACCGCCGCTGTACGTATGATAATGGGGTGATGCTATGTGGTATATAATCGCGGGCTTTTTGGCCGGTACTATCAGCGGAATGGGAATAGGTGGCGGCTCCTTATTAATTCCGATTTTGGGAATCTTCTTCGGTATGGATCAGCAAGCCGCCCAGGGTATTAACTTGCTGTATTTTATTCCCACTGCGGCAATCGCCGTATTCACGCACCGCAAAAAAGGCAATATAAAAAGTAAAGGAATGCTTAAACTAGCGATATTCGGTCTAATGGCCGCCGGGCTTGGCGCGTTTTTTGCAGTTTGGCTTGACGCTAATGTACTAAAACGTATATTTGGCTTTTTTCTGCTGGTCATGGGACTTATAGAAATATTCAAAAAAGGAGATAAAGATGATGGAACTAACGAAATTCGAGAGCATGAAGGCGCTCTTCAAAACGGCTGATGTTGACACTAAAATAAACATGTATATAGAAGCAGAAGGACTATCGCAAACGCAATACAAAGAACTGCTTAGGATGTTTCCGCTGGACGAGCTGGATCGTCTGGAAGAAGCGCTTGCATCATGACCTTATCAATTCTGATAACGGTCATACTTTTGCATGGTTTTGGGATATTGACATATCTCTTTATCGTTCACCGCTCGGTAGAGGAGCAGTTGGGCTTTATTATAGTGCATCTTGGCGTATCGCTTGTTTTATTTTTGTTTTGGCGGCTAGAGAGGCGTTACCGTTCCGTCTTTGCCGAAAATAAAAGTCTGCGCCACGCACTGGCTGAAATGGAGGGCTATAAGAACTCTGCGGAGATTCTTAGCTATACACACTTTCTTTCCCATGTCAGCTACATAATGGCCGCAACAAAAAGAGCTGGCAAAAAAAATCATCTATTGAAAATTGCCATCAGCGAAGAAGTGGAAAACGCCTCTAGCATAGAACATGTTTTGCTAGATTCTGCGGTAAAAACCTTCCGTACCAGCTTCTTTGATCTAATAAGCCAAAGAAACACTAAGGAAATTATAGTCTTTTTACAGGATACCAGCCTAGAAGGCTGTGCCTTAGCCATAGACCGGCTAATGGCGAATCTTTACGAGAAGATAAAATTAACTAATCCTTTCAGCGTCTCTATATACGAAGTAGTGGACGCAAATATAGAAAAAACCTTAGCTACGGGGGAATTTTTGCACTATGATACCGGGTAATTATTTTTTGTATTTTATAATGGCTTTTTATTGGTTTTTGCTGGTTTTTTATTCTTATCTGACGGTGCTTGGGGTTTACGGAAGGTATAAAATAAAGGAAAAAGTAAAGCTAGAGCATTACCCATCGGTCGCCATTTTAATTCCCTGCCATAACGAAGGCTTAGTTATTGAAAATACCCTAAAGGCTATAATAAAACTAAATTATCCCGGAAAATTAGATATATACGCACTAAACGATAACAGCACAGATAACACAGCAGAGGTAATAGAAAGCTTTGCCCAAACCTTCCGCAATGTGCATCACATAGCTGTTCCGCCTGGCGAGCCGAAGGGTAAATCGAGAGTTTTAAATTACGGATTGCGGGTATCCGATTCAGACTATATTTGCGTTTACGACGCGGATAACCAGCCGGAGGCAGACGCGTTAATTGAATTGATAAACGCGGCAGAGTCTATTCCGGACGCTTGCGGGGCTGTAGGCCTAGTCCGCACAATAAACGCAAACAAAAATCTACTAACCAGAATGATAGCAATAGAATTCAAAGTCTTTCAGCTAATAATGCAGACAGGCAGATGGCAAGCCTTTAGAGCCGGTTCGTTCAGCGGTACCAATATGTTAATTAAAAGAAGCATATTAGAAGCAAACGGCGGCTACGATCCCTTTGCCCTGGCAGAGGATGCAGAAATGACTATCCGGCTGGCCTCGGCCAAGTATACAATCCCAGTCTGCCACAAGTCCGTAACCTGGGAGCAAGAGCCGGAAAAAATGAAAGCTTACATTCGCCAAAGAACCCGCTGGCTTATAGGCAATTTATATCTGCTAGAAAAGACGCTAATAAATCTAAAATACTGGAAGGGCATACCACTAGTACACACTCTTCATTATCTTATGACCTATCTGCTATTTGTTATAATGCTTGCGGTCAACACAGTGTTTACAGTAATGGTTATGCTTAACATGATAAACATAGAAAGCTGGGTACCGCTTGTAATGCTATGGTACATGGCCTATGTAGTTTACACGCTACAAATACTAGTATCCCTGCACATTAGCAAAACATTAAGCATTTCTAATCTGTTTATAGGATTTATAATGTATTTTAGCTACGCACAGTTATTTATTTTTTTACTGGTCAAGAGTTGCTTTGCCTATATTTTCAGCCGCTTAAAAAAGACGGTTATCGTTTGGGATAAAACGGAAAGGGTTAATGTCGGTGATAAGGAAACTTAAAGTTTTAATAATAATATTAGCTTTGATGGGTTGTAGTGAGGTGCCAATGCACGTAGAGCAAAACTACATGTCAAAAAACGGCATAGTTTTAAACTACAAAAACGCCGAATACCCGCAGTATTTAAGCGAGTCTATAGGCCTTTACATGCAATATCTACTAGAAATACGCGACAAGGCCAGATTTCGAGATCAAGTCGAAATTTTACTGGAACATTTCTCGGTATTCCAAGACGAGCATCTTTTTATTAAATGGGAATTAGGCGAGAATACGACTGTAGGCGCTGTAATAGATGATTTGCGTATAGCCTGGGTTTTAAATTCGGCCTCGCAAGTTTTTGAAGAGAAGCTTTATATGGAGTTATCAGATAAAATAATAAGCACAGTCAAGGATACAATGATAATAAACGGTAGGCTGGTAGATTTTTTCGACTGGCATTACAACATAGCAAAAGACCAGCTATTTTTAAGCTACTATATAATTGAGGCAATGGATACTTTTCCAGATTACGTATTTGAACCGCTAGAGACGTTAATCGCCGCGCCTTTCTTTGATGAGCTTTATATTGAAGGCGAGTTTATGAAAGCCAGCCCAGATGAAGTGAATATGATAGACCAGAGCCTAATAGCCCTGGCCTACTTTAAGCGCACAGGCCATGTAGAGCCAAATTTCCAGCAATTCCTAGAAGAACGCTTACATGAAGATGGCATAATTTTCGCGAGATATAGGCGGGATACTCTTGAGAGGGTAAACGACAATCAATCACCCGCCACTTACGCTTTTTTGCTGGAATATTTTACAATAACCTACCAAGAAAGCCACGCCGCCACTATAAGAAAATTATTAAAAGCAATGGATACCTCTAACGCAGAAATAACCCACTTTTTTGATTTTATTAATAAGGAGCTTGCTCTTACTTTGTTTTAGATTATACCCTTATATCAAGACCTTCATTTTCTATCAACTTATCAATCTTTTCTTGCGCGTTAAAATTCTCAATAAAGGTATTCATTATATTTTCCCAGGAAATCTCGTCTTGGCTTGATTGCCTATTTGCTTCATCCATTTCAATTTCCTCAAACATATCCCAGTTGATGCCCACTACTTCGCCCTCATAAAAAATTAGCAACTCTAGCCTTATTCCCATATCTTCTATAAGCCTGGCAAAATCGTACTGGGGCAACATTGGTATGCGGCTTTCTGCATAAAGAAGCTTATTGCGTAGCGTTATTTCTGATGGCTCGCGTTCGGCTTCCTGCTTCGCAATTTCGCGCATGTGGGTCAGGAAGGGGGAAGGAGGGCCGCTGGGCTCTTTTACCAGCGTGCCGGGCATGTCATCGGTAGCCAGGCGCTTATTTAATATCTGCACCTTAAGCTCACTTGGATTTTTGGCAATATGCTCGCCGCGCCTTGGGTTTGGTAATACCTGTTGTAAGCCTATTACTCTTAAATTATTTGAATTTACGCTAAACATGGCTATTTCTCCGTTTCTTCTAACTCACGGTATTCGCCGGGGTATATCCCTTCATATTGCTTAAAGATTGAGCGGAAATATTTTACATCGTCGAAGCCTACCTTATTGCAAATTTCCTCTTCCGGCATATCAGAGCTACGTAATAGCCTGCGTACTTCGTTCATTCGCACGCGCATTACGTAATCGAAGAGGCTAACGCGCTCCCTGTCTGTGAATACTTTGTTTAGATGCTCTGGCGTGGTGCCCAGGCTTACGGCCATTCTTGCGGTGGAGAAGTTTTCTGTATAATTACGGTCTACATATTGCTTGGCGGCTCGGAATAAACGCTGGTGGTTTTCTTCTGTATATCTTCTAATGTACGAACAGAAATTTTTAAGCGCCCTATCGAAGGTTAGCAAACCTTCCTCTAGGTTCTGTACAGATAATATTTCAGCGGCCGGGAATAGCTTTGATATTTGGCTGGCGATAGGTAAATTCTGCTCACTTATATATCGGCTTATGCGGATTACAATGTTCATTAATATTTTGGGTAGCAAGCCCTCCGGCATAGGGCCGCTTTGGGCTAGTGCGTCAAAGAGTTCCAATAGCACCTGATGACAGTACTGATAGTCCCCAACTACGGCCATGTATACCAAGCGATCTTCGCGGTCTGCTGGGTAACGATAGGTTATTAGGTTTCCTGGTTCGACAAATTCTAAGGGAATTACCGCGTAATAACCTATGCGGTTACGATAGCGCAAAGCGGCGGTGGCCTCCTTGTGCGATACTCCTATATCCGCAATATTATCGTAAGTGCGGCCTAGCCCTATGGATATACGGGTTTGGCATTTATCGTAAATTAGCGTTCTTACATGGTCAAAAAAGCTGACGTTTTCCTCAATCGGGGTATAGCCGCCCATTAAAACACTTACTGAATGGAAAGCCGTCATAAATATAAGCGCCTCTCTGTCAGCCATGGCCTCTGTTACTGTTTGGAAAATTTTATAGATAAGTAGATGCTTTTCGCTTTCTGTTAAAGTTAAGGCTATTTGTCGAAAATGATCTATATGCACTATGGCCGCGCTGTAGCCCGGCGTTAGCTTTAGCTGAAAGTGCGCAAAGCCCTCCATTATTTCGTCCTCGCTTACGATATGCCCTTCTGCCAGGCTTCGTAGGAACATGCCTTCGTAGAAGGACATGTTGTCCTGGTAGCGCTCCTTCTGTTGTTTGACGATCTGCCGCTGTTGCTCCACCTTCTTCTGCTGACCCAGCGCCAGCTTAAGGCAACGGGAAAGCTCTACCGGCTTTACCGGCCGGTACATGTAGTCTATTACACCAAAATCACGGGCGCGGCGCATGTATTCAGAGTCGTTAAAGGTTCCGTATACAATAAATTTAATGTCTGGAAATTGATCGTGAATATCTTTAAAGCGCATAAAGCGCACCCCGCCAAAGAATTTTATATCTGCCACAATAAGATCCGGCTTAGTATCCTTAATTGATGGGATAATATCTTTGTTAGGCTCGGTAAAAGTTCCGACTATTTTAAACTCCGAAAAGGAGCGGCGTATATAGGTGCGGAAGTTTTTTATGTTGTCTTTGTCTGAATCGACAAGCATTATGTTCATAATAGCTCCTCAAATTATTGCTATGACTTTACCCATGTTGTATACTGAATACAAAAAATTATAAAAGGATTATACCATGGATAAAAGAACAATTACCATACTTCTAATTTTAACCGCGCTGGGCTTGGTTTTACGCGTGTTATGGATTACCAATGTCCCTACCCGCCAGCTATACGATTTTGAAACATTCTTGGAAATCGCCTCCAACATCTATCACGGAAGGGGGCATACCCTAAACGGTAATCCGGTAGCTTGGGTGGGGCCCGGATATAGCTATGTATTGGCTTTCTTCTTCCGGCTACTTGGCTCGGACGATCCTTTTAATGCCAAAATACTTAATGTAATACTGTCTATGGCGACTTTGGTCATGTCAGGCTTTATTTATCAAAAGTGGTTTCCTTATGACGATACTAAAATTCTTATTGCCTACGGTATAACTGCGGTCTTTCCAAATCTGATTGCATATAATAATGTTGCCGGAACGGAAACTCTGTTCCTGTTTCTGCTGGCGTCTATGTTGCTGGTACGTTTGTACTTCCCGGTAGGGCGTAAACAGGCTGTTATTATGGGGGTTATTTGTGCGTTTGCCGCGCTTGTTAAGCCTTTTATGCTGGCCTACCCGGCGGTAGCCCTGGCCATGTGGTGGATGCACGGTAAAAATATTCGGGTAACGCTTATACGTACGGCGGTTATGACGGCGGCCATGCTGTTTGTTATAATGCCCTGGACTATCCGTAACTTTAGAGCTTTTGGAAGTTTCATTCTAATATCTTATAATATGGGATACAACCAGATTGTCAATAACAATTATGCAAATACCCGTGGGGCTTGGATGCCGCTTGACGCCGTGCCAATGCCAGAGGAATTGCGCGAGCAAGTAGAATACAGCCTGCAAGATGGCCGCAGTATAAAAGAGGCCTACGAGCTAGATTCGCTACTAGGCGCACAGGCGCGGCACTGGATGATACGTAATCCCGTTGCGGTGGGGCAGTTAGCCTTAATGCGGGTTCATCGTACATTCTTCAACGGAGCGGACGACATCACTCAATGGGCTATGAACGACTGGGATATTTACGACGGCGGCATAAGCCCGGTACGTAACCAGCGGCATATATATTTCTTCGAGAATTTGTTTGCGATAATAGTAACGGTATTTTCTGCGGCGGGCTTATTGTTTGGGCTTATGGTGGTCTGGCCGTATGTATTGGACTTTTTTAGCGATGCCAGGGATTATCTGTTGCCGGCGGCAGAGGGCATGGTATTTATTCATATCGCATTCTTTGTAACTATTGTGGCCGCCTTTGAAGGGCAAGAGCGCTACGCCCATCCGGTCTTTATATTTTTCATTTACGCGCTTATTTGGCTCTGTTCCAGCAGAGGAACGAATATGAGGTCTGGCTATGTTGTTTGATTTTTTTGACACACATGCGCATTATGACGATGCGAAATTCGATCAAGACCGGGAAAAATTACTATCAGATTTGCCTAAACAAGGTATATCCAATGTAATCAACGCCGGGGCTTGTATAAAATCCAGCCATGCATCAGTCAAGCTGGCAGAAACATATGATTACTTTTACGCGACCGTAGGAGTACACCCACATAATGCGGCGGAAGTTACTGACTTTGAAATTTTGCGGGATCTATGCAAAAATAAAAAGGTAGTTGCAATAGGCGAAATTGGCCTAGATTACCACTATGACCACTCTCCCAGGGACATCCAGCGACATTCTTTTGCGAAGCAGTTAAACTTAGCAAAGGAATTAAACATGCCGGTAGTAATCCACTCGCGAGAAGCCGCCGCAGATACCATGGCAATAATAAAAGAAAGCGCTTTAAAAAACGGGGTATTACACTGCTATTCCGGTCATCTTCCCATGGCGCTTGAATATATTGAAATGGGCTTCTACATCAGCATAAGCGGCGTAGTTACATACAAAAACGCAGAAAAAACCCGCGAAGTGGCCGCCGGCATACCCTTAGATCGCCTACTAATAGAAACCGACGCGCCATACCTATCCCCCATAAGGGGTAAGCGTAACGATTCCACAAACCTACACATAATAGCCGAAGCCATAGCAAATGCCCGTGGAATAAAAAAAGAAGAAGTGGCGGAAACTTCTTCGCAAAACGCACGTAAATTGTTCTTGAAAGGGGTTTTATAAATGATAGATAAATTTGTAGCCTTAATAGTTAAACTGGCGTTGTTTTTTATATGGTCACTGGCTTATTTCATGTTTGTGGTAGGCGCCTCGCTTATGTACGAAGGGGATGTTGGCGGCTTTCTTGTAGCGGTGGTCTTTGGTGCGCTTGCCTGGTATTTTGGTCTACGTTTGTACAAAAAAAGAACAAGCACTACAATTTACCATAATTTGCATGTGCCGCTATACGCTCTTGCTTTGATGGGCTTTGTGGTGGGCGCGTCCTTGCTTTCGATTGGTATTGAAATGCCTGTAGTTATTCTTTGCTTTGTACTGACAGCCATAAATTTAATTTGGGCTAAAACCTTATCTGACCGTAAAAGAAAGCAAAGCCGTCGGGTATTTGAGCCCTCCAAGAAAATGGAGCCGGAAGCACGCAAAGTTATTTTGGCAGGTTGCGAACATATACAGCGTATGCGTCAAATTAGAGTAGAAATAACAGACCCGGCAATTTTAGATCAGCTTCATAACATAGGAACAATAAGTGTCCAGATAATAGAATACGTCGAAAAACACCCGCAACAACACACAAAACTAAATAAATTTATGGACTACTACCTTCCCACAACCATGCAGTTTTTAGAAGATTACCTATCCTTTAGCCAAAAGGCCGTTAAGGGCGAAAATATTCAGGAAGCCATGGCGAAAATACCAGAAGGCCTTTCCAAAATGGAAACGGCCTTCGAGGAACAGCTCAATAATTTATATGCAGATAAAGTGCTGGATATAGATTCCGAAATAGCGGTGCTTCAACAGAAAATGACTATTGAGGGTTTAGGTTCAAAAGATACATTCTAAAATCGTCTGCCGAATCTTGATTTTGATGCATACGCTCTTGCCACCATTCCACTACCCGGAAGCGAACCGTAACACCGGTACCGCCCTGTGTATGACTTACCAGCGCGTAGGCGTCCTCAGACAGCAAGTTACTTAAAATATGGCTTTGTTCCGGCGATTCGACATAACACAGCGGCGGAAACATAACGCACCACCAGTTACTGCCACGCCCTTCCCCAATAATAATGCGAAGCGCTTCGTATTCGCCCGCCGGAAATGACATGGTGTTATATGTGCGGGTCGGGAAAAATATACGGTCTATCACGGCTTTAACAGAATAGTTATAGCCGTTTTTTTGTAATAATTTTGCGGCGTAGGCTTCTATTTCGCCCAAATTAGCCAGCAGAAATTCTCGGCTTTCTTCTATAGAATCACTTGGGCAAATCTTATCGCCAAATTTATCTAAAATGCCGTCCCTTACTGTGTTTTTTAGCGCTTGATCGTTATAATTGTCGCTGTTGGCCAGCACATGAAAGCGAATGACATTGCTGGCTATTTCGTTCTGTACAGTTTCTGCGTAAGCCTGGGAGTAGGCGACTATCATTAATGCGAAAAATAATCCTAAGGCCGATGCCGATAGTAGAATTCTTGCTTCCTTTGCAACGCGGTCTTTTGTTGGTAATTTCACGTTTGATTCCTCCTTCTTTTACCAAATTATTGCCCAGGAAACAGAAATATAAACACCCTATTGCATATCCACCGCCATAATGCTACAATTGCAATCGCATTTTACGTAAATTTTACATTTAGGGTGGTAAATCATGGGTGATACCCTTAACACGATATTTTTAGTTGCAGGTGGCCTAGGTCTTTTCCTGTTTGGCATGAGGATTATGTCAAACGGTTTAGAAATAATCGCGGGCGACCGTCTGCAAGGTATTTTGCAAAAAGCTACATCCAATAGGATACTTGGCGTAATAGTCGGTATTGTCGCCACCATTGCGATTAATAGTTCTACGGCTGTTACCATAATGACGGTTAGTTTTGTAAATTCTGGCCTTATGAGCCTAAAACAGGCCATAGGCATAATAATGGGCGCAAATGTAGGTACCACCTTTAGCGCTCAGCTAGTAGCCTTCCGAATAGACACGGTAGCGCCGCTGTTCATCTTTGTTGGTATCATAATGCATATGCTATTTAAAAGCCGTAACATAAGAAATATAGGCTACATAATACTCGGCTTTGGTATTCTGTTTTTTGGCGTTACGGTAATGAGTGGTCCTCTTAGAGGACTTGCCGGTGAACCTCCCTTTAACGCAATGCTGGCTTCCTTTGAAAATCCTATTTTGGCGCTGTTTGCCGGTTTTCTCTTTACTGCTATTGTCCAAAGCTCTTCTGCTACTATGGGACTGCTTGTCTCTATGCATTTGGCTGATGTTCCTATCTCCTTTACCACCTCGGCCTTCATTATACTTGGCACAAATATCGGAACAAGCATTACCACCATGATAGCCTCTATTCCGGCCAACCGCGAAAGCAAACGCGCCGCGCTTTTCCATATCATGTTCGATATTATTGGCAGTGCTGTGTTTGGCACCTTAATTTTCAACTTCCCCGTTATTTTGACTTGGTTTCAAGCGACTTGGGACGAAAGTGCCCGTCAGGTTGCTATGTTCCATACCTTATATAATTTTGCGACGCTGTTCTTACTGTTGCCGTTTACCGACCAGCTTGTTAAACTAGTCAGCCTAATAATACCTAGCACCGACAGTTCAGAGAAAAAGGAAATAATGTATTTGGACTGGAATCTAATTGACACGCCGCAATTTGCCCTAAATTTAGCACAAAATGAGCTTATTAGAATGGCACGTTTAGCAGAAGAAAACGTAAAGTTAGCCGTACGCGGCTTTTTGGAAAGGGATCAAAAACTATTAGACAAGGCGATAAAACAGGAAGAGTTAGTTAATAAGCTAGAGAAAGAGATAGCCCGGTATTTGGCGGATGTGGCACAAAAGGCCATGGGTGGGCGTATGACAATACATCATGCGGGTTTGTTGCACGCCGCTAATGATATAGAGCGGATAAGCGACCATGCCAGAAATATAGCCCACGCAGGACAAAAGACGATAGATGCAAAAATTCCTTTTGCAGACGAGCCGTTAAAGGAATTGGAAGATATGTACGAGCTTGTGGCAGATATTATTGATAAGGGTGTAAAGTCGGTAGAGGATAACGGCTTAACTTTGATTAATGAAATTAATCGTCTGGCAGAAGAGGTTAATAGCAGGGAAAATGAGTTGCGTAAGCATAATATAGTACGTATGGCGGAAGGTAATACTGAAAGTGGCTTGATTTTTGCTGATATTATTTCTAATTTTAAGCGTATTGGCGATCACTCTATTAATATTTTGAATTTGGCGCAAGGTAAGTTGTAGGGAGTGGAATTTATAGTGAAAAGGGGTTGTCTCGTTAAGGGGTAGTACCCTAGAGCATCCGGATCGTTCGCTACGCTCACTTGCTTGGAGGAAGGGCTGATAATTGTTTTCTACGGCAAATCGCA
>Ga0209755_10003724_pt1 | contig 18739 bp, 13 predicted proteins | sample TergutCo191P1_FD_187301 | JGI IMG/M metagenome (GOLD analysis project Ga0209755, IMG submission 187301) | Cornitermes sp. P1 segment gut microbial communities from Petit-Saut dam, French Guiana - Co191P1 (SPAdes) (version 2) | ecosystem: Host-associated > Arthropoda: Insects > Digestive system...
GGTTTCGCGTGGCTTGCCGCTTTCTGCGTTTACAGAATCGGGTTATTATTTTTTTAAGGAGTTACAATGAACATAAAAAACACGCCAAAGAAAAACGGAGCCAAAATAAAATTTTTGCGAAACTTTTTTGAACACCGCGCCCTGTGGTTTTACTTTTTATTTGACGAAGCCCGCAAAGCGGGAATTAAACCTGAAAGTTTTGCGCCTAACGCAGTAAAGCGCTGCGGCTTGTATCACGGAATGAGAGCGTTAACAGGCAAGGATATTGAAGTAAAATCGCCTGCAGCATTGACAGATAACGAAAAAGGCGGAAGCTGCCGCCTGCTTAAAAAGAAACTTTTTACATCTATCGGAAAAGCCGTCTTTGAAATGAAATTTTTAAAAGTAGACGACAATTCATTTGATGTTGATTTTCACTACTGCCCGCTTGTTAACGCATGGCAAAAACAAGGCTGCTCCAGCGAAGATATTGATAAGCTCTGCGACTGGGCAATGGAAGGCGACAGGGGAATTGCCGAAGCATTCGGCTGTAAACTTGAACTTAATAAAACAATAGCCAAAGGCGACGGCGTATGTGAAATAAGATTTAGTAAAATTTTGAAAAGCTCTTAGTATTAAACATTAATAACGCTTTTTAAAAAATGAGCCGATGGTTCCCATGCGCGTTCTCCGTAACCGCCTGACTGTATCCACGCCGAAGGAATTTTCCGCTCCTTTAAATAGCGGTAAACATAAGTGTCGCGTTCTATACATTGCTCCAAAGTCAGGCGGAGAAGGCCGCTTGAAGAAAGACCGTCGTGCTCGTAAGGGTCCGCGCCGTCAACAACAATCGCGAAATCAGGCCTGCTTTTCAACTGTGAACCGCCGCTTAATAACTCAAGTTTTTTAATGCCGTCCGCAAGGCGCGGCGTATACCCGGCTTCCCCGCCTGATTCGATTCCAATGTCAACATCGGAAGGGATTAAAGGCGCTCTGCCTTCTTCAGCTAACGCAAGATTGTCTTTATCAAGCGGCCAGCCGCGTGCCATGTGAATTGACAAGGTTAAAATGCCGCGCTCTGCGTGTTTTTGACGGACGTGCGCGAATTGTACCAGCTCCGCGGTGCCGTCGCCTTTATGCGCGTCCATATCTATAATCCAAATAAGACGGGCTTTATCCGCGGCAATCAGTTTGAAAGCCGCGGCTGCCACATCGTTGATCAGGCAAAAGCCGGAACCTGAATCATAGCGGGCATGATGCATTCCGCCGCCGAGATAGTAGCAGAAATTTCCGCAAGCCGCGGCGGAAGTGTCAGCTAACGCCAGCAAACACGCAAGATACGTTCCTCCCGCCTGCGCGAGCAGGGAGGAAAATAAATCAGCTAACGGTCTGACAGCCCGCTCCGGCTCATAACGGCAGGGATTTCCCTGCGCGTCAATGAGTTCAAATGTTTTAAGCAGCGCCGCTTCGAGCCCTTCGCCGTGAAGATCATCAATATATTTTTTGCTGTGGACGCACTCAAGGTCTTCCTTGTTAAGCAGGCAGTCAGTCTTTTTCAGCCCAAGAAATGATTGCGCGGCGGCAAAATCCAGCACGGGGAATTTAATAGAAGCTTCGCTGTAAGCATCGTTCCCGTTTGTTACGCGCATTGTTTTTGCTGCGCCTAAAAATTCCAGCACGCGTTTTCCGCGATCGGGAGCAATGGGAAGCATAATTCCGTAATCATGATAATTCACCGTAACGGCAGGATCGTAGAGTATCACTTTTAAAACGCCTCCAGCAAATCCGTTAATTGCGAAGGCTTATCGATAATTTTCGCGGCGCCTGCCGTTTCCAGAACCGCACGTGAGCGGAAACCCCAGCTTACACCTAACGGATAGCATCCCGCGTTTCGGGCGGTTTCAATATCAATCTCCGAATCACCGGCGAAAATTGTGTCCTGCGGAAGAACATCAATTTCTGTTAATAGTTCCCAGACAGCCGACGGATCAGGCTTCGGCGCGATTCCTTCGCGCATTCCGCTGACAGCGTCGAAATTAATAAAAGAAAAAAACTTGCTCATCAAGCCGCGCAATACCGCGTCGGGTTTATTGCTAAGAACAGCAAGAGCTATTTTTTTTGATTTAGAAATTTTTAAACTTGATAATTCTATCAACATTTCCTGAATACCCGGATATGGTTTTGTGCCGGATGTTTCGCCGCGAGTAAGATTTTCATCCTGCGTTTCTTTCATGATTCCCGACGCGCAGTCTCCGAGCAATTTAATATTTTCTTTTGTACGCGACTGCTGCGGAAGGGCAAGCTCCGCGAGCCTGTAAATGCCCCAGCCTACCATATCACGATACTGCTCCTGAGGTATAACAGGAAAACCGCGCGTTTCAAGAGCCTTATTCATTGCGCGCGCGATTTCACAAAGGGTATTAAGAAGAGTTCCGTCGCAGTCAAAAATAATACATTTATATTTCATGATGTAAATATCATTTTATAATAATCATCAATATAAATAAACAGATAAAAATGACAGAAATAAAATCATATGTTAAAATAATTTTTGCGGCGGAAAGGAAAAAATATGAAGATATTTAAATTACACATGGGGCCTGCGAAATGCGCGCTTGATTTAGGCGACGGCAGCGAACGCGGCGAATATGTCAATCAGGATTATATTCTTCATAAGCTGGGCAGGCCTCACCGCGCCGTTAATTTGATGTTCTGTTACTATCCGCTTGATAAAGGCTGGCCGAACCGCGCAAGCTCGCTTGAGACTGGAAAAATCGGTTTTGCGTGGGATTACGCGTATGACGATTATTTTCCGTATCAGGGCGGGCTCGAAGGCAATACCGAGGGAGAGCCTTTTTTATCAATGAAGGATGTCCGCCGCCACGGTCAGGATGTTATTCTTACTCTCACAGTTGACTGCGCCGTTTCCGACAATCATCTTGAAAAAATAGCGGACGACCTCCGCCCTTTTGGAAGGCTGATGCTGCGCATAAATCATGAAGCAACCGGTAATTGGTTTGCGTTTAACAAACGCTACAGTTATCGGGAAGTAGCCGATTTTTATGTGCGGTTTCACAGGATAATAAAAAAACGCGCGCATCACATCAAAACAATTTTATGCATAGGCGATCCCCCTCATGACGACGGTAAAATGAAAAATGAGGACGAGTTCGCGCAGGCGATCAATGACGCGGATATGTGGTCTGCCGACACATATCTTGCGCTTCACTGGGGCTGGCCTTTTGATATCGCTGAACCGGGAGGCAATTCACACAAAAGAAATAAAAATGATGATATATAAAAAATTTTAATCTTGAGTACGAATGTTTCATGAAAAGATCAAATAACCATTCGCGTCCGTTTGTTATAAGCGAATTTAACGCGGACGGCGACGTTACAGGCCCGTTCGAGCAGGCGCGGCAGCTTGCGGATTTTTACCGGCGTCTGCCGGATGAAGCTCCCTGCGTATCGGGCATTACTTTTTATCAGTTCCGCGACCGCGGACGGCTCGGCCTTGAGATTCAGGATCCAAATAATCCTGAAGCCGGACGCGGGCAGCCAGTTCTCGAGGAATACAAAAAAATCCTTTATATGGATCATTATCTACCTGTTATGACGTTAGGTGAAGAAATAAATTTTCCGGCAAAGCTGCGATGGGGCGGCAGTGAAGACTCGGACGGAATAGCGATTCCGGTTTGTTTTGAGCAGCCTCCTGTTTTCTGCGAGATTTATTTTACAGAAGAAGATTTAAATTTAAATCTGATGATGGAATTAAATGGCCGCTGGTTTTATAAAAAGCCGGGTGTACATTCAATCGATCTTATTCCCGCGTTTTTTGATAATAACGCATCTTCGCAGGCTTGGTCTGCTTCGCAGGCTTGGTCTGCTTCGCAGGCCTGGTCTGCTTCGCAGGCCTTTACAACTCCGCTTAGGCTTTTCGCTCCGCCGCCAGAAGGCGTAAATGATCCGTCGCAGGGGAACGGCTGGGAAATAAATTATTACGCGGAAATAAAATATCCGCCGAATCTTAGAATACGTTATGCGCCAGCGATGACGGTTTAAAATTAAGCCTTGTTAGAAAAAATATCAAGTAATTTTTGATTCATTTTATTAAGATCAAAAACGCCCGGCACAAACTCAGACCCCAGTTCATTCCGGGCAGTCTGCTTTTCTGAATTGCCGCCTAATTCAAGGGAATCAATCAGCCGCCTGAAATGGCGCGGGCCTTCGACCTGCTCAGGAGGAGCCGCGCCGTCTCCGGCGATAAAGCGGGTAACTTCGTTTTTTACAGGCTGATACGAAGACATGATAATTATCTTCACTGTCCATTTTGTACCGTATTCGTAAATAAGTTCCTTTTTGCCGCGGAAATCAATGTCACCTAACTTGATTTTATCATGAAGATATTCCTTGCCGCCTTCAGGAGTTTCGCAGAAAAAACGAAAACGCAGCTCTCCATTCCAGTTCATGCCAATCACTATAAGGCGGTGAAGCTCTTCCATTGTGCACTCATGGGAAATTATCGCGCGCCGCCAGACATCAAGCCCGCTGATGCTGATTTGAATCATGCGCCAAAGCTGTCCGCGATAATCCCCGGATGATTTGCCGCCCTGAATCAGCGTAAGGTTGCTTCTTCTAAAGTTATCCATCGCGGTATTGATAAGTTCTTTTATATCCGTGTAAGTATCGATCATGCTGTCGAGCGAATTATCCATCGCGGTAATATCTGACGGACTCGGCGATTCATCAAAGGCGAGATCTTCGAGTAACGCGGCGGCATGTCCCTGAATTTGGGAGAGCACGATAAAAGTGTGCCGCGGAAGCCATGTCGTTTCAATTTCTCCTTTTTGCAGCCTTGTAGAAAGCTCAATGACCGCTGTGTGCAATTCCGCGACACGCTGGCGGACAGGACCGGCTCCCTGATCGATAAAGAGCGAATAGCCTTTGAAAAAATCATCCATGCTGTCGGAAATATAATCTGCGAGTATATCCCACTCGGTCTCATCAAGATGAATAACAGGCGGAACAAGACGGTTAATCACATTATCAATATCTTTTTCGTTGCGGAAAAACGCGTCTCTTATATAAGAGAGAATTACAAATTCGGAAATCGGAATATTTTTTTTGTACAAAAGCTCTTCTATAAAAGTTCTGTCAGGCGGAACAGAATAACTTTGCAGATTCTTGATGTCGGGAATATCTTTCCCGGCAAACCAAAACCGCGTTTCAAGGCCGTAAGCCACAGTATCAAGACGGTTTGTTTTTTCAAAAAGAAATTCCTCAAGCGAATACGCGGGAACATCCCTCATTCTTTTGCCGCCATACCAGTACGCAAAAGCAATTTGTTCTTCCGTGCTTGCTCCCGGACCAAGCAGCGCAAAACTGTCTTCAAAACCGTTCTCGGCAATCGCAAGCCACTTGTCCAGTTCGGCGCGCTGCCATTTTTCTCTTGGCGCCTTTTCAATTTCAAACTGACATTCCTTCCAGTTGCGCGTTCTTGCGATAAAACAATCGCCCGGCACAAAAGAACTCTCGCGGTATATTACGCGCATATCAAGCGTGTTAATTGAAACTTCCGGCGGATCTTCGTACGGATCGGCATTGAAGGCATCTTCATTCTGAGGATTTTCTCTTGCGATATATTGAGGGGCAAACTCCTCGCCGTAAATGCAATAGTAGGGATATAAATCCTCAGGCGGCGCTTCGGTTGTAGTCATCGGAACCGGATCGCCCTTCCAAAAAAATCTGTAACGGTGGGGCATAATCAGCGGATTCGCGAATGGCACGCACCGGTGGCCGGGGATTAGGATGCCGTTCAACAGTTCCAACCGCGAAGGAGTAATGATAAAAACAGCAGGTTCAAAACACGACCTGCGGGAAACCCAAAACTGGTTATTCTTCCTAAAGGCGATTTTCCTCGCGTCAAGATACGCGCCGACTTCGGCAGCCAGCTTCTTGTTGGGTTTCTGCCCGGTAGCCTGCACATAAACAGTTATTTCATCGACTGTAAACGGCTCAAGCGCGTTTTCCAAGAATTCGTATAAGGCTTCTTCCTGTTCGAGATCCATGATTAATGATAACAGAAATGTATGAGGAATTAAAGTTCATGTACAGACATTGTTATTAACAATATTACGCTTTATAATACCTTAATAAACTATCAGGAAAGGCGGAGATAATTATGCAATACGGAAACTTTGATCCCGCGAAACGGGAGTATGTTATAACAAGACCGGACACGCCAGCTCCCTGGGCGAATTATCTTGGGTCTCCGGCATACGGAGCGATAATTTCCAATAACGCGGGCGGATACAGCTTTGTAAAAAGCGGAGCCGCAGGAAGGATAATACGCTACAGATTTAACGAGCAGGATCGCCCGGGGCGTTATATTTATTTTCGTGATGATGAAGATAAAGACTACTGGTCAGCGTCATGGCAGCCTGTTGGCAGGACTCTTGATCAATATAAATCGATTTGCCGTCACGGCACAGGCTACACAATTTTTGAAACCGAATATAAGGATATTCGTTCGGAAACCTGTTATTATGTGCCGCACGGCGCGGAATACGAAGTATGGAAGCTGAAGGTAACAAACAACGGATCAAAAAAGCGAAAAATTTCCTGTTTTGGTTTTGTTGAATTTACCTGCGAAAGTTTCTATGAACAGGATCAGGTTAACCTTCAATATACTCAGTTTATTACTCGGACATATTTCAAAGAAAAATTTATTCTGCAAACGATAAATGAAAACTGTTTAAACGCGGTAAATGAAAGCCGCGTGGAAACGCGCTTTTTCGGCCTTGCGGGAGCAAAGGTATCAAGTTACTGCGGCGACCGCGCGAAATTTATCGGCAGCTACCGCGATTACGGAAATCCGCTGTCTGTTGAAAACGGAAAACTTGACAACACGTTAAATTACAATTTAAACCCCTGCGGCGCGTTGCACACAACGTTCGAACTCGATCCCGGCCAGAGCGCGGAACTTGCTTTCATCCTCGGCCAAAAACGCGAAGCTCAGGCGAAAGAAATTATCGCGCGGTATGAAGACGCGTCTGTTGTCGAACGCGAAATCGGCGAATTAAAAAATTACTGGCACAAAAAACTTGATAATTTAAAAGTAACAACGCCTGATGATAATTTTAACAATATGATCAACACGTGGAACGCGTATCAGTGTTTTATCACTTTTGTCTGGTCGCGCGCCGCGTCGCTGATTTACTGCGGACAGCGCAACGGCTACGGCTACCGCGATACGGTGCAGGATATTCAGGGCATCATCCATCTTGATCCGGAAATGGCTCTGGAAAAAATCAAGTTTATGATTTCCGCGCAGGTGAATCACGGCGGCGCGCTGCCGCTTGTAAAGTACAACCACAATCCCGGCCATGAAGACAAACCCGAAGACGCATCCTATCGTCAGGGAACAGGGCATCCGTCTTACCGCGCGGACGACGCGCTTTGGCTTTTCCCGACCGTGTGGAAATATATTGCGGAAACCGGCAATACCGCTCTGTTAGACGAAATTATTCCCTACGCCGATAAAGGCGAAGATACATTGTTTAATCACCTGAAACGCGCGATTGATTTTTCCCTGAATCATCTCGGCATTCACGGGCTTCCCGCCGGCCTTCACGCCGACTGGAACGACTGCCTCAGGTTAGGCGCAAACGGAGTGTCGGTATTTGTCGCGATGCAGCTTTACTACGCGTTTGAAATAATGATTCGTTTCGCTCAACACAAAAAAGACGCGGCAGCAGAAAAAGAAATGAACAATTTAAAAACGCGGTTCAAAAAAATCATTGAAGACAAGTGCTGGATTAAAGATCGATTTGTCCGCGGCATCACAGAGAATGATGTAGTTGTCGGTAAACCAGGCGATCCTGAAGCTTCGATGTGGCTTAACCCGCAAAGCTGGGCTGTAGTTTCCGGTTTCTTAAATGAAGAATCCGATCCTTCCTGCGCACGCGGAAAATCAATACTTGATTTAGTATATAAAGAGTTAAACACAAAATACGGCGCGCGCCTTATGGCTCCTTCATACCGCAACCACGCGTTCGACGGAGCGCTCGCTCTTCTTTTTAATCCATCGACAAAAGAAAACGGCGGAATCTTTTTGCAGTCGCAGGGTTGGCTGATTCTCGCGGAAGCTCTGCTTGGCCGCGGAGACCGCGCGCTTGAATATTATCTTGAAAGCTGTCCCGCCGCGCAAAACGAAATCGCCGATACGCGTCTTTTGGAGCCTTATGTGTACTCGCAGTTTACAGAAAGCGCCGACAGCCCGTTTGAAGGACGCAGTCATGTGCACTGGTTGACAGGCACCGCAAGCACGGTCATGGTCGGCTGCGTTGAAGGAATTCTCGGACTTCGTCCCGATATAGGCGGCCTTCGCTTATCGCCCGCTATTCCCGCAGGATGGAAATCCTTTACAATGGAAAAAGTTTTCCGCGGAAAAAAACTTAACATAAAAGTGAATAACTCAGGCGGTAAAAAACTAACAGTCAACGGAGAAGCGATGGAAGGCAATTATATTCCGGCATCTGTGTTAAAATCCGAGAACGAAATAATTTTGGAGATGTAATGATTTACAAAACATTTGGAAAAACCGGCGTAAAATTATCGGCTCTTGGTTTCGGCGCGATGCGGCTTCCGATGAAAGAAATTAGCGGTAATAAGATAATCGACGATGATCTTGCAATCCCGTTAATGCGAAAAGCTTTTGACATGGGCATAAATTATATTGATACCGCGCCGCTTTACTGCGAGAAGTTAAGCGAAATTTCGGTCGGCAAAGCGCTGAAAGGTTATCGTGATAAAGTTTTCCTGTCTACAAAAAATCCTATCAATGATAACGACGGCGATCACTGGACGGAGCGGCTTGAAAACTCGCTAAAAAATCTTGATGTTGATTACATTGATTTCTATCATTTTTGGGGCATCAAACTGAAAGATTTTAAAAGCTGGCAGAACTTAAAATACGGCCCGCTTGAGGCGGCGCGGAAAGCGAAAAATCAGGGATTAATAAAACATATTTCTTTTTCGTACCATGACGCTCCTGAAAATTTCAAGCCGATAGTTGACTCAGGTTTTTTTGAATCAGTTTTAGCTCAGTATAATCTGCTTGATCGATCAAACGAAGAAAATTTTGCATACGCGAAATCAAAAGGACTCGGTACCGTGGCGATGGGGCCTGTCGGCGGCGGACGGCTCGGTGCGCCAAGCGAAAAAATACAAGGGCTTTTAAAGAACAAAATCATCAGCACAGCGGAAATGGCGCTGCGGTTCGTGCTTGCCAATGAAAATATTGACATGGCTCTTTCAGGCATGAGCGATCTAATAATGTTAAACGAAAACTTTGATGTCGCATCACGCACAGGCCATCTTAATGAAGAAGAACTGCGGCAGGTAAAAGCTATGATGGAAGAAAATAAAAACCTCGCGAAGCTTTACTGCACAGGCTGCAATTACTGTAAGCCCTGTCCGCAGGGAATAGATATTCCTTATCTTTTTGAAATAATGAACCGTTACCGCGTCTATGATTTAAAGGAACACGCGAAAGGCGCATACAATGAAATGATGAAAGGACTTAGCTGGAGAAAAAGCGCAGACGCGTCAAAATGCACAGCCTGCGGAGCGTGCGAAAAAAAATGTCCGCAGAATCTTCCTGTTATAAAACAATTAAAGGAAACTCACACCTGTCTGACTGTATAAAAATATTGAAAATATTCATATAACATTTTCAGTTTTTTACAAATAAACTTTTTGCAAGCTCTTCATTTGTCATTGCTCTGTGCTTGCTTGATAAAAGCATAACCTTTCGATCCGCCTCATCTGTCAAATATTCTCTTTCCCATTTATGAAAACCAGGGCCGTCGCCTAAAACGCGCAGATAAGAAACTAACGCATTAAGGCAAATTGCGGTCAGACGTACATCTGTAAGACAATCTCCTTTATAATAACCTGCCCATTTATCATGCTCAGCTTCTTCCAGCAGCCTTACGCTCTCTTCATAATGGAAACGTGATTTATCAGCCATTTTAAATGCCTTAACCATATCTCCAGAAACAAACGCAAGAAAACTATCGCAAAAAAACTTCGCCCCAGCGGCTCCGTGTAAATGCAGCCGTCCATGCAAATAGAGCGAATCATAAAAATATTTTTTGTTTTCTTCGTTCATATTCAAAAATATTGATTCGCATTTTTTGCAAAATGTTTCCCAGAGCGGCAATGTTTTATCGCAGATACTTTTTATTTTTTTCACCTGTTCTAATAAATTCACATCCCCTGTTAGCCAAAGCAGTGATTTCAAGCAATTTTCTGTATCCGCGGACATCCATTTACAAAGAATTTCACGCACCGGATGATGCCATATCTGTTCTCCCGCGCGGTCATCTTCATTTGGACCGTAAATCGCGGTGCAGCGGGCGTATTCATCAAACAGGGCGGCAATACTTCCGCTGTTTTCAACGCCGTAATAAATTTCAGCATAACGCTTTCGCCATTCATCGGCGTTTGCCTTACCGTGTATCCATATTTCACGTAACAGATCAAGCATATGAGTATGTGGTTTAACGCTCCCGCTGTTTACAATCCAGCACCTGTCCGCGCCCGATGCGAAAACTTTGTCAAGCTCCGCCGCGAGAAATTCCGCGGAATTAGGCGACATCGTAAGATGATTGGACGCCTGCAAATCATGAAATGAGCAGTGGTAATAAATTCCATGCAGGCCGCCGTCATTATCAGGCAGCGCGTGAATTCTTGGATTGCTGTTTCCCTGCCTGCGCGAAACCATGCGTCCGTAACCGTTATCCCCCCATATTTTAATAATTTCTTTAGGTATTTTTAAATATCCGCCGCGATAAAGCTCAACAATTTCGCCGTAAATATTTACACAGCATACAGGGTTTGTTATGTTACGTTTTATTATTTCAATCTGCTTATTAATTATTCCGCTTATAAGCTCTCCGCGCTGCATCGCTGAGGCGAACTGAGGATCGTCATCCCAAAAAGGACGATCACCCTGCCCTCTGAAACCAAGATTCCAGATAACATTAAAATCCTTTTGTTCGATTACCGCCTGCTCCCAAAGTTTTTCATATAACGTACCATTTATCAAATATGAAGGAACTTTATCGGGATAAACTCTGGAAAACATTTGCGCGCCCAATGGTTCGGCATGATGATGCGTGATCCACAGCCCCATACTTGCTGCAAGAGAGCGGTTTTTTCTTGAGTTCTCGTCAGTTCCGGGAATTGTTATATTGCCGCCGCAGCGAAGAAGGGCTTCAAATACCATTGCCCAATGATCCTGAAGTCCGCCGGTTTTTTCCGCAGGCCAATTATCAATTAAAACTTCATCATTAACAAACCATCCGCGGTAACATACCGCAAACTCCTGTGAACAAATCGCGCCGGCGGGTATTTTTATTTCACCGCGTTTATAAAACTTTTGATCATTCCAAAACCAAAACGGCGCAACACCAAGAAAATTTTCGCTGATATACAACAGAGCATAAACGCAGGCAAGACAATCCGCGCCTTTAACAGTTATTTCCTGCGGCGAAATTTCTAATATCCAGCTTTCCCGTTTCATAGAAGAATCCGCGGCGCTGACAGTAATATAATTAACATGTTCTGCCGATTTCTCCAGCGTATTATTAAAATCACGCTTAAGAATATTTACAGCGTTTAATATTATATTACTTTTAATTCCGTTAACATTTATCTTTGTATTTAAGTTTAAAGAAAAATATGCTGTCATGATTCATTCTATCATGAAAAAAATATTGTTTCAACATAATATATTTTATTAATCAATTATCACATAACGCCTTTAATTAAATACGGGGCTGTTGATTCATGCGATTTTCGCCTCTGCCGCCGGGACCGGGATTAATTCCAGGGCCGCCTCTTCCCCGACCGCCCGGATTGCCGCCAAGAACTGTGATAATACCGCCAATTAAAACATCCGTTGTTTTTTGATCATTTATATACAACGAATAAGTTTCTCGAATATTAAAATCCGGTGATGAAAAAACTGATGTTCTGAATGAATTCAAAGCTGTATAATTTAGAAGCGTATTATCTTCCGCGTCTCTTATTTTAATATTTACGCCTGCCTGTAATTGCTGATCAAACGTAACATATAGAACAGGCTGAGTTGACCGCTCAGACGCATACAACACGCTTCCTGCCGTGATTAACCTGCCGCCAGTGATTAATAAAAAACCGTCAAAATCTATCGCGCCTTCCATTCCCAATGACGGGCCGCTTATTTGTATAACCCCGCCTTCAAGAAAAACATTATTGTTGGAATCAATGCCGTCTCTTAACGCGTGCACATTAACATTTCCTCCTGTTATGCGCACATACATATTTTCGTTTGCAGGCGGACGAGCGCCGCGCGTCATTTGTCTGCCGCGTAAATTGACGTTAACTTCGCTGTCTCTTGCGTTAATTCCGTCATCCCTTGCGAAAATATTAACATCTCCTCCCGTTATGGTGACATTTAACCCCTCAATGCCTTCATAACTGTTTGTAATATTGATACTGCCGCCGGTTATTAAAACTGAACCTTTGGCTGTAATACCATCATCATTTGCTTTAATATTTAAGCTGCCATCATTAACAGTTACATCTTTCTCTCCCTGTATTCCGTCCTGCCCCGCCTGTATATTGAATATTCCGCCGTTGATTATAATATATCCGTACTCTGGATTAGAATTATTATTTGATTGAATTCCGTCACCTCCGGCAATTAAGTTGAATTCTCCGCTTTCGATAATAACGCCGTCTCTTCCGCGCAGCGCATCGCCGTTTGCTGTTATGTTGATAGTTCCGCTTTTAATAAAAAGAAAATCCTGCGCGCGGATTCCATGATGATGATTACCTGTAACATTTAACGTCCCACTGCCGGAAATAATCAAATCGTTTCTGATAAAAACCGCCGCGTTATTCTCTTCATCTGAATGTCTGCCGTCAGATATTGAATTTAGCGTTCCGTCAGCGAGAATTAATTCCACGCTTTTCGAGCGCGGCGCGAAAATAGCCTGTCCGCTCGGGTTATGAAGAGACGCGCCGTTTAGTATCAATTCTACAGTATCATTTCGCGCCGTCTCAATTAAAATCTGCCCAATATGTTCGCCTGATAAAATATACCTTCCCCCTGTTGTAATTTTTGCAACACCGTTAATAAATTCGAGCCGGGCTGGAAGCTGCGCTGTGAGCGCTGCGTTAATCGCAATATTCTCTTCCCGAGCCGGAGAAGATTCAATGATACCGGCCGCAAATACCCTGCCTTTACAGCCGGTTAACATAATTAAGCATATCAATAAAGCTAATAATTCAACTCTAATTATATTTTTCATTTTACAATTCCTCTTTATTATTATCGCGGCTTAACATAACAGCCTGATTGCAGTTCCGCCCGCGCAGTTCATCAATAAATGTTTTACTCACGCATGACGGCTTAAGCCTGACAGCGTAAGTCAATTCAAGAAGACTCCCGATATTTACAGTTTTAACTTTTTCAAGTTCCGCACTGTTTGTATATTTTAAAAATATTTCATCAAACAACCCTTCATAATCAAGATTATCCGGTATCTTGATTTTCAGATAACATATATTTCCGTTCTCTCCGAATGAAAAACGCGTTAATAGCAGCGATACGCCGCCGATAAGAAGAAGAAATATAAATGCGTAAAATATGTAACCAAGTCCCGTAACAAAACCTATAGCCATCGCGAAAAACAGGGAGCCTATCTCTCTTGCTGTTCCTGGAATTGAACGGAAACGTATCAGGGAAAACGCTCCGGCGACCGCGATGCCAATTCCAATGTTTCCGTTAACAAGCATAATGATAACCTGAACAATCGCAGGCAAAAGCGCCAGAGTAGAAGCAAGGCTTTTACTGTATTTGTTTTTGTACGCGTAAATTCCAGCTATTGCAAAGCCGAAAATCAACGAAGCGATCGTGCAGATTATCAAACCTTGCAATGTAGGGCCGGAACTAATTATACTTCCATTAAAGAAATCAAACGGCATTTTTCCTCCCGGACAACTCTTTAATATAAAACATAATAACGCGTCAATTGTAACAAAAACTAATCTGCTTAATCAGATAATTTTTCCGGCTGCTTTACAGGTTTTTCTTTTAAATAAATGATTGAGCAAAACAACGCAGTCAGCGGCATCGCGAATAAAATTCCAAGGCTTCCAGCCAGCGCCTGCAGAATTTCAACCGCAATCATTTCGCTGTTAAACAAACCTAAAAGCGAAGTTGAAAAAATAGTAAGCAGCAGCACCAGCGTTAACGAACTTCCAATATAAGCGAGGATAAGCGTGTCCGCCATACTGCCCATAATATCGCGTCCTATCGTAAATCCTGAACGCAGTAATTCTTTAAATTTAATATTTAAAGCTTTTTCTTTTACTTCCCATAACGAAGATGATATTGATATTGATACGTCCATAACAGCGCCCATCGCTCCGATAATAATTCCCGCGAAAATAACAGCGTTAAGATTTAACTGCACATCGCCGGGAAGATTGATAAGGTAGCGCGAATGTTCATCAATAATTCCGGTTAAATAAAGCGCCTTGTCCATTACAACCGCGATAATTCCCGCGATCAAAACGCCGCCCGCGCAGCCCGCCATTGAAGCGGCGGCTTTTTTATTAAATCCTATCACAATTAAATTCATCATCGCTATTACAAATACGCAGACAATTATTGACATAACATAAATATTCTTACCAGAAAGAATCGCGGGAACAAAAACCGCGAAAACGGCTGTGCAGGTAAAACCAAGCGAAAGAATTGTATTAAAACCTTTTGCGCCGCCGAAAATTATAAGACATAACACAAATAAACATCCAAGAACAAGCAAAGCGTTTATGCGCGCATATCCGCTGAAATACCATCCTATATCGCTTTTAAACAAAAGCACTTTATCGCCTTTGCCGACTTCTTTTGTTCTGTCTATTAACTGAGGAGAGAATGTCTGTTCCGCAGTTACAACTTCGCCTTTTCTCGATCCATTTGTGATTAACGCTTCAAAAATAATTTTATCGCCCTGCATCAACGGGGAAAAAGTTTCATAATCGCTAAAATCTTCGATAAAATCAAAATTAGGCTCAATTTTTTCGATGACTCTCTGAACTTTCGCCCTTACAATCTCCTGCGAAGGATTTTGAAAACTGAACATTCCGTTCTTCGCGATATTATTCCCGATAACAAGAAGCGATATAGAAACAATAATAGTTATTAAATAGGTAATTTTTATTTTAATCAATTTTTTCTCCGCGTATATACATCAGTCAATTTTAAATGTCATATAACGCCCCGCGGATAAATTAACTTCAAAGACGCTTTCGCCTTCGCCGCACCGCGATTTTTTCACCGGACGCGTTCCGGCGGGAATTGATAAAGGCGTAAGTTTTGCGTCCGCTTTGTTGATGGAAAGGCGGACAGTTTCCGGCCTGTCAATAAATGACTGCAAAATGAAAGTATTGTTGTCATATATGAACAGCCCGATTCTTCCGCAGCACTCCAGCGTTACGGGCAAATTCATTTCTTTTCTGAGCATAGTAAGCGTTTCAGACGGAAGTTTGTACAAATCCGCTGGAATATCAGGAATTGTCAGCACACAAAATATTCCCTTACCGTATGATCCGCACAATAAAAACGGATGACTTGAATAAGGAGTAATCGCCGAAGAAAGCGTCCACAAATCATTTTCGTTATACGCAACATGAGGAATTGTTACTGTCCCCAGCGCTTTTAATTCTCCGTTGTTTCTTTGACCGAAAGCACTGTTTGTAAATCTGTCTGTAGCAACTTTCCTGTCAGTAATTTCCATTGGCAGAATATCTTCTATTCTGTTATCACCAGATTTCATCTTTGCAAGTTTTTTATACAAGCCGCTTGTAACAAAAACCTTGCTTCCGTTCAAAAGACTTTTTTTTATCTTCCCGATAATATCGCTGTCCCACGACGCGTCCTCTGTGAGAAAAATAGTTTTCGCGTTCTCAGGATAATAAGGATACGGATCAAGGGGAATTCCAGACATTCCGATATGCTCATGCAGCAGCCGCTCGCCGTAAGAGTGATACGGTTTATAACAGGCAACGCCTACAGGCTCGCCGATTTGCCCCATGAAAAGATCAGCCTCATCATAAAACGCGCCGGCGGCGGCGGCGTATGACGGGTTGTTTACAAGCAGTGGAAAACAGAAAAGCATTTGCTCGCGGCATTTTGAGAAAAGCGTAAGATACGCCTGCTGCACATAATCTTCCAAACTGCACTCGAATAAATCATACCAGCCGCCGCCGTTTTTTCCCGGCTTGATGTGTTCTAAAAGACGAGGCAGAAAAAAACTCAGATAACGCGGCAGATTCTGATGCGTAAAATGCGGATCACGCGTTTCGGTTCCCGTGTAAATAGCGTCAAACATTTTTGATTCGTCTTCAAGGTTGTATCCGCAAGCCTGAAAGCTGTCATACCAGTTAGGATATTTTATAATAATATTGATTTTTGGATTCGCCGCTTTCGCGTTTTTGATGATTACATTTTCGGAAATATCGTTCATCAGCGCAAGACGGAATTTTTCCCAGCTTTTTTCTCTCTTTGCTTTGATGCACGACTCGCACCGGCAGTTTGTAAAATAAAAATCATCAAGTATTACTTCGTCGAATAATTGCGCGGTATAAGCCGCTATCTCGCCGAGCCTTCTGCGGTTTTCAGGATCGGTAAAACACATGCTGCCCATCAATGTTCGCGTAACAGTCGTTGTAATTCCGCCTGAAACCTGATATCCGTATTTAATGAACAGCGCTTTAATCTCTTCCATCTTTTCGCGCTCAACTAAAACTTCCGAACGGTATGTTTCAAGATAAATTTTATCAAGCCTGATATATCTTGCCGTTTTTTCGATGTCAGCCTTTATCTGTTCCGCGGATGTTTCTTTCAAATAACCCGCCGGCGCGTAAGTAACCGTTACAAAATTTTTATAATGCATTTTTTCTCCTTATATTTACATAACAACAGAAATTTTATGCGTTTTTCCGTCGCCAAAAACAGGCAGCGCCGCTCCCTCATGGGGTTTTCCGTCAATTGTAATCGACTTAACTCCCTTTTCCGCGCCGGCTGAGTTGTTAACCGTTATGTGATAATCCGCGCCCCGGAAATGGCGCGTAACGGTAAATCCCTTCATGTCCTTTGGAATGCACGGATCGATTAAAAGCCCGTCAAACACGGGGCGCACGCCTAGGATATACTGTGAAATACTGACAAATGTCCACGCGGCTGTTCCCGTTAGCCATGAATTTTTCGCTTCGCCGTGACGCGGCGCGTCTTTGCCGGCTACCATCTGCGCGTACACATAAGGCTCCAATCGGCGAAGATCGCTGTCATCCTCGCGGTAAGCGGGGCAAATTTTAGCGTATGTTTCAAACGCGCGCGTTCCCCTTCCAACAACTGTTTCGCCGATTGTCACCCACGGATTGTTATGACAAAAAATTCCCGCGTTTTCCTTGTATCCCGGCGGATAGGAAGAAACTTCACCTAACTCAAGATGATAATTCTTGTACGCCGGCTGCAATAAAACAATCCCGTATTTTGTATCAAGATGTTCCTTTACGGAATCAAGCGCCTTTAACGCGCGTCCGTCATCAACGCCGATACCCGCCATTACAGCGAAACCATTAGACTCGATAAAAATCTTTCCGTCATCACATTCTTTGCTTCCTATTTTTTTACCGTACGCGTCATACGCGCGGACAAACCAGTCGCCGTCCCATCCATGTTCATTGATCGCGTTAACCATCTTTCTAATTTCTTTTTCAGCGTAAGCGGCTTCATCGCCGCGGTTTGTGCGTCTGCAAATCTCAGCGTAATCGGGACCAACAAAGGCGAAAATAGCCGCGATTAAAACAGATTCGGCTATTCCGCTTTCAAAGTTCGCCGTCGTCTGAAAAGATTCGCCGGGAACAGCGGAAAAACAATTAAGGTTTAGGCAGTCGTTCCAGTCGGCGCGTCCAATCAGCGGAAGACCGTGCGGTCCTTTATGCGTTACGGTGAAATCGAAAGAACGCTTTAAGTGAACAAAGAGCGTATCAGCTAACTTATCATTGTTATCAAAAGGAACAATTTCATCGAGGATACTGTAATCTCCGGTTTCTTTGATGTAAGCCGTGGCGCCGCAGATTAACCAGAGAGGATCGTCGTTAAAACCGGCGCCTACTTCGTTGTTGCCTCGCTTTGTAAGCGGCTGATATTGATGATACGCGCTGCCGTCGGGAAATTGAGTAGCGGCGATGTCAAGAATACGCGAACGCGCGCGCTCAGGAACAAGATGCACAAAACCCAGAAGATCCTGATTTGAATCGCGGAAACCCATCCCGCGCCCGATGCCTGATTCAAAATAGGACGCGCTTCGCGACATGTTAAACGTCACCATGCACTGATATTGATTCCAGACGCCGGCCATCCGCGCCATTTTAATATCATCCTGGCGCGAAAGCGAAGACGCGTCCACAGTGAACTTGCTTAAAAGATTTTTCCAGTAAGCGTTTAATTCAGCTAACGCCCTGTCCGCGGCTTCCGCCGTATTGTATTTTTCCAGCAGTTTATTCGCCGGTGTTTTATTAATTACGCCCTGTTTTTCCCATTTTTTATTCTCAGGATTTTCACAGTAACCGAGAACAAACACAAATGTCTTTGACTCGTTAGGCGCAAGTTTAACTTTAATGTGATGCGATCCAA
>Ga0209755_10003725_pt1 | contig 18730 bp, 17 predicted proteins | sample TergutCo191P1_FD_187301 | JGI IMG/M metagenome (GOLD analysis project Ga0209755, IMG submission 187301) | Cornitermes sp. P1 segment gut microbial communities from Petit-Saut dam, French Guiana - Co191P1 (SPAdes) (version 2) | ecosystem: Host-associated > Arthropoda: Insects > Digestive system...
ACGTCCTTTTCCTTTTTTTGTCGTGTCTTGGCCATCTTTTCTCCCTCGGTATTTCTACCACGTTATTGGCCATTTACACAATTTTTAGGACAGGCTCTATCGGCCTGTAACACACGCCCTGGGGGGGTATCGCCATAATGAAAAGGGAAACCCTAGGCGAAATCGCAAGGATTCACCCCTATGCCAGGATGTGTGCCACCGCCACGGTCGCGGGGGACCGAGATCGTCGCGCTTTGCTTTTCAAGGAGCACCATTTTTTCGCCGTGTCCGTTCCGACTGTTCCCGCTGTTATCGCCGGAGTTCGAGTTTTTTTCGTATCCCAGATGTTCCGTAATTTCCGCCTCAAGCGCGCGCTGGAGTATCCTACTGGTGAGCTGCTTGATTAGTCCGTCCTTGTCCACCACCTCGTCCTGGGTCAGCCCCCGGAAGTCGGTGTTGTCCAGCAGTTGGTCGAGTGCGTCCTTTTCCTTTTTTTGTCGTGTTCTGGCCATCTTTTCTCCTTCGGTATTTCTGCCACGTTATTGGCCATTTACACAATTTTTAGGACAGGGTCGCAAAATGCCGTTTTGCGACCTACCAGACAATTTTATCTTCGCCAGATCTGGCAACAACAATCTCGCCGATATCTTCCAAATGGCGAATAACCGATACGATTTTTTGCTGGGCAAGGTTTGGGCTTACCGATTCCAGGGCTTCTATATCCTCCTTCAGCATGGCCCGCGCACGCCTGGACATGTTTTTGAATATCTTTTCCTGCACTTCGGTACCCGCGCCCTTGAGGGACCTGGTAAGATACGTGTTGTTCAATTCGCGTAGAACCTTCTGAATCGATCTGTCGTCCAGCAGCATGACAATGTTCTCGAACACGAACATGCTCTTGTCGTTTTCGATAATCCCGGGGGCTTCATAATCCATGTCTGGGCTTTCCAAATTACGGTTGGCAAACCACTCGCTTGAACGGTCGATAACAATTTCACCGGCATTTTCCAACTTGCGAATAATAGCGACAATCCTTTTCTGGGCTTTCATGACATCTTTCAGTCTTATCGGCCCCATGTATTCCATGTCCTCTTTCATCATGCGAGTCGCATTATCTGACATGTTTATGAACACCTTTTCCTGCACTTTGGTATCCATGTTCTTGAGGGCTTTGGCAAGTTCCTGGGTATCCACTTTTTGCAACAGTTTTTGAATATACCCGTCGTCCAGCATCGCTATGTCCTCGAACAAGAGCACATGCTTCCCGAGTTCCTCTGTTCTGAGTTCCTGGGGCACGAATTTAAACGCCTTGCCATCCCGTTTTACCGCTTCAAGGCACATTTCCGCTGTTTTTAGTTCTTCGGGCACGAATTTAAGCGCCATGCCGTTCTGTTTTACCGCCTCTAGACATAATTCCGCTGTCTTGAACTTATCGGGAACGCCGCAAAGTATCCTGCCGTCTTTTTTTGCCACCTCGAAACAGATTTCCGTTGTCATGAGGTTTTCAGGTACACTGCCTATCGCTACCCCGCCTTGTACCGCAATGAGACACATTTCCGCCGTCTTGAGATTTTGGGGTACGTACCAAAGTGCCTTGCAGTTCCCCTTTACCGCTTCAAGGCATAGTTCCGCAGTTATGAGGTGTTTGGGTATGTGTTCAAGTGCGTAGCCGTTCGACTTCACGGCCTCAAAACATATTTCCGCCGTCTTGAACTCGTCGGGAACACAGCAAAGTATCCAACCGTCTTTTTTTACCGCCGCAAGGTATATTTCCGTTGTTATAAGATTTTGGGGTATATGCAAAAACGCATCGCAGGTGTTCTTTACTGCCACAAGGCATAGTTCTGCGGTTTTTAGGTTTTCGGGAACATGTTCAAGTGCCTCGCCGTTTTTCTTCACCGCCGCAAGGCACATTTTCGCTGTTTTTAGATTTTCTGGCACGCATTTAAGCGTCCAGCCGTTTCCCTTCACTGCCGCAAGACACATTTCCGCTGTTATAAGGTTTTCGGGAACGTGCCAAAGCACATCGCCGTTTGATTTGACGGCCTCAAGATACAGTTCCGCAGTTTTTAGTTTTTCGGGCACATACCCAAGTACCATGCCGTTTTGTTTTACCGCTTCAAGGCAAACTTGCGCTGTCTTGAATTTCCTTGGCGCATACATAATCACATAACCGTTTACCCTAACTGTTTCGAGGCATATTTCCGCAGGCTTTAGCTTCCGGGGCACATACCGAAGCGCGTAGCCGTTTGTCTTTACCGCTTCAAGACATAGTTCCGCTGTTCTTAGTTTCCTGGGCACGTATCGAATCGCGTAACCGTTTCCCCTTACCGCTTCCAGACATAGTTCCGCCGTCTTGAATTTCCTGGGCACATATCGAATCGCGTAGCCGTTTCCCTTTATCGCTTCAAGGCATTGTTCCGCCGTCTTAAGCTTCCTGGGCTTATGCCGGGGCGCACCGCTTACCATTATTTCCGATATCATTTCCAATTTGACTGTCCTTAGTTTTATGGTACGCATATGATTGCGGCCAAGGCTATTTCGACGGTGCTGATTTTTTGCATCGTGTATGGGAGTAGGATATCATAAACGAAGGGAATTGTGGAGGTTTCTGCGTGTTTGGGCATGGAAATTAATTTGCACATAGGGGCAAAGACATAGAGTCAAAATGCCTCTTTTCACGCCGCGTCAAAAACGGTACCATAGCGGTCGAAATTGTAGTATACTTGAAGCGTATGAGGAGCTTAAAGGCGGCAAGGGAAGGGGCTTGCCATACGTGGCGAAAAACAGGGCAACAAGAAAAATACGGCGAAGGGGTTCTGGGAAACACAAGTCAAGGGGAGATTAACATGCTGGCAAACGAATGGGACATGAAGACGGCTCTGGAGGTTCGCGAGGAAAGGGACAAGGATCTGCGGTCCTTTTTTGGCAAAAAATACACGATGGAAGGCCTTTGCCGGGAGTTTAGCGGAACGGAAACGGCCTTAAGCACCTGCTAAGGCAAACACCTATGAATACTATGATACCCAAGAAGACAGTGCTGGCATTTTACCTTGTCGCGTTCGCGTGTTTCGGCCTGTCAGCCGAAACCACCGAAACAATCACTCTGGAACAGGTGCGAACGCTGGCCCTGGCCAACTCCCGCAGTCTTGCCAGGCACAACCTTGCCCTACGTGGCACAGTGCTTGACGAGCGGGCAAGGGTGTTCTCGAACCTGCCATCTCTGTCCCTAGGGGCCAGTGCCTCGATGAGTCTGTGGAACCCCGCGCGGGCCGAGCCGACCGCGAACCCCCTTGATACGCTTAGTGCCGGGGCGAGCTTCAGCGTTTCCCAACGAATTTTCGAAGGGGGAAGAACTTCCATACAAAGAGCCATCAACGAAATCGCGTCGGAAAGCGCAAGACAAGACGCGCTGGCCGAATTCTTCAATGTACTTGATTCGGCGGATAACGCCTTCTACGCCGTGCTGGAGGCCGAGGCGACTCTGGAAGCCGAGGAAGCATCGCTGCGGGTCGCGCTCGCAAGCCTTGCCATTGCGGAAATTCGGCTTGCCACCGGGATGATCAACCAGGGCGAGTTTCTGCGGGCGATGGCCGACAAGGTTGCGCGGGAAAATTCCCGCAACCAGGCCCGACGAAACCTGACCCTGACCACCGCCAGGCTTCGCTCGCTTGTCGGCGTAAGCCATCTTCCCCCGCTTGAACCCATCGATTTTTCCAGGTACGAGGACCTAATCCTTCGTCTTGGCAACATCACCGACGACGAGGCAGATGTCCTGTACGGGGAATTCTGGCAACTGCTTGTCGTTTCCAACCCTGCGCTTGCACAGGCCGCGCTTTCCACCAGGCGGGCGGAACACAATCTTAGCATGGCAAGACGCGCGTACTCGCCCACTGTCGGTGCGTCCTTTTCCACGGGCCTTAATTTTTACCCAGAGTTTGGGGTTAGGGGAGGGGGCCTTTCGCTAAGCGCAAGCATTCCCCTTGATTTCTGGGTTATTGCAAACAACATTGAAAGAAGCAGACTAGCCCGCGAAGCGTCGATGCTGGACTACATAAGCGCGGGGGTCAACCTTGATCTTGAACTGCAAAGCGCGTTGTTGAACGTTTTCGCGCTTGCTGGATCGGTCCTGCACTCTCGCCTTTCTTTAAGCTATGCGGAAAGGCATTTCGAGTTTGTCGAGGAACGGTACAGACTTTTTCAAAGCTCGATCTCCGAGCTTAGCGAGGCTTCAACTTTGTTGATAAACAGCCGCAACAATTTGATTCGGGCAAGCTATGGTTTTCTGCAAAGCCTCTCGCGGCTGCGCTCGCTTGGGGCCATTGACGACACCGAAAGATTGATAGATATTTTAATGTCATAGAGGACGAACGATGTTACAACTTGCCGTATTCCTTGGAAATCCAGGCCGACAATACGAACGCAACCGACACAACGTCGGCTGGCTACTTGCCGATACTCTGCCTTTTTTGCTTTCCTGGCAGAAAAAGTACAAGGGTCTATATGCCAGTAAGGACGGGCTGCATTTCCTTAAACCCCAAACCTTCATGAACCTTTCTGGCGAATCGGCCTTGGCCGTGGCTTCGTTCTTCAAGATCAAACCCGAACAAATTATCGTGGTCCATGATGAAATAGAACTTCATCCTGGAACCCTTTCGCTGAAATTCTCTGGTGGCCTTGGCGGGCACAACGGTCTGCGCTCAATGAAAGCCTGTTTCGGCACTGCCGATTTCTGGCGGCTGCGGGTCGGCGTGGGCAGACCTGACGGCAGGGCTCCTGGTGCGGGCGGCAGCATCGAAAGCAGCAAGGAAGCTGGTATAGCCGATTGGGTACTGTCCGACTTTTCCGCAGACGAAACCAGCGATCTTGCCACTGTTCTAAATACCGGGGCGGAATTGCTGGAGCGGGCCTTTACCGCCGGCCCTGAAACCTTGTTGCCGGAATGGACAAAGAAAAACTGCCTTGCGGAAAAGCCCGCGCCGATTGCAGAAGCCGACAAACCTAAATCAGACCCAGCTTCTTAAAACCGTTAAAGATTCCGTCATCGTCAAGTGAACTTGTTACATAATCTGCCATGGCCTTGATGGAATCCTTTGCGTTTCCCATTGCGACCTTGGTGCCGGCGCATTCAAACATTGGTTGATCGTTGTTGCTGTCGCCAAAGACCACGGTGTCGGCAATTGGGATTCCATGGTATTTTGCAGCTTCTATTATCGCCGAGCCTTTGTGAACCCCCAGGGGGCCTATTTCGCCGCCTTCATCGTTACTATGGGGCATTGATGCCAGGAATATTTCACATTCCTGGCCAAAGGCTTGCTTGACGGAGGCAAAGGAAGCGGAACCGTTACCGTTGCCGACAAACACTATTTTGTTGACTCCTTCGTAACAGGAATCTTGGTAATTTTCGGGCAAAGGGTCTTTTATGATATGGAGGATCTGGGAAACAAACGTGTCGGTTTTCCCATCGGCCTGTAATCGGTCCAAGATCGATCCCCAAAAGGAAAGATAGTATTGGTTGGATAATATCGTATGGTTTTTTTCCATCGCAAAACCGCATTGGCGATCATCCAGATACGTGGCAATTTGTTTTGATAATGCGACTGGCATTACCGCGTCAAAAATGGCTTTGCCGCCTGTTTCGATATGTGCCCCTCCCGAACTTGCGATTCCGTCAAAACCAATCTTTAGAATATCCCCGCCTAGTTCCGCCATGTTTCGGCCAGAACAGATGTACAAAAGATGCCCCCGCTTGCGGGCATCCTGACAGGCTTTGACGGCCGAGGCTGGAATGTATCCGTTTGCTCCCACTAATGTGCCGTCCATGTCCAGGAAAATAATTTTTTTCATAAGCTTCCCAAATGTACCACAAATGCCCAGAGTTTGCCAACGCACCAAGCCTGGCTGTTAGGTAGGAGCTAGCTTGTAAAAAAAATGAAACCGTGCTAGACTCTAATACCGTGAAGGTTATGCTTTTTATGCACGGGGGAAGATGATGCTAAAGGGAAGATCCCTTATTGAACCGGACAATTTCAGCCTAGAGGAAACGGAAAGCCTGTTTACCTTGGCAGAGAAAATCGAATCCGATGAAAGTTACTTGCGGGATAGCTGCCGGGGAAAGCTTCTGGCGACGCTTTTTTTCGAGCCAAGCACTAGGACACGTCTAAGTTTCGAGGCGGCCATTCTGCGTTTGGGTGGGAGCTGCCTAGGTTTTGCCGATCCGGGTTCCAGTTCGGCGGTCAAGGGCGAAAGTCTTGCCGACACGGTTCGTATGGCGGCAAGTTATGCCGACGCGATTGTCATGCGTAGCCCCAAGGAAGGCGCGGCATTGCTTGCCTCCCGCTATTCCCTGGTTCCGGTTCTTAACGCCGGGGACGGAGGACACCATCACCCAACCCAGACGCTTACCGATTTGTTCACTATACGTCGTCTGCGCGGGGAAATCAAAAACCTTACAGTTGGTTTTTGCGGCGATTTGAAATTCGGGCGTACCGTTCATTCGCTGGCGAAGGCGTTGGCGCGTTATACAAACATTCGTGTTATTTTTATATCTCCAGAGGAACTGGTTATTCCGGAATACATTGCCTCGATTTTGCAAAGACAGGGCATCGAATTCAGCGAAACCAGGAATCTAGAGGAGGCCATGCCGGAGCTGGACGTGCTGTACATGACCCGGGTGCAGAAGGAACGATTTTTCAACGAAGAGGATTATATCCGCCTGAAGGATTCGTTTGTCCTTAACACCGAAAAAATGGCGATTGGAAAGGACAATCTGGTCGTTCTGCACCCCCTGCCGCGTGTGAACGAGATCGCGGTCGAGGTGGACGCGGACCCAAGGGCGGCCTATTTTAAACAGGCAAGGTATGGAATGTATGCGCGAATGGCATTATTGGCGGCGATACTGGGGGTGGTATAAATGAACGGTGACAACAAACTTGAGGTTAAACTGGTAAACAAGATCAAGGACGGGATTGTTATCGACCATATCAGGGCGGGGCAGGGTGTTCGTATCTTCAACTGGCTCGGCCTTGACAAGGCCCAGTATACCGTTGCCCTTGTTATCAACGCCCATTCTGAAGTGATGGGCAAGAAGGACATCATAAAAATTGCCAATGACATTAACGTTGATTTTACGGCCCTAGGGCTAATCGACCCCAACATTACGGTGAACATCATCAAGAATCATGCCATTGCCAAAACCGACAAGATCAAACTGAAGCTTCCCGATAGAGTGGAAAATGTACTTGTCTGCAAAAACCCCCGTTGCATTACCTCTACGGAAAAATACATTGCCCATGTTTTCCATCTTGAGAATACTGGTTTGCAGACCTATCGCTGCGAGTACTGCGACGACATAATAACGGCGGGGGACTTTAGGGACAGTTGATGTCACCCTGGTTGGCGGTGGCGAGGAGGCGGGTTTGCATAGAATTGTTTTCAGGGATTTTCGGATTGTCGATTGTATGGGCGATTTTTTCGGTTCGATTATAGTCGAGGATGGTTGTATCACTAAGGTTATTGCCAGTGCTTGCGAGCTTCCTGGCGCGAATGTCGTGATTGACGGCGGGGCTTTTCCAAAGACCGTCGTTTTAATGCCCGCGTTTATAGACATGCACGCGCATTTCCGCGAGCCGGGCTTTCCCGAAAAGGAAACGCTGGAATCGGCATCGCTTGCCGCCGCCGCCGGTGGTTTTACCACCGTGTTATGTATGGCCAACACGAACCCCGTAATCGACACCCTGGAAAAGGCCCTTTTGCTAAAGGCCCGTAGCGATGCCCTGGCTCTTGTTGACCTTTACCCGGTTCTGTCGCTGACAAAAAACATGAACGGCACCGAGCTTTCGGGGATTACCGAACTGGCGAACGCCGTAAGTGAAACCGGCAAAATGCCCCTTATGCTTTCCGAGGACGGCAAGGATGTCGCGGACGATGCCCTGTTTCTGGCGGCTATGAGGGAAGCAAAGCGGCTGGGGGTGCCCGTTTCATGCCATTGCGACCACGGCGGCGCGGAGTCTGCGGCTGTTAGCCGGGCCATCGATCTTGGCAGGCAGGCGGGTTGTCATGTTCACATTGCCCACGTTTCTACCAGTGAAACCATGGAAATAATCCGTAAAGCGAAGAAAGATATGCCTGTTGGCACGAGTTTCGTGCTTACCTGCGAGGCAACACCCCACCACATAGGCGCAACGGTGGAGGATGCCCTGCGCATGGGGGAGAAAAGCTTCGGCAGGGTGAACCCTTCACTTGCGACCGAGGCCGACCGCCAAGCAATCGTGGCCGCGTTTTTGGACGGGACCATTGATGCTATTGCCACGGATCACGCGCCGCATTCCCATGCGGACAAGGCTGTGGGTGCGCCTGGCTTTGTTGGTCTGGAAACCGCTTTCGCGGCCTGTATGACGAACCTTTCTGGTATTGAATTGCAGCATTTTTCGGCCCTGGCAAGCGCAAACCCGGCGCGGATTTTGGGCTTGCAGGACAGGGGACGCATAGGGGAAGGTTTAAGGGCGGACATTGTTTTGGCCGATACACAAGCCGCCTGGAAAGTTGACTCTACGCGCTTCAAGTCGCGTGGAAGATGCACGCCCTTTGACGGCAAGGAACTGCGGGGAGAAATTCTTATGACGATGAACGCTGGACGAATAGTTTTTAATGGGAGGCAGTAATGAATAATATTGACAGACTTTTTGATGCGGTTGCGGCGAAGGGGCATGTATGCGTGGGACTTGACACCTCGGTAGAGTATGTCCCCCCCCAGGGGAGGGGCGTTTCAGACGCTGATGCCGTTCTGGCCTTCAACAAGGCACTTATCGATTCCACCCTGGACGTTGCCGCCTGTTACAAAGTGCAGATAGCCTACTACGAGGAAATGGGTCTCGTCGGGCTTTCCGCCTATTCCCAAACGTTGCGGTACATCCGCGAAAAGGGCGGTTTGGCTATTGCCGATGTTAAGCGCGGCGACATTGCCGACACCGCACTGCGTTATGCAAAGGGCCATTTTAACGGGGACTTTGAGGCGGACTTTGTTACGCTTTCGCCTTACATGGGCATGGATTCCATCGAGCCCTGGCTTGAGTCGGCAAAGGCGAAAGGCAAGGGCGCGTTTGTGCTGATGCGGACGAGCAACAAGGGGATGCGCGATTTTGAGTACCTTGAGGTTTCGTCACCTGGTGGATCGGCCAATGGCAACGATAAAAAACGGCTATACCATGCGGTGGGGGACAAACTCGCCGGGCTTGCCACCGCGAATTTGGGTGTCAGCGGTTACGGCATGTTTGGTGCGGTTGTCGGCTGTACCGAACGGGACGAGGCTGCGGAAATTCGCAAAAAATATTCAAACCTGTTTTTTCTGATCCCCGGTTACGGCGCACAAGGCGGTGCGGCGGACGATGCTGCCTTGCTGCTGCGGGAAGGAAACGGCGGGGTAGTGAATGCTTCTAGGTCCATACTAAAGGCATGGAACGCCGAGATGCAAAAGTCAGGTGCGGACGAATCCACCGCGACAATCGCGTTTGCTGCCGAAGCGGCTCGCAGGGCGGTTGTCGAAATGCGGGATGCTATACTTGCGGCGGTATCGCCGGCGGGGAAAAAATGAACCACGCAAGTTGTGAATTGCTTAGGAATGAATATATCAACGAGGAAGTCTTTCGCCTTGATTTTGTCTGGAACGGCGACCCTTCAAGCGGGGCGGCAAAGGCGACCCGCAGGGCGACCCCCAAAGCGGGGCAGTTTTTTATGGTTAAGCCTAAGCGGGGCGGGTTCTTCCTGGGCAGGCCGATCAGCCTTGCAATCTGGCAACCGGCAATCGAGGACAAGGAATATATCCGTAAAAAGGCGCGTGGCAAAAGTACCCGGTACCAAAGGTATTTGACGGGTAAATTTCTGGAATCCGACACTCTTGCCTTTCTAATCGCACGGCGGGGCGGGGGAACGCGGGAACTTGCCGAAATGCGGGTTGGCGAGGACGCGGAACTGGTTGGCCCCCTGGGAAACGCCTGGGCGGACTTTCTTTCCGGGGCGGAACCGGCGGGCGGCAAGCCCGTGGCCCTGGTTGGCGGCGGCATAGGGCTGGCCCCGCTTATCGCCCTTCTGTGCGAATCCCCCGGGCGTAACTTTGACCTTTACGCTGGCTTCAGAGCCGGCCCCCGAAACAGGGAGGAGCAAAACGCGCTATTGGGAGCGGCCTATCTTGAGGCCCAAAACATTATCGTGGTAAGCCAGGACGGCAAGCTGGGGCACAAGGGGCTTATCCCCGACTTCCTGGAACCGGAAAAATACGCGGCGGTATGCACCTGCGGGCCGGAACCCATGATGAAAGTCGTGGCCCAAAAATGCGCCGCCGCTGGTGTTCCCTGTTTTGTCAGCATGGAGCGGCGCATGGCCTGTGGCGTTGGGGCCTGTCTTGGCTGCACGGTCAAAACCGTAAACGGCAACCGCCGCTGCTGTGCCGACGGGCCTATTTTCGATGCAAGGGAGATAATCTTCGATGGATAAATCAACGGGTAAACCGACGGGAGGGCCAGGCTTGGACTCGCCCCTGGATCTTTCCGTTACCATTGCCGGCGTGCGCTTGCAAAACCCGGTTATTGCCGCGTCTGGGACTTTTGGCTATGGCCAGGAGTATGCTGGGATTATCGATGTGTCCCTGTTGGGCGGCATTTGCACCAAGGGGCTTACCCTGAATCCCAGGCCAGGGAACCAGGGCATTCGCGTTTGGGAAACACCGGCTGGGCTTTTGAACTCGATAGGGCTTGAAAATCCGGGCATTCCCGCCTTTATAGAAAAGGAACTGCCTTCCATGCGGAAACTTGGCCCTGCTATAATCGCGAACCTTTCAGGTTCCACCCTAGAGGAATATATCGAAGGGGCTAAACTTTTGGACGCAAGCCCCGTTGACATCGTGGAGCTTAATATTTCCTGCCCCAACGTCAAGGCCGGGGGCATGGCCTTTGGCCTTGACCCGGAAATGGCGGCAACGGTGGTGGCAGGGGTACGCCAAGCCCTAAAGAACAAACCCCTCATGGCAAAGCTTTCGCCCAATGCTGGGGATCTCTTGGCCGTCGCCAAGGCATGTGTCAATGCCGGGACCGATGCCCTTTCGCTCGTAAACACGTTTAAAGCGATGGCGATAGACATACGTAATCGCAGGCCGGTCTTCGAAAACATAAGTGCCGGGCTTTCAGGCCCAGCAATAAAGCCCATCGCCCTGCGCATGGTCTGGGAACTCTGCCGGGGACTTGATCCCCAGGTTCCGGTCGTGGGGTTAGGCGGCATAGCCTGCGCCGATGATGCCCTGGAGTTTCTTATGGCCGGGGCATCGGCGATTCAGGTTGGTTCCGCGACCTTTGCCCACCCGCCAGCTATGATTCGTATAGTAGAAGGAATCGAGGCGTACATGCGGGAAAATCGCATCGCCACCTTGGGGGATATTTCGCTTTGCGGGAAAATCGGATAGGATTGTGCAAACCCAGCCTAAGGAGAGCAACATGACTGTAGCAGAGCTGATGAGCAAAAAGACAACGATTTCGTTTGAAGTGTTTCCGCCCAAGGACAATGTCCCCCTGGACAAAATAAGCGAGACAATCCGCCGCCTGGGCGATTTCAAGCCAGACTTTTTCTCCTGTACCTTCGGTGCGGGGGGAACCGACAGGGGAAGAAACATCGAAGTCTGTGACATAGTCAGCGCCAGCGGGAACCTTGCTATGCCGCATCTTATTTGCATCGGCAGCAGCCGCGACGACATCAGGAAAATCGTCGCGGGCTACCGGGACAGAAAGCTTACTAACATTCTCGCTTTGCGTGGTGATATTCCCGAGGGGCAAGAATCAACCAAAGGCGACTTTTCCCATGCGGACGAGCTAATCGCCTTTCTTAGGGCCGAATTCCCCGATCTGTGCATAGGCGCGGCTGGCTACCCGGAAACGCATCTTTGGGCCGCCTCGCCCGAATCCGATATCGCTCACTTGCGATCGAAGCAGGACAACGGCGCAAGCTTCGTCATGACCCAGCTTTGCTACGATGTGCAGGCTTTCGAACGCTTTTTGGAGCGAATTCGCAAAGCCGGCGTGACAATTCCAGTCGCGGCGGGGATAATGCCGGTGCTGGCCTATGACCCGACCATCCGCATGACCGTTTCCAACGGCTGCTCCATCCCTGCGGAGCTTGCCGCCCTGCTCGGCAGGTACCGAAACGACCCCGAAGGCCTCGCCAAAGCAGGCATCGAGTACACCGCCACCCTGATCCAGCGCTTCGTTGCGGTGGGGGTGAACGGGCTACACCTATACTCGATGAACCAATGGAAAAAAGTCGCCGCGATATTGGAGGCTGCCGGGCTTGCGAATCGGGAAAAATCCTAAATTCGTCGAATTCTCGACACGATACCTTCATATGCATATTGACGAAAAACCCAATCTGGTATATATTTACAGGTATGAGTGACTATCTTGATCCCCATAACGAGGAATTGCTCAAGGATTTCTTCGCTGAGGCCCAAATGCAGGTCGATACGCTGGAGCAGAATATTCTGGTTCTTGAGAACGAAGGCGCTAACAAAGACGCTGTGGATGAGATTTTCCGGGCAGCGCACACCCTAAAGGGTGGGTCTGCAACCGTGGAAATGATGGAGCTGTCATCCTTTACCCATATTGTAGAGGACGTACTTGATGCAATTCGCTCGGATCAGATAGCGATCAACGAAGGTGTGACCGATACCCTGCTTTCGGCAATCGATGTGATTAAGGCGATGCTGGAACAGCGGATGAACGGGACTGTGTACAGACAGGACATATCTCATATCGAGCACCGGCTTTCCGAGCTTCTGCCGGAGGGATCCAGCCGCAAAAAGGCCACAGGATCCAAGCCCGCTCCGAAGCCCGCCGCCGCTCCGCCGCCTAGGCCAGCGGTTGTTGCCGTTTCGTCAGGGGCCGCGCCGCTTAGCGAGGAAGACCTTAGGGAGCTTAAGGATTCCGCCGAGGGTGGTGTGCCGGTTTACCGTATCACCGTTACGTTCGACAGAGGCAGCCTGATGAATACCGTTGGCGGTATTCAGATATATGCCGTGCTCAAGGGCGTTGGGACCATACTTAAAACCTCGCCAGATTTCGAGCAATTGTATGAGGATAATTTCTTCCCGAAGGTTGACTACTATGTCGCAACCAGGCAAAGGCCGGAGGAAATCAAATATGCGGTGGTACTGCCGGATGTTTCTCTTGGTGCGGATGTTGTTAATATATCCGATATTCAGGCGGGGAGAGCGGCTGACACTGCTCCGGCAAGGGCTCCCGAGGCGGTTGCTGCTAAGGCTTCCGCTCCCGTTGCCACGGATGCCCAGGCGGAAGGTGCCGAGACGGGTGCTCCTCCCAAGTCGAACATGGCTGGGGATGCCAAAAAGGCAGGGAAAGAGGCTGGTTCAATCCTTCGCGTGGATTCCAAGCGGATTGACGATCTTCTTAATCTGGTTTCGGAAACGGTTATCACGAAGGCGACTTTCAACCAGATTAGCGGCCAGTTCAACAAGATGGTCACGCAGCTTCATGAGGTTGAGGGCCAGTACAGGGAAAAAATCAAGAGCCTTTTCGACAGCCTTCCAGGGTACCTTGAAAGTATCCAGAGTGGTAAGTCCGTCAAGGATATCCGCAAGGAGATCAACGACAACTACGGGGATATTTTCTCGTTGTTTGATGGATTTGAAGCTTCGTTCAAGAGCAACATGGGTAAGTTCCGCTCCACCGCGCAGAACCTTGGTAGGATAACCGGGGAATTGCAGGAAGGGGTTATGCGGATTCGCATGGTGCCGATAAGTCAGATCTTTAGTCGGTTCCCCAGGCTTGTGCGCGACCTTTCCAAGACGCTTAACAAGAAAATCAATCTGGTCATTGAAGGTGAAGAGACCGAGTTGGACAAGTCGGTTATCGAGGACCTCTTGGACCCGATTATGCACTCGGTGCGGAACTGTATCGACCACGGAATCGAGTCGGCGGAAGTGCGCCGTGCGGCTGGCAAGCCCGAAGAGGGTAGGGTGCTGCTCAAGGCCACCAACGAAGGCAACATGATTGTCATCGAGATTTCCGATGACGGTAAGGGTATCGATGTCGATGCGGTCTGGAAGAAGGCCGTGGATCGTGGCCTGATTAGCCCCAACAAGGTTCTTACCGAAGTCGAGGCTTTCAACTTCATATTTGACCCTGGTTTTTCCACCGCCAAGGAGATTACCAATATTTCTGGTCGCGGCGTGGGCTTGGATGTGGTTCGCCGTCAGATTGACAAACTTAATGGTACGGTCACGGTCAACTCCGAACTTGGGAAAGGGACCAAATTTATAATCAAGCTGCCCCTTACCTTGGCCATTATCCAAGGGCTTCTGGTGCGGGTTGGTTCGGAAATCTACTCCATTCCCATTACCAGCGTCATCGAAAGTTTGCGGATAAAACCAGAGGAGATCAAACGGATCGACAATTACGAGGTTTTCAATATCCGTAACGACGTTATCTCCCTTCTTCGTCTGAACCGGCTTTTCGGTATCAAAACCGAGGAGCACAAGGACTATAACTTTATAGTCATTGTCGGTACGGCTGAAAGGAAAATGGGCTTCATGGTTGACAGTCTCATAGGCGAAGAGGACGTGGTTATCAAGCCTTTACGGGATCAATTCACCAATTCTCCAGGAATTGCTGGGGCTTCCATACTGGGGGACGGTTCGGTTTCTCTCATTATCGATGTGAGCCAGCTTCTGGAATTGGGACTAAAAAAGGAGATGGAGCAACGCCAAATCCGCGAAGCTTCAATACGGTAGGTTTAATATGGCAGCAGTAATCAGAGACCTTGCAGAGGTTAACGCCGACTTACAGGCGCAGAAGGAACGGATCGAGACCGTCGATTACAAGATGATCACTTTTTCGCTTGCGGGAAAGGATTATGGTGTTGACATTCTGAACGTAAAGGAAATCGCCAAGGCCGATAAGTTTACGTTTGTGCCCAATGCGGCATCGTTCGTTCGTGGGGTTTACAACCTACGCGGGGATATTATCCCTGTCATTGACCTTAGGACATTCTTTCATTTGCCCAGGGACAAAAAGTCCGATGGGCAGGAGAATATGCTGATCCTTCGTATCAATGAACAGGTGTACGGGACTATTGTCGATAAAATCGACAAGGTTGTCGGGGTCAGTCGTGAGACGATTCAGCCGCCTCACCCTATCTTTGGGGATATAAACATCAAGTATATCTCTGGGGTGGTGGAAAAAAGCGGCGAATTGTACGTTATTCTTGATGTTATACGTATATTTGGCCAGAAGGAAGAGGCTAAGGACAAAGGACGTGGTGGCGTAAGCAGCACGGGTGACTTCTTTGTGCCGCCGCCGACCGTTGGCACCGTCGATCCGAACCAGAAAAAGGATCGTGTGGTAAGCAGCGATTCCGCGATTGACTTCTTGAAAGAAGGTCTTGCTGCATTGAAACGCTTTAACACGTCCCCAGTGAATGAAGGCTGGGTGCGCAGACGCTTCTCTGAATGGACCAGCATGCGAAAGGATACCGATCTACAGTTTAGGAATGCTTCTGATGCTGACGAATACCTTTCCAGCTTCTTCTCGCCCTATTCTGGGGGCTTCTGGGGCGAGGATTATGCCGCAGAGATAAAGAACATATTGCCAGATGCTTCTTCCAATAGCATTCAGGTATGGGATGTTGGTTGCGGCAAGGGCTATGAAACTTTCTCGTTTGCGTGTATACTTAAGTCCAGATACCCGGACGCACAGATTAAGATTTGGGCCAATGACAATGACATAATGGCAATAAGCCAGGCTCCGAACATGACCTTCGATATGGGCGAGGTTCCGGAATATTGTCATCCCTTTATGGTCAAGGGAAAGAGTGGGTACTCTTTCAACCAGGAGATAAAGGACTCGATAGTGTTCGAGTATCATGATGTTCTGAATGACAACCCCCTGCCGGATTTGGATATAGTCCTTGCCCGTGACGTGGTGTCGTTCTTTGCTGAACAGGACCAGGGTAGGTTGATTGACAGTTTTGCCGAAAAACTGAAGCCTCAAGGCACGGTTATCTTGGGGAAAAACGAGGAACTTCCTGGTGAGAGATGGGTTTTAAAGCCCAGTGAGCTGGTTTCGGCATTTATGCACAATGCATAATTGCACAATCATTGAATTGAGTTAAGGAGTGTATTATGAGAGTTGAGTATATCAACCCCTTCGTTGAATCCACGTATGGCATTCTTTGTGAGGTTATTGGGACCGAGGTCAAGCGGGGCGAAATTTACCTTAAGCCCACCACTATGGCTATACAGGGAGTTGCCGCGCTGGTGGGGCTTGCTGGTGATGTTGAGGGGCGCGTTCTGTTTGACATGACCAAGGAAACCGCTTTGTACGTTGCGGGGGCCATGAACCAGGAAGAGTTTACCGTTCTTGACGATCTTGCCAAGGCTACAATCCAGGAGCTTGCCAATATGGTTACAGCCCAGGCCGTAACTAAGCTTCACGATCTTGGGTTTAAGTTTGACCTTACCCCGCCGGCACTTTTTACCGGCGATAACATGGAAGTTGCCACCAACTTGGGAGAGGTCGAAGCTCTTATAGTTCCCATGATGTTTGGGCCTGGCAATAAGATCGAGGTAAACGTCGCCGTTCGCGAGAGGGTGAAATAAGACTCGTCAAACGACAACATGGTTGCCTCTTTTAGGCTTTTTATGTATGATGAACTGTGTAGGCAAAACGGCGTTGCCTAGTGCATCGCCGCGTTTTGGGCGGTTAGCTCAGTTGGTTAGAGCATCAGTATGACACGCTGAGGGTCACAAGTTCGACTCTTGTATCGCCCACTTAAATTGGGGAGTAAACTTGGTTTACTCTCCTTTTTTATGGCGCTAATTTCAAGATTGGGGTAACCTATGGGAAAGGAAAGGGAAAATTTCAGTTCAAGGCTCACGTTCATTATCGTGTCGGTTAGCTGCGCGATTGGCCTTGGCAACATTTGGCTTATGCCTTACCGGGCTGGCACGTATGGCGGTGCATTATACATTCTGCTGGTAACGGTGTTTATCTTTCTGTTGGCAATCCCGGTTTTGCTTTTGGAATATTCCGTTGGTCGGGGCAGTGGCCAGTCCGTTGCCAACCACTTTCAGGTGCTGCAAAGACCTGGGCAAAAATGGCATTTGGCCAGTTACCCAATGATCGCCGGCAACTATCTGCTGTTAATGTTTTACATAATGATCTGCGGTTTCGCGCTGGCTTATTTGGGCAAGGGCATTACTGGGCAACTGATTGACCAATCACCGGAATACATCGTTGGGGCTTGGCAGGCGCTTACTGGAAACCCGCTTCAAAGCGTTGGAATGATGGTTGCGATTGTAGTGCTGGGCATGGTCGCCTGTTATTTTGGGCTAAGGAAAGGCGTTGAGCAAGTTGGCAAGTACACAATGGGCATTTTCTTTATCCTAATCATCATCTTGCTTATTCGTAGCGTAACTTTGCCAGGTGCTTATGAAGGGCTTAGATTCCTGTTTGTACCAAACTTGGATGCAATGCGGGAACACGGTACTTTCAGGATTATTCACATGGCGATGGGCCAGTCGCTGTTTTCCCTGTCCGTTGGCATGGGCTCTATGGCTATTTTTGGTAGTTACATGAACAAGGAAAGACGTTTGTTCCGTGGTGCTTTCACCGTGGGGGTTCTTGATCTTGGTATTATCATGCTCTGTCTGTTAATGATCTTTCCCGCCGCTTTCGCGTTCGATGTTCCCAGAACCGCTGGCGAGGCTTTGCTTTTCATAACTTTGCCGAACATTTTCAACCACATGCCTGGCGCATACATTTGGTCATTACTGTTTTACATTGGCTTAGCCTTTGTTGCGTTTTCCACTGCCGTTGCGGTTATGGAAAACCTTACGGCCATTGGCATGGACAAGTTTGGCTGGTCTCGCAAAAAATCGACACTCATTAACATGTTCTTGCTGATTATCCTTTGTCTGCCGTCGGCGCTTACACGCAATGTCTGGGCTGGGTTTACACCGCCTGGTTTCCCCCATCTCGGTTCGTTTTTCACGTACCTAGTTATGGAAATTATTCTGCCGCTTGGTTCGCTGGTTTATGTGTTTTTTACCATGAGCAAAAAAGGATGGGGTTGGAATAGCTTTTTGGCCGAGGTAAACACGGGCCGCGAGGGTTGGAAATTCCCCACTGCTTTGCACTTTTACGTGAAGTATCTCATTCCTGTTGCAATTGCGTTCATCTTTATATTCGGGCAATTGCAAAGGTGGGTTCTTACGCCTAGGGGAATCTTCCTGTAAAAGCCCCTAGGGGTAGACTTCGATTTGGGGGTGGGGCGATTGCGGATCGCTGGTGAGTAAACCACGTAAAGAGGCCGCCCGCTGTTCCAGGTATTCAACGGGAAGGGCCGCCGATTTCGGGTCGTCGGGCGAGGGGCGGGCCTTCCCGTAGATTTGCACCTTGCGGACCATTCCATTTGTCTTGATTAGTTCAAGCACCAATTTTTCCCAGGCTTGTGCTTCGTCTTGCGGCGGTTTTTCGCCATCGACAGCGCAGAGCATTGTCTGTATCGTTACAGGGGTACAGGCGGCGAATTCCTTTATCTTCGTTGTCAGTTCTTCATGGGGGACTGGTGCCGCGTTTATTTTCTGGTACCAGCCTGGGGTACCGGCATCCAGTTTTAGCCATATGTCCAGAAAGGGTGGACTTGTGGCGGCATCTTGCAGAAGGGAAAAAATGTGTGGTTCCAAAAGTCCCAT
>Ga0209755_10003726_pt1 | contig 18729 bp, 15 predicted proteins | sample TergutCo191P1_FD_187301 | JGI IMG/M metagenome (GOLD analysis project Ga0209755, IMG submission 187301) | Cornitermes sp. P1 segment gut microbial communities from Petit-Saut dam, French Guiana - Co191P1 (SPAdes) (version 2) | ecosystem: Host-associated > Arthropoda: Insects > Digestive system...
TGGTTACTAGTGGGTCGTTTATTTTTTCCCATAGGCCGCTTTTTTTGGCTCGTTGGTAAAAAGAGTGTACGGTTTGGTAGTTTGGGTATTCTTTAGGTAGCATGCGTCATTGGTAGCCTGTTTTGTTAGGTGTCTTTCTGTGTTTGCTAGTTTTAGTTTGGAGTGTTTTTGTAAGTGTTTGCCTTTTTTGTTTTGGTAAATATTGGTTCAATTATGATCCATTTTTTATCAGTTAAATCAGTATCATATGTCAAAGAGTTAACTACAACACAGTATACGCGTCAATAGTTAAAAATCTATTGAATACAGGTTCTTAGATATTATTGGGGGCAGTATTTAGTTCATTAACTATGAAAACCTACGCGCATATGTTGATATAAGCCGTTTTTATCAGATATTTTGCAACTATTTTCAATAACCACTTCACGACTATAAAAATTATTTTGTAACTATCCCTAAGGAACAATATATAGTAAAAGCTTATAAAGTGAACTGTCATTGAAGCGCTATGCAAGCCGTTGCATAGAAATTGTAAACGATTTTACTGCTTTAATTATGCTCAACGGTTGATAGTTTTGCTTGATAATTTGAAGAACATTGTTGTGTTCCAAAATAAAGCTCGACAGTTAATACTACAAAATTTTCTAATTTAGCCACAAAGATGTATCGACAGAGTTATATTTGAAAGCGTCAAATGGTAGCGGTTGATTCTTAATGTCTTTCAAGTCTGGAAAAAACAACAACATGTTACTTCGTTGTGGCCGCACTGGCGAATTTTGCACTAATGAACGTTGGTGCGTTGTAGAACAGAAAAACGTGAACCCCTACAAATGTGAATACGCAATAAAAGATAAACAATCCAAACTTTTCTAACATTTTTTTGCGAAAAAACAAGATACATCTATAATGTCAAAAATTTTATATACAAATTATTTCAAACCTTTAAAAATTGTTAAACGTTGTCATCTAGGTTAGGTAGAAGTGGTAATATTCATCTCGCGGTAAAATCTGGGAATTATGGATAATACGAACATATGTTAGGAATTGTGAAAATAACTGCAATGTTTTTGGCGGACAATATGTTCAGTTACGCGGTTTAACATAGTGATTGCATGCTAATTATACATGTTTCTTATTTGTTCATAGTAACTGAAACAGCCAGCATATTTCATTAAAGTTGTAGTAGTTTTAAACAGGGGGCTTTATTTCAAAAACAAGGGGTGATATAAAAGTTTTAGTCTCCACTTTTATACCAAATAAACCCTCTATAATTCCTTCCCAAAGTAGAGACTCATTAAGAAACGGGTTCTTAAGCAAGAGGTATTTGTCTTTTACTGAAAAATAGCCAAACCCTTGTAAGCATAGTCTTTTGAATACGTCTTCCCAATTTTCCTGTTTAAAAGAATCAATCCCTATGGTTGCGTCCATAGAAACTTTGAGGATGTTGCCCATTTTTTTGCCAGTATCATACCATTTTTCTTTTGGCGTGTTTTGAATTAAGAAATTAATTAGCTCTATATTTACAAAGGCAACGCGGCTTATACCATAATAATATTCGCCAGGAAAAGTCCAACCGTAAATCATCAAGCTACGATAAATGTCAAGCATTTTAGAAATCAAAGGCTTAATACCAGATTCTTTACCATCTCTTATTAAGCGATCAATAAAGTCACGTTCAGCTTTTTCCAAGATAAGGGTTGTCCTTTTCGCCTCATCAGATAATTGCTCTAGGCGCTCTTTGCTTGACGTCATAAATAATTATTGTCTAAACATAACCATATACTTTACGGTATTCTTATACCGTAAAATATGACGCTACACAAACCGTTAGAATACTTAATAAAACACAGATGCCTTAACAGGTCGCCGATGAAGAATCTAAAAAGCTGATTGGATGATGCACCCTAGGGTATCTGAGGCAAAACTTGTTTTTCAAAAATTAATTGCACAAAGTGCAGTGAATACTTGAGACAGATTATTCTGACGTAGTATCTTTTTTGTTTAGTCCATCTTTTATCTCTTGTCCTAGTGCCTTCATTAGAAATTTAAAAACTAGAAATCCTGCTTCGCGATCAGCCTTAAAGCCTAGTGTTGTTCCTAATAAGCAGACTCCTGTAAGGTTACGTTCTTTAGCAAGTGCTAAAGTTAAACCTGTACCACCAACTATACGGCCTTTACTGTAAATAACCCCGCCTTTTTCCATAAAGTCCGTTGCAAGTCTATTTGAAGTGGCTGCAACAAAAATTTCTGTTTTATCTTCGGTTAACGGGACACCACCCAAAGTTACAATGAATTTGCAACCCAGTGATTCAGCGACATTTAGAATTTCTTCACAGGCATTGTAATGCGAAGTTACATCATCAAATGGAGGTTGGATTTCACTGCTCATGATAATAAGGCTATTTTTGTCCATTTGGGCATGATAGAAGTCATATTTTGGAAGATACGCAATACCCTTGGAGGTTATTGAAATATAGTCAGAAAAAGTTGGTGAGTAAAGTTCTGCAAAGTGTTTTGCTTTGAAAAATTTTACCATGAAATGTGCAGCTATTCTGCCAACGTTTCCAAAGCCTGGAAGCCCCTGAACAAGAATTGGATTTTCAAGTTGAGGATTTGAAAGCATACGTAAATACGGTTTATCCATTAAGACGGCCCTACTGTTTAAAACAGGCTCCATAATAAAATGCTTTTGCCACGTATTATAAAAGAAACTATTAATACCTGACAACTAAGTTTAATAAACTGCAAAAAGAATGTCTTGCACCAACAAAGCGGGGTGGGGTAGCCAGGATTAACCCGCTGGGCTCATAACAGCATATATTACATGCTGTGAGATACCCAGAGATCGATAGTTCAAATCTATTCCCCGCTACCATTAACATTCAATTCTATGTAGGTTAACATACAGTTTTGTCGTTATAGTCACAAACAATTTTTCAAACAGATAACAACCATTTAGGTAATCTAACGTGAAGCATAAATAGTAAACAAAGTGTTCAAGAGTTTATTGTTAACTATTGAGGAGTAAAAGTTGTGTTTATCATTTATTTACTGGTAAGCTAATTTTGTGTTAGTTATGTGTCGCTTATGACAAAGTACAAAGCTCTATCAATAGTTACAGAATTTTGGATGCCAAAAGAGAATTATCTAAACGGTATCATTGAAGCTGTGTCAGGAAAAGTTAAGGATGGAGATTTTGTTGTTGTTTCTGAAAAAGCGATCTCTACTGTGTTGGGTAACATTGTAGATGAAAGCAAAATTATTGCTAGTTCTAATGCAAAGTTTATTGCAGGTTTTTGGATGCGTATTGTTTGGGGTTACCCCTTAGGTGTGTTATGTCATTTTGGGCAGCGTTTGCTTAAACGTTTAAGAGCATACCCGTTTGAACACGGAGGTAAGCATAAACAAGTAGTGTTAGAACATGCGGGTTTGGGACAGGCTTTAATGTTTGGATCTGAGGGAGCTATTGACGGTTCGAATCTGCCTTATTCATTAGTTAGTTTACCTCTTGAAAATTCTCAAAGTATATCAGAGCAGATTCAAAGAGAAATACAGCAGTGTTTAGGCAAAAAAGTTTGCGTTATTGTTGTGGATACTGATAAGACGTATCGGTTTGGTAATTTTTGTTTTACGCCTCGTCCTAGTCCGCTTGAGGGCATACATTCGTTTAGTCATGTTGCATTGTTGGCATATGTTATAGGTAAATTTTTGAGGCTTCGTGAGAGTTCTACACCGCTTGCTGTTGCAGGTGTTAATATAGATGTATTCATGGTGTTGAAAATTGCAAACATTGCAGATAGGGCACGTGGTGCGGGGTCAGGAGCAACAGTATGGGATATGGCATCACGGTTTCATGTGCAAGTTAACTGTGTTACATGGGACATGCTTTTTCAGATTGAACATAAACCAATTGTTATTGTCAGAAAAACGTAACGTTGCATAATTTGCTGGATAATATAGCCTGCAATGTTAGTGATGCTGATTTGTTTTTTTCATAGTAAAACATAAAAATGAGACGTAGAACTTTTAGGACAAACTGGGATTACCATGGATGAAGCAATACAAAAATTAGACGCTTTCTTTAACCCTCGTTCAGTAGCAGTAATAGGTGCAACAAAGGGAAAAGGAAAAGCAGGAGCAATTATTTTCGAAAATTTTGTTAACAATAAACGCCGAGGTGATTTTAAAGGCGAACTTTACCCAATTAACCCAAAAGAAGAAGAACTCTTAGGGGTCAAATGTTATAAAACTTTAAGTGACGTCCCAGGTGATGTGGACTTAATCGTAGTTATTGTACCATCAGGTGCAGTTGCAAGCGTTCTAGAAGAAGCGGGCACCCATAAGAAAACCAAGGCAGCAGTAATTATCAGTGCAGGTTTCAAAGAAGTAGGAAACCATGAATTAGAAGAACAAGTTGTCGCTGTAGCCAAAAAACACGGCATACGCGTACTTGGACCCAACTGTCTTGGCGTATTTTATGCTAAAACAGGTGTAGACAGCATCTTTTTGCCAGAATTTAAAACTCTATCCACAGGCAAAGAAGTTATTGCTACTCCACGTCCAATACCGGGTAATATAGCAATGATTACTCAAAGTGGCGCATTTGGTTCAGCAGCTCTTGACTATTTAGCAGGGCGACAAATGGGCGTAAGTAAATTTGTCAGTTTTGGAAATAAATGTGATGCCTCAGAATCAGACATTTTAGAATATTTACTAGAAGATGAAGAAACACATGTCGTTTTAATCTATCTTGAAGATATAAAATCAGGTGAAAACTTTCTTAAAGTGGCAAAAAAAGTTTCGCTTAAAAAGCCAATTGTTATCATCAAATCCGGCAGATCAGAAGCAGGCGCACGCGCAGCTGCCTCACATACAGGAGCAATTGCTGGCGCAGACAAAATTTATGATGCCGCCTTTGAGAAAACAGGTGTAATTCGCGCAAAGAACATGAATGAATTTTTCATCATCGGCAAAGCGTTAGTATCAATGAAGCCTGCAGTAGGCTCAAACATTGGCATTCTAACTGATGCAGGTGGTCCAGGTGTTATGTGCGTTGACGAATGTGAAGTTGTCGGTTTAACAGTCAACAAATTCAGTGACCATATACTGAAAAAGTTTGAAGAACTAAAAGAAAACGGTAGCATCCTTAAAATTTCTGCCACAAACAATCCGGTTGACTTAACAGGCAGCGTTATTGATGACCAATTTGTAATTTCAGCTGACCTCATGTTCCAAGAACCATCAATTAGCGGTATCATATTTTTAGGACTCCACCATATGCCAGGACTACAAGAAAAATACATTACAGGTGTTGCAGAAGTTGCAGCAAAATATGACAAGCCAATTGTTGCATGCGACATAGGTGAAACAGAAATGGCACTCTACACAAGAGACCACTTTGACCGTTTAGGACTTCCATCATACTCCTCACCAGAAGACGCAGCTCACGCAATGAAAGCCTTACTCCAATACGGCAGCTTTCTACAAAAGAACGGCGCTTTAGACACATACATCGCAGAATACAACAAGCGCAAAGCAGCAACAAAAAAACAGTAACCTAACAGTTACTGTTTTTAACATACTTTTATTTATTTTTCAAGGTTATTTTTAACTCATTAAATGGTGACTAAAACAGTTACCGTATCGTTGTTTTTAAGGGCAAATTTGTTTCGCAAGTTTTCAGCCGCGATAATTTCAAGAGAGTTCGGGGGATAATTAGGTACATCAGGTAACACCACACAGCAAGGGGTGTCAAAAATTTTTGCTTTATACAAATAACCAGGCATGTAACCCTTTTGTGGCTTAATTAACAGACCATTCTGCGGTGTCAAATACACCCGTCGCTGCTCTGTGCTATCAACAGTTAAATGTAAATTCAAAGTGCCAAGATATGGTGTAAACTCTACGAGCTTTTTTAATTGCTGCATTACCCAAGGCATTTCGATAAAAAATTTGCCAACCTCTTGCCCTGTATAAATTGTGCCAACAAAGGGGATTACTTGCAAAAAAACACCAAGAGACGTTAGGTTTGTTGTTTAACCCAGTTTGCGACGCCCCTAAGAATTGAGTCAGAGGAAATATCTACGACAGGTACAATCATTTTTTCCTTAGTTTCAATTATAGGTACAAATTTGGGCATAACGGCGTAACCTAAATAGGACCAGTAAACCTTGCGTTTCTCCAATAACTCTTTAGCAACCACCGTTGTAGATGCCGATATAGGAAAATACAGAAAAATTACACCGTCAGCCCAATACAAACCGGCCAATTTGCCTCCGGCAATAATAGAAGTAAAACGTGCAAGCTCGTCTGGACTGCTAAAATGGTTTTTCTCCATAATTACAATCTCTTGAAAAGGCTCATATGAAACCGTAACTTGATGTTCACTCATAAATAACACCATTCGTAACAAACACATAAGAGAACAAACATCCCTTTTTAATTTTACCATAATAAAACTCTGATACAGCTTTGTCTTTAATTGAAGCTTGAAAAATATAGCAGAAACAGTTGCTATAGTAACGGAAAAATTTTGCAGGATCCCTTAGAGGTAGAAGAAGTTGTTCAAAAAGGGTTTCGTGTTGAAGATGTTGTTTTGCAGGATTGTTAGTTTTATTAGCATGTGTTTTTTAGAAAAAGTTATTTATCGTAGTAGAGCATTTAGGTTTCTAATATATTAATTGGAAGGTAGTTTGATGCCTGAAATTCGTGTAGCAATTATCGGCGTTGGCAATAGTGCCTGCGCGTTACTTCAGGGAGCCGAGTATTATAAAAATACAAAAGAGGAAGAAACGGTTCCTGGTCTTATGCATGTAAACTTTGGTGGATATCACATAAAGGACATACAGTTTGTTGCGGCATTTGAGGTAAACAAGGATAAAATTGGAAAGGATCTCTCAGAGGCCATATGGATTGCACCCTGTTGCTGCGAGAAATTCTGTGATGTACCCAAAGTAGGTGTAAAAGTTTCGCCAGGCATGATTCTTGACGGTGTCGCCCCGCATATGCGTGAGGCATTCAATGTTTATGATGACTCAAATACCACTCGTGAGAGCATTATTCAAACACTTAAAGATACAAAAGCGGAAGTTCTCATTAATTATCTGCCAGTGGGCAGTCATGATGCAGTGCGTTTCTATGCGCAATGTGCCATAGAGGCAGGATGTGCCTTTGTTAACTGTATGCCAGAATTCATTGGAAGTGACGTTACAGGAGAGTGGCCGAAAAAATTTGAGGCTGCAGGTCTGCCACTTTTAGGTGATGACATTAAAAGTCAAGTTGGCGCAACTATTCTGCATCGTAATCTTGTGCGTCTTTGTCTTGACCGTGGAGTTGTTGTAGACGAAACGTATCAGCTTAATCTTGGTGGAGATACAGACTTTCTAAACATGACAGTTGAAAATCGTCTGAAATCAAAACGTATCAGCAAAACAGAGGCTGTAACAAGTCTTGTCCCATATGCTCTGCCCACTCGTATTGGTCCAAGTGACTATGTTAGCTTTTTAGGTAACAAAAAAATTTGTTACATTAATGTTAAAGGTCGTAAATTTGGTGACCGTCCAATTGAAATCAGCGTTAAACTAGAAGTAGAAGACTCTCCTAACAGTGGTGGAGTAGTTATTGATCTTATACGTGCAGCAAAAATTGCTCTTGACCGTAAAATTGCCGGTGTTCTATTAAGTATGTCCTCATACTCATTTAAGCATCCACCTATTCAAGTGCCGGATAATCAAGCGCGTCAGTGGACAGAAGAATGGATAGCAGGTAAGCGGGAACGCTAGCCTTCTTATTTTTTGTAAATTTTTAAACGTAATACTTAGATAGGTTTTAACTTAATTGTTATACTATTAGTAGAAGAATGAGGGTTAGCTACATGGTTGACATTGAAGGATATGAGGTTCCTGAAGGATTGTATTATTCAAAAGATTTTGTTTGGATAAAAATTGAGGACCAGAAAGTTCGTGTTGGCATAACAGATTATGCTCAAAAAGCCTTACGCGAAATAGTATATGCTGAACTGCCAAGTGTAGAAACAGAGGTAAATCAAAATGAGACCTGTGGAACACTGGAATCTGTAAAAGCCGTATCAGACCTTACAACGCCTATTAGTGGAGTAATAGAAAAAGTTAACGAAGAAGTGCTTTCACATCCAGAAATATTAAATGAAGATCCATATGGTAAAGCGTGGTTACTTGTCATAAAGCCAGCTAATTTGGAAGCGGAACTAGTCAGTCTTATGGATTTTGGTAAAGCTGTTGAATGGCATAAAACGCAAACTTTGGGAAAATAATTGCAGGGTTGATAAAAGGTGCCGCAAAAAATAGTGATAATCGGTGCAAACGCTGCGGGAATTGAAGCCGCTTCATCAGCGCGCAAAAAAGATCGCACTGCAGAGATAACACTTATCACTAAAGAAAAAACAGCAGGGTATTCTCGTTGCGGTTTACCTTTTGTAATTAGTGGAGCAATTTCACATTTTAAAGCATTAACAGTTTATCCGCTAGCATATTTTCAAATGCTCAAGTTAAATTTACGTACTCAAACAACGGCGATAGCAATTAACATTAAAGAGAAAACCATCACTGTTCAAACTTTGGAAAGAATCATAGAAATAATTCCTTATGACAAGTTGGTAATTGCCACTGGAGCAGACTCGTTTATGCCGCCAATAAAAGGCAGAGAAAAACATGGCGTGTTAAACCTTCGAAGTTTAGACGACGGTGAAAAAATTGATGCTGCCATTAAAGCTGGTGCCAAATCGGCTATAATAATGGGGGCAGGTTTAATCGGGTTAGAGTTAGGTGTTGCCTTAAATGAGAAGGGTCTGCAGGTTACAATTGTTGAGATGCAACCTCAGATTTTGCCGCAGCTTCTTGACGCGGACATGGCAAAGCTTGTTCAGACTCATCTGGAGCAGAGAGACATAAAATGTCTATTAGGTAACGCAGTAGAGGAAATTTTAGGTGAAGAAAAAGTTTCATCCATTAAAGCTGGTGGAGAAAATTTCATGGCAGATTTGTATATTAATGCTTTTGGTGTTCGAGCCAATACACAACTAGCTGTTGATGCAGGCATACCTATTGGAGAAACGCGAGCTATAAAAACTAACGCGTATATGGAGACGGCTATAGCAGATGTTTATGCCGTTGGTGACTGTGCTGAAACCACACATTTTATTACCCATAAACCGATTTGTCCTCAATTAGGCACTGTGGCAGTTCGACAAGGCAAAACGGCAGGCACAAACATTGGAGGAGTTAACTCGCAGTTTACAGGTGTTTTAGCGTCTACCGTTACTAAATTGTTTGATATAGAAGCGGGTTCTACAGGGATAAGTGAAACTGTTGCCGTGAAAAATCAAATAGGCATAGTTGTTAGCACAGTTAACAGTAAAACTAAAGCGGGTTATTATCCCTCAGCAAAACCCCTTAGGATAAAGCTTGTTGTGAAAAAAGAAACAGAACACCTAATTGGTGCTCAAATCGTTGGCGGAGAAGAAGTAACGCAGCGCATTAACGCGTTGTCTTTTGCAATACAAAAACAAATGACCGTGCGTGATCTCGCTAAAGCAGATACAGCATATGCGCCGCCGATGTGTGAAACTTGGGAACCAATGGTTTTAGCTGCAGAAATGGCCTTAATGAAACTACGTTAAAACCAACATCTTTGCAGCGTTACGTTTACTGCATTCCCAAGTTTGTTGTAAAGTTAGAGAGAGCTAAGTTTTTGTGTCAGTTGCGGTTTCTAACGCTATAACGCCTGGAAGTTTTTTGCCCATTAAAGCCTCTACTAACGCGCCGCCAGCAGTGCTGATGTAGCGGATTTTGTCAGTTAAACCGTATTTGTCTATTGCTGCAATAGTGTTTCCTCCGCCAGCAAGGCTTAGAACGTTGCTGTTGGCAATGGTTTCAAAGATGGTTTTAGTGCCATAGCAAAAGTTTGTGTTTTCGTAAACGCCAAGGGGACCACTTACAACTATGGATCGCGCCATTGAGAGTATGTTTACATATTTTTCAACAGTTTTTGTGCCTATATCGAAAATTGGAGACTCAGAAGGTAAATTTGTTACAGGGATCTCTGTGCGTTTGCTGTTAACGTTTAATGCAACATCAACAGGTATCATTATTTTATCAGGATGTTTCAAAAGTAATTCTTGTATGCCAGGGATAAGATGTAGAAGGTCTTGTTTTGCTAGAAAATCCATTGTTCCTTTTCCTAAAGATAAACCCTTAGCTGTCATAAAAAGCTGCGCAATTATACCGCCTAATAGAAGGTTGTCGGCAATGCTGTTGTTTAAAATGTATTTGCTAATTTCTAGGCTGTCATCAGCTTTTGCTCCACCTAGGACATATACGCAGGGGCGGTGTGGATCTTCTAAGGCTTTTAATTGATTGATTTCGCGTTCCATAATACGGCCAGCGGCACTGGGTAAAACGGGTGTGAAGCCGACTACGGAGACATTGTCACGGTGTGCAACGGAGAAGGCGTCGTTGACAAAGATGTCGGCTAAGGGGGCAAGGTTTTGAATAAGGGCTGTTTTTGATTGTTGTTCAGGTGTTCCTTTTTTTGTTTCTTCAGACCATCCGCGCACGTTTTCTAAGACTATGATTTCTCCGTCTTTGAGTTGTTTAATTTCATTTTGGGCTTTTTCGCCAAAAAGGTCGTCAACATATTTTACGGGGCAGGGAATGAGTTGTTTTAGAATGTCTGTATGTTGTTTGAGGTTAGTGTATTCGGGGTCGCCTTTACGTCCTTGGTGAGATATTATAACGGTTTTTGCGCCTTTTTCTACTAGTTCTTTAAGGGTGTGTCGCGCATGTGCGCATATGCGTATGGCGTTTGTTACTTGTTTAGTTTGGGGATCAACCTCAGAGTTAAAGTCTACACGTACGATTACAGTTTTACTTTTCACGTTAAAGTCGTCTAAAGTCTTAAAGTGTACCATTTTTCAGGACCCTTTTAGGTATTTGATGGTAAAGAAAAGAGGGCGTTATTTATTACTTCCGTATAAAAGTTAGGCTGTTTTTTTGCCTACAATCTCAATTAGGTCTACCATGCGATTGCTAAAGCCCCATTCATTGTCATACCAGGCAAAGATTTTGATAAAGTTGCTTTTTTCGCCAAGTACCATTGTTAATTGTGAATCGAAAACTGCGGAGTATGTGCTATGTAAAACGTCACTTGACACTATTGGGTCTTCTGTGTATTGTAATATACCTTTTAATGTGCTTTCAGCGGCTTCTTTCATGGTATTGTTAATTTCTTCTCTTGTAACATCTCTGCTTAGAACGGCAGTTAAGTCAACAATACTTACATCAGGTGTGGGTACACGTAATGATATTCCATTCATTTTTCCAGAACAATTAGGAAGCACTAACCCTATTGCTTTAGCAGCGCCGGTGCTTGTTGGAATAATGTTAAATGCGCCTGCACGTGCTCTACGGGGATCACTGTGTACTAAGTCCTGTATTCGTTGATCATTTGTGTAACTATGGCAGGTGGTCATAAGGGCTTTTTCAAGACCAAAATTGTCTGCAAGAACTTTACTAATTGGAGCCAAACAGTTAGTTGTGCAGCTAGCATTACTTAAAATATGGTGTTTTTTGTCATCATATTCTGCGTCATTAACGCCTAATACAAAAGTTGCATCAGGGTTCTCAGCGGGTGCTGATATGAGAACTTTTTTAGCGCCTGCCTGAAGATGTTTAGATGCACCATCACGTTTAGTAAATAATCCAGTGGACTCCACAGCTAAATGCACATCTAAATCTTTCCATGGAAGTTGTGCGGGGTCTCTCTGTGCTAAGACGGTTAATCGTTTATTGTTAACAATTAAATCGTTGCCATCCACTCCAACGGTTCCAGGAAATCGTCCATGTACAGAGTCATATTTGAGAAGGTTTGCACTAGTTTTTGCGTCAGCTAGATCATTAATAGCTACAAAATCAATGTTAGCATTACGTTCAAGGGCGGCACGATACAAAAGACGGCCAATTCTTCCAAATCCATTAATTCCAACTTTAATCATTAACATTCACTGCAAAAAGTGTAACTCAAGAGGATTAATTAATTTTTACTATAAAACAAGAAGAATGCAAAGTTTACTGCTGACTTAGACAGTGTGAAAAATTTTGGTTGTGTGCTTAATGATAGCTTTTTGCTATGTTGTCTATACCCTGAATTCTGCGTGTTTTTGTACTATACACGTATATGCATTAGTTTTAATTTGTTTTTGTTAATAGTGTGTTGATTATAATATTGTTTGTGTCATGTGTTATTTTTTGCAACTTGGGTTTTTGTTGTATAGCATAATTGCAATATATATCACGAGTGAAAAATTACGATACAGTTGGCACGTGGAAAAAAAGAGTCAGCGAATAAAAATCAAACATTACGGAGTATAACAAATAATCTGAGATAAATAGGTCAAATAATTTTCAGCTCCGTATACTACAATTTTGGTGAGAATTCAGGCTATACTTTCTGGAATTTTAGGATGTTTGCTGTTCAGATGTGCAAGGTGTATGGTATAATTTTTTGAGGTAGGTGGATAGCGCGTTTATGTTTCAAAGTTGGGTCTGGGTGTTGTTTTGTAAATACGCATATATGTAGGGCTATTACTATAATTGTCATAGTGCTGTAGCTGTGTGCTTAGTATGAGTAATGAAAAGTATAGTTTCAATCGTGCTTTGAAAAAATTTTACCGTAGAGACGTGGTTTTTTCTCTTGTTTCTTTGGTTGTTATAGTGTTATTGTTTGCTTCTCCCTTTGTTTCTGCGGTAAATGATTCTGTTTTTGTTAGTGATGCCTCTTCTTTGTCAAATATTGTGTTTATGCAAAACAGTAGTACTGCTGCGCAGGATAGGAATTATTTAGTTAATCATGCAGCGGCGCATGTTGGAAATGAAGTTGCTCTTAGAAATGCGATAAATAATGCAGAAGACCCCGTTATCATTGCGTTTACAGCAGATATTACACTTACAGGATCGCCGCTTAATATACCAATAAATAAAGAGGTTACCTTAGTAAGTGAAAAAGAAGAAGGTTTTTGGAAACTTGTAGGCGCAAAGGATCAAGAAACTATTACCATTAATAGGGGTTCATTGACTCTTGCAGGCATTATTGTGACACATAATAAAAATGATATAGGCAGAGGAGTAACTGTTAACGCTGGCAGCACCCTTTTATTGATTGACGGTGAAATTTCAGGCAATAGAGCTGATAAAAAAGCAGGTAACGGCGGTGGTGTATACAATAACGGCATATTTAACATGACAAATAACGCGGTTATCTTTGGTAATTCTGCGTCAGGAAATGGAGGCGGAGTATATAATGACGACGTATTTAATATGGAAAATGGAGTTATTGGCGGTTCAAAACCATCAGATGCTAACACTGCAGCCGGTAGAGGCGGGGGAGTGTATAATGCTAATGGTTGCTCATTTACAATGTCAGGCAGCAGTGTAATTTCAGGTAACACCGCTAAGCAGGGTAATGATTTAGTTAATGAAGGAGCACCATCAAATGCCGTTAGAGCTCTCACCATTTTTAGTGTAGTCTCAGTAATTATTGTTGTAGGGTTTGCAGGAGAATTTATGATAAAGAAAACAGGTATTCCAATTTTTATTTTTCTCATACTTGCAGGCATTGTATTAGGGCCTGGATTGAACATTTTTCCTAGAGAAAGTTTGCTTTCCACCTTGGGTCTTTTTGCAACTTTAACTTTGTTAATGGTTCTATTCCATGCCGGGTTAGGGTTAAAAACAAAGTCAGTTATTGCCATAGGTAGTCGAGTGTTTATTCAAACAATAGTTTATACAACTATTAGCATTGTTTTAATTGGGCTTCTTGGCTATTTTGTTTTAAAATGGGATTTCTTACAATCATTTATTTTCGCAGGAATTATAGGTGGAGAAATTACAGCTGCAGTAATTGTGCCATTAAGTAGTTCAATGAAACTTAGAGAGAAAACAGTGACGTTTCTAACAATTGAAGCGGCTATAAGCTCAGTTTTTTCGGTTGTTATTTTTGCAACATTAATCAAAGTTTACACAACAGGCAAAAGTAGCATACTAGACGCTGTTTCAGGCATATCGGTACAGTTTTTTGCAGGCATAGCTGTAGGTTTTCTTTTAAGCCTAGCATGGGTTTACATATTACATCGTTTCCAGAGACACAAATTTACTCACGTCTTAACAATAGGCCTTATTTTTGCAACCTATAGCATAGCTGAATTCTGCGGAGGTAACGGCGTTCTATCAGTCCTAGTTTTTGGCATTATCTTTGGCAACTATCATTTAGTCAACAGGATTCTAAAAACAAAAATAAACATAGACGGCATACAACATCAAATTAACGTGTTTTATGAAGAGATAACGTTCCTTCTAGAAACTTTGTTCTTTGTCTCATTAGGGTTAATCTTTGTAATAGATGCGTCATTTCTATTAGCAGGCATAATGTTTACAGTGGCACTTCTTATAACCAGATACGGAGCAGTAAGCATCTCAACTATTAAAAGTGATTTAGCAAAAGATAGAAAAACCATCTCGTTAATGTGCGCATTAGGATTAACACCGGCCACACTTGCCATACTTACAATTGCAGAAGGAATACCGTTAGCAGACACCTTTGTCAATATTATAACCTATGTGATTGTCTTCACAAACATTGTTACAGCAGCCTTTTCAATATACTATTTACGAAAAAAGAAAAGAGATAAAAAAGGTCCCGTTGAACAAAGAGAAATAACAAACGCTAACAGCGATGTAATAGAGCAAGAATAGTATGGCGGGCCCGCTGGGATTTGAACCCAAGACCTCCAGCTCCGCAGGCTGGTGTCATAATCCGTGCTAGACGACAGGCCCAGAATAGAACTACACTACACCCAGAGCTAAATAAACCTGACTCAAACAAAAAGAGTTACTTAAAGCCAATTTCCAAAACAAGAGCACTCAGAGAAAAACGCGAAACACCGAAAGTATGGGCTATCCAAGAGTCTATTGGTTCTCAAAAACAAATAGATACGCAGGATATTGTTGTACAAAAATAGAAAATAAGAGTGTTATTGTTTGTTAAGGGCTCTTTCAAGGGCTTTGGAGACGTTTTGTTTACCCATAGCTAAGACGTATGGTCCTAATCTTGGGCCTTGAGGGGCACCCATTAGAATTGTGTAGAGAGTTTTAAAAAATTCGCCTGGTTTTAGTTCATTGTTTTTTGCAGCGTTAAAGATAGTATTTTGGATTTTGTCAGAATCATCTGCGGCGGGCAGGTTTTGGAGTAGCTCAGTTATTGCTTTTTTTGCTTCAGGGCTTAGGGTAACGTTTGTTTCTTTGATTTCTTCAAAGTCATGGGACCAGTTTTGTGTGTATTCAATGCGTTTAGCCAAGTTTTCGTCGATTTTTTGGTTTTTTTGTAGGTAACCGTATGTTTGGAGTTTTTCGGCGATATAGTCGTTTAAGCAGTCTTTTGGCGCCATTTTTGTGAGGAAAGCAAGTAAGTTGTAGGGTACATGGACGCTGGGTTTTTCGGGTGTTTTCATTGACCAGCAGTATTTGTAAATTCCTTTTAGTCGTGTAGTTTCCTTTGGGTTGAGTTGTTTTTTGTCAAAGTAAACGTCTTCAAGCTCATCAAGTTCATTCATGTACAATGGAATGTCGGAAACATCTATACTGCGGGTTCCAACGAAGCGTTTTAGCATTAATAGTAGTAAAGATTGTGGGGAGCCATATTGGAGCCAAACTTGGGGGGTAAACACGTTTCCGGCTGATTTGGAAATTTTTTTGCCGCCTTTGTCAAGGAACATTTCATATTTTGCATGGCTGGGAGGCTCAAATGCTAATACTTCGCGGCTAATGCGGTCATTAATGCGTACAGAGTCTGCGATGTCTTTGCCATAGGCTTCAAAGCGTATGTCAAGGGCGCGCCATCTAGCGGCAAACTCGCTTTTCCAAGTTAGTTTACCATTACCCGTTTTAATGTCCATTTCACCCTCATAGCCACAGCCAGGGATTAGTTTGCCCTTAATTTCAAGACCTATGCATTTGTAGAAGACTTTATCAGTTTTAGGATCAAACCTGTAGGCTCTTGTGGTGTATAGGTGACCACATTTTTCACATATTGCAAAGTATGGTAAAACTTCAGTATAGGTTTCTTGTTTTACTTCTTCTTTAACTATTTGTCCAACCTTTTGAGCATCAGTAAGTAGGTCACGAATTTCTTTTAGCAGCAACCCTTGTTTGTAAACTTTATTAGCAGAATAATATTTGTATTGAATCCCACATTTGTCTAACGCGTCAAGCAGTAAACTACTCATGTGTTTACCATAACTTTCATGACAACCAAAGGGATCAGGAATACCAGAAACGGGGTAACCAAGATATTTTTCTAAACCAGCATTTGTAAGGCCAGCGGGAACTTTTCTTAAACCATCCTTATCATCACAATAAGCAACAAGCTCAGAATTGTAACCTAAATCGTTTAAGGCCAAAGACACAGCGTTAGAACGCGCGGCATCTCCTAAACTGCCAATATGCGGAAACCCTGAAGCACCTAAACCCATTTCAGTTCTAATTAAACCTATATTTCGACCCAGTTGCTTCTCACGAACAACAACTTTCTGAGCCATCATATCATACCATGTACCATGACCAATAATACTAGTAGCACTGGAGGTATCAATTGTTTCTTCACTCAATTCTACTGCCTTCTACAATATAGTTGTGTAATAGTTATAAAAAAATGTTTTATCCCATTTCAACAGAAGACCCAAAAGGTTAACCCAAAGCTACGTGTAAGTTAAACCTGAAACCAAAAAACGCGTTTTAACAACGTCGCCATTAACATAGTATTACTGGCAACGGGTCATGAAACCAACTGTGTTTGTTAGTTTATTGGCGGGTTATTTTTCTTTTTAATAGTTCAGCCATTATCGGATCGGTTATTTCGTAGCGTCCATCTTCAGGTCTTTTTTCAATGTAATTTAGTCTTTGGAGCATATCTAAGTGTTTTGAGAGTGCCGAGTTTGTTGACTGCCCCGATACTGATAAGAGTTCAGTGAAACTTTTGTTTCCTATGGAGAGTTCAGTTAAAAGTTTTAGATGTGTTAGCCATCCGCGGGCAAGTTTTCCAATACTGTCTGTTTCGTTGCTAACGATTTTTAAGGCTTCGCCTAAGGTTTTGTTTACGGCATCGCTATAATTTGAGGGTTTAGCTGTATAGTAATAGCCAAACATGGTAAGCCAACCGGGAAGTCCGTCTAGAAGCTCAACGGTTTTAACCAGCAAGTCAGTGCTTAAAGAGAGTTGATTTTGCTCTAAACCTTTTTGAAGAAAACTCATACTAACAGAGGGGTGCCATTTTTTAACGCTTATTTGCATTATAGGTCATCCAAATAGGGGCGATTTGTTGTCGGGTTCAAGTATGGATTTTAAAACACCTACTGCTGACCCGGTAATTATAGGTGTTACTGTATCATAATGGTAATCATAGAGGTGGGCTAGCATCATTGTTAGGGTGCGTCGATTGCTAAACCATTGAGCTTCATCTAACAAGAGTACAGTTTTTTTTCTTCCCTCTAAAATGTTGTCAAGAGTTTTTTTGAGCACTTGTTTAGAATAACTGGCACCTATAGAAATGTAGGGCATGTTGGGAACCGTTATGTTGCCGGTGACTTGAAAGTTTGAGTTAGGGGTTAGATTTTGAAGCAGGTTGTCTGTAAAATTGGTGTTTTCTCGGGCGTCAAGTATTATTGGTTGATGGCCTGATTGCTTAATTGCACATTTGGCTAGGGACGTTTTGCCTACTCTGCGTGGGCCTATTAGTATGGTCCAGCGTTTTTCTTGGATGTATTTTACTAGGTCAGCTAGTTCTTTTTCTCTGGAGAAGAGGAGTTTTGGATCGTGTTTTGGAGAGGTATCAAACAGAGACATCAGCAACACCATATACTCAGTATCACATGATACTTAGTATCACATGATACTTAAATATTCATGCTACACACCAGTTCAAACAAAACAGACAAAACACACAAGGTTCATCATCTACTTCATTAGCAATAAGAACAAGATAATGTTAACAAAAATTTTCTCATAAAACGCTAAGGACACGCACTACGGTTTAAGGAAACACATTTAACACTCAACACTTGAAGTAATATACACAAATACGGCGGTTATCATGACATGATTACTAAACCTAAACCCAAAAAACATAAAAATAGAACACCCTTAATTGTCCTGTTAACTGTGGTACTGATCTCTTCAATACTCACAGCCCACGTATTTACAATGAATTCTAATAATCTCTCCTCCACAGACGATACAATATATGTTAAAAACGAAAAAGAACTCACAAACACAATCAACAACGTCATAGAACCCATCACCATCACACTTAACAAAGACATCAAACTAACAAAACCCCTTGTCATTCCCAACAACAAAAATATCACCCTAACAAGCAACAACAAAAATAACATTAAACTTTACAAATTAATTGGAACAAACAAACAACAACCAGAAGAAACAATTACTATCAATAACAATGGAGTATTGCACCTTGCAGACGTTATTGTGACTCATACTAAAAATGCTGGAGGAAGAGGGATAATTGTTGATTTTGGTGGCAAACTTTTCATGACTGGTGGCGAGATCTCGGGTAATAATGGTCGTGGTGTTGATGGTGATGATTATTGTGGTGGTGTGGTAGTGTATGATGGGGGTTTTTTTGAAA
>Ga0209755_10003727_pt1 | contig 18717 bp, 18 predicted proteins | sample TergutCo191P1_FD_187301 | JGI IMG/M metagenome (GOLD analysis project Ga0209755, IMG submission 187301) | Cornitermes sp. P1 segment gut microbial communities from Petit-Saut dam, French Guiana - Co191P1 (SPAdes) (version 2) | ecosystem: Host-associated > Arthropoda: Insects > Digestive system...
GGAGTTACTGATTCAACTTCCGCTACGCCATATTTTACCACGGCTCCCACTAACCTGTCTCGCGTTGAAAGTCTATACAAATCAGCCAGTTCATAGCATTGCTGCAAAAGATAATTGTAACTCTCTGCATCCAAGTTTCTAAATAAGTCGTTCATTATATCCGTTCTTCCAACTATCCTTCGCCAGTCGGTAAAATTACTCAGAAAAAAAGATACATTGTCAAATTGACGCCCGCGCAATTTATGTTCATTGCGTTCCAGAAAACCGGAAAACGCATTAAACGTCTGTTGTATCAATTCTCGGGCATCCACCTTGCTTATCTCAGGCATAGTACACCCCCCGCTGTTTCAATTTTTCATACTTCAGAAGCAGCCGAATGTATTCTTTCTCTTCAAGAATAAACTTCTGTTCCTTAAGCCAGTTTTTTGTCATTTCTACCGCGCCGACAACAACTTCGGGGTGTTCAGAAGGCCGCAAAAGGAATGTCTTACCGCCTATCTCGACCTCCTGCTTATTGAACTTTTTCCCATTCCCGCAAATCCCTGTCCCAGATGAAATTCCTGACTTCAGAAGACAATAAAACATATCGCTGGGCAGGTTCGTTCCATATGTAAGTATTAATTTCTTCTATCATGTCTATATACCCTCCATGAGTTGCACGGTCAGGAAATCTTCTTTCGCTCAAAGTAATTGTTTTGTCAACAGGATCAATAGCAACTATAGAAGCTTGATCAATCCAATCAAGTTCAAGTATCTCTACAAATTCGACCCCGTTAAACTCAAAGAATCGAGGCACAAAATCTATACCTGATAGCCGAAAAAAATATAATTCATCCCTCCCGTTATTGTTGAAATCACCAAAACGACCTATGACGCGACCTCTATGAACAATAGGACCGCCCAGTTCGCTACTCAAGCCTGTTCTTGCTTCATGTTGAGCAAGAAATTCTCCTGTGATAAAATTTATTTCATGGACACTTTCAATGTTTTCTCCGCTTGAATCAAGAACAAAACAAAACACTCGGTTTATACCAGTAAAGTTTCTTAATTCATAAAACCCTATAATCTCCCTGTTTCCCGAACCGGTGAAGTTTCCTTCGATTTTAAAACTAAGTACTCTACCTGGCACCCATGTTTGAATTGCCACCTGTACCGGATCTTGATGAGTACCAAAAATAATGACTCCCGACTCCGTTGTTAAAAAATCGTTGCCAATTTCATGTTGAATAATAGTTGTTTCCTGCCTCTCGCTCTCGCAACCGATGAAAAGTGCTACTACAACCATCAGAACTGAAAAAAATTGCTTCATCTAAAACTCCTTCTGTTTTTGTCTTTTGCAACCTAGCAAACTCAAAACTGCTGGTTAGAATCAAAGAAATATCGTGCGCCGCGGGGAAATACTTCTGAAGCAGGTCTTATTCCATTTGGAGCGCTACCAACATGAGCGATTAACGGATCGTTGATAAACATATTGTCCCTGTCAACAGGTAGCACTCGTGGACTTACTGTTGCAATGTGACCATGTGGGCCTGTTGGATTCTCCCATGCGGCAATGACCGTCACCCCCTTATCCGCCAACAACTGGGCATTTGCGGGAGTTACTTCTATCACCCTTCCTTCCGCTGCCGCCACTACCAAATTTTGCGTCATCGTATTCGCCAAGGTATTACTTCGATGTGTTCCACTGTTTGAGTTTGGCCCAAAAAGCACGTCAGTATTAAATCCGGTTCCTTCGGCAATCTCAATCGTTGCCAAATTGCAGTAAGTAAGATATGGACCTCTATATCCATACCAGCCGGGGCCTCCTTGCTGGAACCTGTGATCCTCCATTGCGCTTTGCTGCTGTCCCGTTAAATTATCTACTCTATCAGCAAGTGGGGTTCTACTATCAGGAATATTGTCCTCAGGAGTACTATTTCGATTAAACAAGTTATTTGTAAAACTACTCCATCGCCTACTTATCACGTCTGTAAAACTATCCCTAGCCGCCTCAAATCCTGCTCTCCCCCATCCTCGAACAGCATCAAATCTTCTGGTTCTCTCCTGCGGCAAGTTAATTACAGTTGCGTTGAACTCATTCCCTGATACATCAATATCCGCAAGGGCTATGCCATGCTGGGCGAAAAATGTTGCTATTTCGTTGATACTATCCCGCCTAATAGGGTATGCCACATTTTGCACAATATAATTTCTTATATTGGCAAGAGTTTCTCCCCCAAAATTGGCTTTGATGAGTACTCCCAGATTCTCGTCAAAATCCCCTATAAGAGCGTCATTCCTGCCCACAGTTTCACCTGCGTGTAAGCTCCCGGGGTCACGATTGACAGGCCAGCCGGATAGTGCAGGCCATTCACGACCAAACAAACCGTAGAGAGTAGCTCTCGATTTCGCTGTGAATGTCCCGTTCCCATTGTCGATCCACCTGCTAGTTGCTACCACATTTTGCTGAACGACAATCTCCGCTTCCGGCAAAGAAGTATTTCCCACGCTTATGCTTGTCGGAGTTACTGGTTCAACTTCCGCTACACCATACTTCACCACAGCTCCAGCAAGTCTGTCTCTGGTTGAAAGATGATACAAATCCGCAAGTTCATAGCATTTCCCAAGCAGGTAATTATAGCTTTCTGTATCCAACTCCTCAAATAACTCACTTGGAAGCGCAGGTCGGGCAAGGATTTCCTCCCATTCAGGCAAAGTGTGGATAAGAAGATGAAAGGGACCAGAACTGTTTTGCCGGTTCAAACTCAATATCTTTTTGAACTCGTTGAATGTGGCGAACATCAGTTTTTGAGCTTCCGTAACGCTTATCATGGACACTGCTATCTCCTTCTCACCAACGGTCTTTGCCGCTTACAGCAAATCAAATATGTCATTTATTGTCCTTCTTTTAAAGATTGATGTGTAAGTCGTCAGCAATTTAAGGTATTCTTTTTCCTCCATGATAAATTTCTGTTCCCTCACTTTGTTCTCCACCCATTTCGCTATCCCGTCTGCAATATAGTCCAATTCTGATCCCTTTATCCTGTAAGGCTTATTGTCCACAACAATCACATGGCTTGGGTCATCCTCATATTCTTCACTCCGTTAGAGTCACCAGATAGGGTACCCTCCAATTATACTTAATATGATTATAGCCATTATATAACCAAAATAGAGTATGGCAACTATACAGATAGTGATGTAAGCCGCTTTAAACCTACTGTTCCAATCCTTAATTATCGTATGGTCTTTCAATATCCTGATGGTTAAAAGTATTGAAAAGATAAACGATATTTGTACTGGAATAGTGAATGCAATTGTAAAGACTGCAACTAAAGAGTTAGAACGGAGCGTTTCTAAGAGTGAAGCTAATAGCACCGCAGAAAGCATAAACGTAGGTAACGACAAAGCTGCTTTTTTCATTTTATCTGCAAATGTTCTCTTGGTTGCCAGTATTTTCATCAACACCGCTAACGAAAAAATGACAGAGCCTGCTGATAATAGTGAAAACAACACAATCACCACAGTTACAAAAACCCTCATCGTATATATCCCATGATTTGCTTATTCTTCATCTCCGTTAAAGTCACCAGATGAGGTACCCTCCAATTATACTTGCAATAATTACATCCACCATATAAATAAGATATAGCATGGCAACTATACAAATAGTGATGTAAGCCGCTTTAAATCTTCCGTTCCAATCCTTAATCACTACATTGCCATTCCATATTCTGATAGTTAAAAATACTGAAACGATAAACGATATTTGCACTGGAATAGTAGCTATGAGAATAACGACCACCGCCAAAGCACTAACAACGTGAAATATTCCAAAAAATGATGTTACTAGCAATATAGAAAGTATGAGCATAGGCAGTGACATAACTATTTTTCTTCTTTTGTTGGAAAGTGTTTCTCGTAATAACAATATTCTTATCATTCCACCAAAAGAAAACAAAACAGCCCCTATTGATAATACTCCAAACATTATAAATATAACAGTGGCTACCATGACAAAACCTCAATGCTGATTAAATAGAAATAACACAGCTACGGCAGTATTAAAATCGGTTGAATATAGTCTTTCCATACTTCAATGGTGGTGTGCATGAATTCGTGGTTCCTGAAACCTCTTAGGGGATGATACCTCGGTGTTACAGTGACATTATTTTCAGGCTCCCCGTAACGCCTTGGATCACGAGGAAAAGCTCTTATTCCCAATGGCATTCCGCTTTCAGGATCAGTCAATTGATGCCGCCCAGCGCCAAAAACCTGAATAGCGTCACCCGTATTATAAACATTGATATGCTGCCCAACACTTGCATTTACACTAAATTCCGGTCTTATGGGAGTTCCAAAATTAATCACCGTATTAACGAATATAGGCGGGTTATTCCGTGCAAGTATATTCACTATTTCTTTGTTCACATTGCCACCATGGCTATATCCTATAAGTATCAACGGTTTTCCAGGGTTTACTTCCTTCCAACTTTTTATTTGCCGCGCAATATTCTGGGCTCCTCGTCTAATCGAAGATACAGTTGGTCTCCCGTTCCACTCTGGCTCATAATACTCATGTCCAAAAAGTTTTTTTATATGCGCTCTAACTCCAGCGGTATCATCACCCCAGTGGTTCCCTGCAACTGGGATGGAGTTAAATGCTCCATGAATAAGCCATATAGGAGCACCACGAACTTCTTCCCCTACCCTCGCTCCCACTAACCTGTCTCGCGTTGAAAGTCTATACAAATCAGCCAGTTCATAGCATTGCTGCAAAAGATAATTGTAACTCTCTGCATCCAAGTTTCTAAATAAGTCGTTCATTATATCCGTTCTTCCAACTATCCTTCGCCAGTCGGTAAAATTACTCAGAAAAAAAGATACATTGTCAAATCGACGCCCGCGCAATTTATGTTCATTACGTTCCAGAAAACCGGAAAACGCATTAAACGTCTGTTGTATCAATTCTCGGGCATCCACCTTGCTTATCTCAGGCATAGTACACCCCTCGCTTTTTCAATTTCTCATACTTCAGCAACAACCGAATGTGTTCTTTTTCCTCAAGAATAAACTTCTGTTCCTTAAGCCAGTTTTTTGTCATTTCTACCGCGCCGGCAACAACTTCAGGGTGTTCAGAAGGCCGCAAAAGGAATGTCTTACCGCCTATCTCGACCTCCTGCAACGGGTCGTCTTCATGTTCTTCCTGCGCTTCTGTCATCTGCGCTTCTCTTTCAAGCGCTTCCCGATCAGGATCATGCGTTATCCGACCCTCTTCATATTGTGCCACATGTTCAAGCTCATGTGCGAGTGTTTTGCGCCCCTCTTCACTCTCTGGTTTGAATGCTCCATCTCGAAAATAAATATTTGAAGCAATGGTTATGGCAAGCGCTTGATATGAGCGGGCAAGTTCGTTCGCTGCAGGTCCGGTGTGAACCGTTGCCCTTTTCAAGTCGGCATCGTGCTTTAGACTATGCGATTGAAGCATCACGGTTTCCAGTGGAAACTGCCTGTCGTCTTCATGCGACCTAGGAACATTGTTCTCCGCTTTTTGATAATCGGTCAGATTTTCATCTTGTTTTGCGAATGAAAACAAAGCCTCCCAAATTTCAGGAGATCGCTGCAGGTGCCTGCCTGTATGCAATGCAAGATTGGTCATATCTAGCAAACGTGCTATACCGCTATTGTTACCTCTTCTTAATCGTAGGTCTCTTGGTATCCTTGCCATTTGTTTCTTCCTTGCTAACTATCTTATTTCTCTCTCGTCAAATTTGTTCGTATAGTTCACTTCTGAACTTCAGATGCAATTGCTTTGAAGCCCGTTTTTTCTCATGCGGGTTTCTTTGAACCGTTCCCCCCGCTGACCCTATATCATGAGTTTCGCTCCGTGCCAATATTGGCCGTTTTTGCTTCTCAAGTATTGCCTTGTCCTTCGCGTAATTTGCTTCCATCCTCCGCAAGCGTTCAAGCTCAATATCCTTGGCCTGCTGCGCAGGAGACTGTGTTACATCCGCCAGGCTTGGCGGTGCAGGGGTGCCGGCAGCACTTGTCAAACTTTGTGAGGGTATTGTCTCAGAAGAAAAGTCGGGTTGCACGGCGGTTACTGCGCTTTCCTCACCAATACTTCCGGAAGAATACTCTTTAAGCGCCGCCGCAATTTCGGTGTTCCCGCGTTGTTTTTCATACGCGGGAAATGGAATTGTTGCCGCAGAACTTGACGGCGATGTAAAGGCTCCGGCAATAGCCTGGTTCTTCGGGGACACCGTCTCAGAAGAAAAGTCAGGTTTTGTGCCTGCAGCGCTTTTTCCATCAAGACGCCTTAAAGATTGTCTTACAAGCGGTACGGTTTTAACAACGACATTTCCGCTTTGTTGTGCTGGGAATGCCATTGTGGCCGCAGGGCTTGGCGCAGAATCGGACGCTATAGCAGTCTGTATCAGGCTTTGCGGGGATGTTGTTCCAAAGGAAAGGTCAGGTTTTGTGCTTGTCGCATTTTTGCCAAAATCACGACCCTTCTTTAAAGGCTGCCTTACAAGCGGCACTGTCTCAATTCCGGCACCTGCACCTTGTTGTGCAGGGAATGCTATTGCAGCCTCTTGACCTGCCGTTAATACAGGCGCGGGCGGCACTCCGCCTGCCTTTATCGAATTGTGCGGGGGCATTATCTCAGAAGAAAAGTCAGTTTCTGCGATTATTCCACCCTTTTCTTCAGCGCTCTTTAAAGGCTGTCTTGCAAGCGGTACTGTTTTAACAACGGTGTCTCCGCTCTGCTGTGCCGGGGTAAATGGCATTGCAGTCTGTGGGGCTGTTATTTGTGCTGGCGTATTATTATGAGCAGTTATGCCGGTATCACTTGCATTTTCGCCCGGCACTGTTCCCGGCTCATCTGATAGCAGCGCATCGGCAAAAGCAACACCGCTTATTCTGGAAACTTCAGTTTCTCCATATTTGCCTGAAACACCGGCAAACCGTATCTTTTCAGGTGTTCCCTTCGGAGTACTCCGGCGAAAAACCACCGCATCTCCTGAGGTTTTGTACTTCGGTTCCAGCTTTGTATACAACGCTTGGGAAACCGGCATGCTTTGTGGTTTTTGTGTTTGCAGTAATGCCTTTATATCATTTGGCGTTATCTTACTAACACCAATACGGCTACTCTGGCAATACGCCTGCCTCCCTTCGCTTGTCGAAAGGTTGTATGTTGCCCCGCCATACGTATCTAGCGCACTCAGAATGTTCTGTCGTAAGTCTTCGGCGTTTGTTACCGTACTGCTCATCAAGGCTTCCGCCAGAAATACAGGCACTACAGGATTATCTCCGGTAAGCCGTACGCTGCTTAAAAACGGTTCTGCCTTAGCAACTTCCTCCGCGCTAAAACCATATTCCCTCATAAGTTTCTTGTGCGTAAACACAACTTCATTAAGCGCAAGCCCATGCACCCCGCCGATAACTATCTCATCCACGGTAGTTATTTCTTCTTCAAGGCGCACTTCCTTCTTCTGCAGGTTTTCCTTTTTAGCTTCTGTTACCAGGTCTTCAACGGCTACTTCATAGTATATCTTTTTGTCCATCGCCGCCGTTTGCGCGGTACCTTTGCCAAATCCGGCATCTGACTTTACTGCTTCCACCAGTTCGGCAAGCGGCATTCCCGTACTCATCGCTATCGCCTTGTACTGACCCAAGGCGCGGCTTAAACCCTTGTTCAGTTTGGCTTTCTCTTCCGCTTTGACCTGGGGCATCCCCTGCAAAGCCGCAAGTGCGGCAGCCGCGCCGCCTTTAGGGAGTATGCGCTTACGCTCAAGGCTTTTCACATATTTCTCTTTCGCGCCCTCATCATAGAAATCCACAGACGCAGGCTCACTGAATACCCCGGGTATCCCACTTGTGTAGGTTGTTACTCCGCTACGGGCATTTTCTCCTTCTCCGCGGATTATCGCTCCAAGTGATGTCTGTGCGTTGATCACAGAGGACTCTTTTTTTACTTTCGCTGTATCACCCGCTGTTTTTACACCCGCCTGGCTTTCAAGATACTCCTTTACTAAAGCCGCAACTTCTGCCTTACTAATCCCGCCTTCATAATATGACCATGCCGCATACAGGTTGCTCAATATCGTATCATAAGCCCCTTTGTCTTCAGGGCGTACCGGCAATGCATTTACTGCGGCTGCTTCTTCTGCAGTAAGCCCAAGAGCCTCCGCATCGCTTTTCTTCCGCGGCGAAAGGGGTACGGTTGCAGTACCGCTTACTACGGAGGCAAGTACTGCCGCTGCTTCTCCGCCATGCATAGCGGCAACGCTCAGTTTCCTCTCCAGTTCCAAGCCGCTTTTTTCGGCGGTCTTCGCTTCAGCCTCAGCCTCATGCGCTTCCTTTGCCGCCATCACTGCTCGGTGATCCACCTCTTTAAGGCTGGGAGCAGCCAATTCTTTAAGTACTTCCTTGTACGCTTCAAGCGTTTCAGGAGTCACGGCGCTTATGCCGCCAATAGCGCCTATCCCGCTTACCCCCATAACTTTCACTGCCGCACGTAAATCATCAAGCGTCTTCTCTCTGTCCAATTCAAGGTTCCCGTATGGCTCCCCGCTTTCGGTAACGTACATCAGAAGGGGGGACGATAACAACAGCATCCCCGGATCATACAATATTGCGCCATCGCCGCTACGTATCAGCTCTATCGTTAAAGGTTTGCCCCCGGTAAAACTTTCTCCCTTCTTACCATCAAGCTTAACCCATGTGCCGCTATGATCCCATGCGCCGTACCATCCGTCTTTTTTCACGCTGCTGTTCGGGTTCCACCCCTTGCTAAAGTCTATCCCGCTTTTGCCCTTAAGCCGGTCAAATTGGATTTTTGTTTTCTCAGGAAAGTATTCTTTACTAATAGTCCCATCGCTGTACACGTAAAACAGCTCTTCATTTTTCCCCATCCTGTCCGCAAGCGGCTTTTTTGCCGGGTTATTTTTTTTGTATTCTATAGGCAGGTAGTCTTCGTATCTGAACCCCTGCTTTGTCATTTCGGTTTTGCTTATTATAGTCATTGAGCCGGTGGTGCCCATGTATGTCCACAAGATTCTCTGGTAACAGTGCCCCTTTACTATGTTTTTGATAAACTCATCCTTTGCTTCGTCGTTTAAAGTATCTCCGTCAAAGAATTCCGCGTCGATGTTAATAAAGGAATTATCACCCTCCCTTAATCCTGAACGGACGCAGTGCTCCTCAAAAAGCAGCCGGGCTTCTTCGCGCAAAGGGCTTAAAGCGCTTTCCTCATGCCCTTCTTTTCTTGCGTCTTCATATCTCTTTAGCGAGCCTTCAAGGTCGGCAGCCAGACCTGCAAACCGTCCGCTTTCCAAATACCATGATAATTCACGCAGCATTGTTGTGTCCCCCTTGTCGCAGATTGTTTTGCCAGCTATCCTGTTTCCTGGCTTCGTATGTTTCGTATGTATTCAGTGTGTTCCGCCAATTCCGCATCTCGCATCAATTTCTGCTCAGAATGGATACGGGTTATTTGGGACAGCCATATCCTCCGTTCCCGCATTGTCATCCCCAAAATATCACCCCTCTGCCAATGGAAAAAATACGCTAAATCAGCCGCCTCCCGGTAGATGTCTTCCTGAAGACGGCTTATGCTTCCCCCAATTGTGCAAAACTCCCCATATAGGCGTGCTTGCACGACGGGCAGGCTATCGGCACACGTTTTATCACCTGATGGTTAATCTCGTGCATGAAATCAACCAAAAAATAAAAATCGGCCGGGTTTAGTTTTTCAATAGTCTTGCGTGTAACCATCCGCTCAAGTCCCAACTCGGTAATGGTCTTACTCAACAGGACAACAAAAAAAAGACCGCTTTCTTTCAGTACCTGCGTATCCTCTTCAATGGCAACTAGGTCTTTTACATGAATGAGCCGCATTGCTCCGGTTGCTTTACGACCAGGCTCTACCTTAACTCCGCTCCCATTTGGCAACGTAAATCTGAATGATGTCCTTATATTCATCGCTATTATGCCTCTTATATCTCAAGATTTGAAAAGCGTCCACCGTCTGCTTCAAACGCCGCGTCCTCACGCTCCAAAGGAGAGCCATTCCCGCCATTGCCCGAAGTTGCAGCAACAGGTGTGGTATTGGTTCTGTCGGTTAACAGAATACGGCGCTCCCCTGCTGTGACATACACCAAATCCGCTTCGGTAGTGAAATGTGTCAGTTCTTCAAAGTCATAATGTTTTTTCATGTAAATAATTGCTTGGGCAAAATTTGCCAAGTTGGGTTTGTCCATTCCCGCCACTTGCTGAGAAGGGGCTTTGCCCTCGGTAAAGACAATCGTCAAAGCGTCTGCCAGCGTCTGCGGCGACATATCCTGCAGGGCGGCTCTGATTTCTTCGGCTTTCATATCTGCCCCCCTATTGTATACTGTTCCACCAAGCGGCGAGCATCATTTCCTCCGTGCAGAGATTTATGTTGCGCTTTGCCCCGCAACCCAATGCCAGCGACATTTGTACATTCCATATCATCGCCAATCTCACCTGAGCAATATACAAAAACACAGGAAGTAAGCTTTGCTCCCCGTAGCGGATACCCCTCAAAGCGGCAATGATAAAATATGCAATTGGTAATATCGGCGTTGCAAAAGCCGTTCATTCCGCTTCCGTAGTTTATGCCAATCATGCTGTGGGCAAACACACAATTGTCCATCCGTATATCCAGCGCCTCAAAATCCAGAAACGATGAAGAAATAAAACGGTTTCCGCTCAAATGCGCCCTTTGAAGGCACAAGTTTTTCATAGTTGTATTCACCAGACCTGAATCCAGCCAACGGCTTTTTATTAATGTCAAGCCGTCAAGAATCATCGTATCCAATGCGGCTTTATAAAAAGATGCCCTCAAAAAACTGGATCTAAAGAAGGTGCTGTTTACAAGCTTTGTATTTTGAAAGCTTATATCATTGGCATGGAGGCTTCGTATATCCGCATGTTCCCAGTACGAATCAACTACTTGGAGATTTGCCAGATCGCATTCAACTACTTGACAGTCTGAAAATGTTTTTTTTTCAAGGGCTTGCTCAATAAGGCTGCGGTTTGCTCTACCGTAAAAGTTCACCTTCCGCCTCCTAATCCCAGCGCCTGACGGTTATACGGAGGTTTTCTTTCTTGTCCTGTTCTTCTTGGACAATACTATATCCCAGCCCCCTGACTTTATCCATGATAGTCTCGTAGGCGTATTGCCTTGTGATCCTGTTCATGATGTCTTCTTGTTTTTGCTCAGTAAATGTCTCTATTGCCCACCAATCAGCAACGACTTCATACCCTTTTTCTTTTCTTCGTATACCGATACTGTAGGAACTTCCGGTTTTAATTTCCATAATGCAACCGGTTATAATCTCGTTTTTGCCGTAACCTTTGAGGGTCAAGGTTTCTCCCTCTTCCGCTTCTATAAACCGGATGTCAAGGGCTTGTAGTGCCTTTTTCAAAAAGAGTAAATCATTGATCTTTGTATCAACCTTTGTTATATGAGACACACCCTCTCCTCGAACTCTAGTTGGCGAATACTTCCCTTACAATCTCTCCGGTCTGTATCCTCGCGAAGGCGTTTACCCCTATACGGTGGGTCAAGCTTGTAATCTCAGCCCTAAAAAAATCGCCGTACATTGCGGCGATTCTATAATTCCCGATCACGCGCTGAAATGCCTCATCCTCCGCTATCTCACCATTGCCCCCAACGCTAATTCCGGCTCTGTTTGCCCCCATGCGAACAATGAAATACCTTTGAACACCGTTCACCTCAGAAACTTCAACGATACGGAAGTTTGTGTACACTGGCTCAACTTCAATAATGACCTGGGGCGCGGCAAGGGTCGCTAAAACCGCCCGCGGAAGGGGTGCTATTTCTTGCAAAGTAAGCGGATCGTGCAAAACAACAATGGGTTCAGGAGCCCCCCTGCATGAAAGCAAAATGAAAATAAACGCCAACATAGCGGCGATACGACAATTATTCTTGGTTAGTGTTGTTGCAAAAGATTTAATATGCGCCTCCCTACGGCATCAGCGTATACCGCCGTTCTACCTTCCAATATGACATGGTAAGAATTTACAAGATTTCCGTCGTATGCTACCTGATGATGGGTTCCAGTTGAAATAATGTGGAGTCCTCTCGGAAGAATAAAGTTCTCAAGCGTTTCCCAGCCTACAAACATATCGTTTGCAAAAAAACCCCGCCCCGGCGATGCCAGTGTCGGGACTACCCCAAACTCTTCCATAGAAAGCAAGCTGCCGATAATCTGCACAGAAAGGGAGCGGTATGCCCCCCACACTGCGTCAAATGTGAACTCCAACAACGGGTGCCGCAAAGAAAGCACGTTTACTCCAGTACGTACATTGATGACATCAATATGTAAAATGCTTTCATGTGCGGAAAGTAAAACCCGTCCCCGTATCCGGTAATCTACAAAGGGTGTGGTTGCGGGGATTATCGCATGGCTGTGTGCCCGAAAATCCCCTATCTGCATAACTTTAAACAAACCTGTTGTTTCAAGAATATATCCCAAAATTCGTCTGGGGAAGTCATCTCCTTCCCGTAATATCACACCATTTTTTTCAATAAATGGTGTAGGGGCAAAAATGAAACCACCGTCTGGGAGATTCACCAACTGGAAAAATTCCATATTGAAATCGTCCATGACTACACGCCTTCTATCGTTTCTTATCACCGGGCGTGAAAGCCGCGTATGAAGTTCCTCAATACTGAGTGCTATCACCTTTTCCATTGAATCGAAAGCACCAAAACGGCGAAAGATGGTTATGGGATAACGCGTCTCCAACAAAAAGATGTACAGAAAGAAGTAGTAATAATTTCCCTCTTTAAAAATAAAAGGTTTTCCCATGTAGCGAACCGGAAGAACAAACTGCTCATCCATTATTGCGTTCATTACTACAAAGGGATTGTTCGCCCTGTTGTCACTGAATGTCGCAAACAACCAGCGATCCATTCTCACCGGTCTCATCCTACCTGTATTCACCAACTGTCGGTGCAACTCACTCTCAACGTTAGCAAGGGCACCTGGAGACATTGCCGACGTCCCGCCTACTGGCAACATTATTATCCCTGGCGCGACCATCGACTCATACCGTTCCTGAAGGTATGTTACAACCCTCACTTCGACAGGGCGCTCCTGCCTTCCACGAGAGAAGAGACTACAGGGCACCACCAAAGACGACAAGCCCACTACAAAAAGCGCAAGCATCTTCAATGTCGGCACCCTGCCACCCCCTCTACCGATAAGGCAACAACAGGAACTCAAGAATGAGAAAATCAACTTTGTGTTACGCCCACTCAGCGTCTTCATACACCAGAGAAATGGACTCAGTAATAACGCCAATTTCACTACTGCTCAAATCAGATATGGTCCACCCACACGGGACCGCATTAAACAGATTCCGACGCTGAATCTCGCTGACACCATCACGATCCATGAAAACAATTGACACGGCTTTCTGCTGAGGATCGCCGCGCTCAACGGTCTTCCACCAGTCTCTTAGTTTTTTGTCGCGGGGATCAGCATTGCGAGTCAGGGTTAATGTTTGATATTGCACCTTCCCGACAACTTTGCGTGGGTTCCTATCCATTCCGCCCATGTCATCAGAAACCTCCGCCGTTGCACCGAGACCGGAAACACTTATAAAGTTACCGAAGTCAATGCCGTCAACCTCAACCTTAAAATACGTTTTCGCTGTTGGAACGTAAGCCACCTTGTACTCCTTTGGCCTTCTAGCCTAAAATATATTATTCATCACCCAAGGTCTTCTGGGAGACCCTGAAGACAACAAATTCCGCAGGTTTGGCAGGGGCAAGCCCCAATTCTACGACTACATAACCAGCATCAATGCTTTCCGGAGGGTTCAGCTCGTCATCGCATCGTACATAAAACGCTTCTTCGGGGGAATCTCCGAATAAAGCACCAGAACGCCAGATGTTCAATAGAAACGAAGTTAAATTTCTGGTTATTTTCTTCCACAACGCCCTCGTGTTCGGTTCAAACACTACCCAGTTGGTCCCATTTTGTATTGCCTGCTCGACCATGCAAAATAAACGCCGGACGTTTACATATCGCCACTCAGGGTTGGAGCTAATGGTGCGGGCACCCCAAACCCGGATACCGCGCCCAGGAAACTCCCTGATACAGTTTATTCCCTTGGGATTCAAAAGCTCCTGCTCAGCATCAGTCAAATTATATCTGAGTCCCAGGGCCGTTCTAAAAAGTTCATTGGCTGGGGCTTTGTGTACACCGCGAGTTGAATCAACCCGACCATAAACACCTGCTATGCCACCGGACGGCGGGGCATAAACATTTTGATCTGCTACCGTGTCGTACATCTCGATCCAAGGAAAGTAATAGGCACCCATAACAGAATCACGAGGCATGGGCATCGTATCAATGCCTTTCTCAAGTTCTTCAGGCGAATCAAGCACCGCGAATCGGAAGCGGTTTTTCTCGCAATGTGTTAAAATTGCATCCTGTGCCGCAGCGTCAATTACTCCGGGAGCACAAACCAAGGCAATATCAGGTATTGTGTCAAATAGATACAACCCAGTTTTTTTGCCAACGCCATCATCAATACCAATAATAAGCTTGGCAATATCCGATGGGTTTTCAATTTTAACAGGGGCTTTTGGTGCCTCTGCATTCGCATCTGCAGACTCTTCAGCCTCTTTTTTCGGAGGCAGCTCTTTGAGGTTATTAACATAAGCCTTGGTACCACCATTTTGAAAAAACTGGTATATGGCATGACCAAGCCATCCGCCCGTATGCAAGCCTCCAAAAATCTTGGTATACTGTGTCCAGTTTGTTACCAAAACCGCTTCATCTACCGGTCCTTTTTCGGCTACTCCAAGAAAGCCCACAATATTTGTGGCCCCCGCTTCTATCGGCTTCGAGCCGCTTTCAACTTCTTCAACATAAACACCAGGTGTTTGATAAGTTGGCATTTGTTCCTCGCTTCAGTAGATATTCTAACACAACTCACTAGATTGTGCAAGGAAAAAGTGCGAAAAAAGTAAAAAAAATGCAAAATTTAAATTTAGAAAAAACTTGGAGCCCTTATATTTTGAGTCTCCATAGCATGAGCAGAAAATGCGGCTATCAGGTACTGAGTGGAGCTGCTGTTCGACAACTCTGCTAGATATCCCCACACCCTGCAATTTTAAGGGCAAACAGCCCAAAAATTGTTTTTTTGTAGGAAGTTGTTGTGAAACTGAAATTTTCTAACAACTCTTTTATAACTTCATAGCTTATGTGTGATCACCACTTTCTGATCATAAATTCAAGGTATTATCAGTCATACCTGTTAGATGCGGCATAGAAATTACCTATGATAAAAAGCCCTTTATTTTTACCTTGTAATTTTTTGCTTTGTAAAGAATTACAAACGTTAGATGGGTGCTATTTTCATTTGAAAGGTTGGGGGAAGCAAAAAATCAGACACGCAGCTGTCCTTTGGCGGTGCTTATTGTTATGCTTTCTTTGCCTTCTTCATCTATAAACTCCATACGGTGTTTGCGTGTCTGATATACTTTGCTGCCTCTTACTTTTTCTGTTGAATGTTTTGGCGGCGGCCTTTTCGCGCTCCAGACGGTGCCAAGCACTACGGGGTTTTCAAACCCTTTTCCGACAAAGCCAAGCAACACAGGTGTATTGATGCCACCAGCCGCTATTCAGATAACAGTTAATAGTTAAGAGGGGAAGCACGTTTACGGATGTGTTGCTTTACTCGCTATAGCGCTTACCATTATTTACGCTGCTCCCCCTCGCTCCAGCCTTGCTCAAATGGCGTGGAGTTTTGCAGGGCAAAACTCCTAAAAGACTTGTGAACGGTCTTTAGACCGGAGCAAGTCTTACGCTACCCCCACTTCTGGTTCGTTGCTATTACACCACATTTTTTGCCAATTTTGTAATTAGTTGACACTTCGGGCAACATTTCCTGCATTTACAGCAGCCCACATTGCCGCAAATCCTTGTTGTTCAGTCATCGCTGTAACCTGATATCTGGATTCGACCTTTGGTGAACAACATCATCCTGCCATTCGCAATGAACACCAGCGCCAAAACTAAGTGTGGGTACCGGTGATAGTACATATTCTGGATCAGACATATCCCACAAAGTGCGTAGCTCCATTGTTGCAGGGTTTAACTCAGCCACCGCTCGAATGCCTCCCCCTTCTTGCTGTGCATATATCCTAAAAATATTATCAAACCTAAAAAGTGACCACCCTCCATCTACAAACCAATCGATACTCCATGTAATTCTTTCCATGGTTTCATTTTGAATGTCGAAGACAAAAATATTCCGCTGTCTTCGTCCCAAATGCGGAGAAGACGAGCGCTCATACCCTGGACTATCCCAACCCCCTATGAAACCGATAAACCTCCCGTCTTTAGTAACACGAAAACCAGTCCCATCCCGATTTGACATTATTTTCGTTATTTCTCCCGTGTTGCCATTTGCCATATACAGGTTCCGTGCAGGGGGGGAAGCTTCTGGTCTTTGCCTTGCAAAAAAGAAGGCTATCCTGAAATCACCAGTGAATTGAATGCCAGCCCATGTAACATCCTCCCACACAAAAAGTTCTGAAACATTATCAATATCGTTATTCCGCACGGAATACAATGTCATGTTCCACATTCCACCCCCCCTGGGGCTTCGCACATTTTCAACAGAATAGGCAAACCGCTCGCTATCTTCTAGTGGTGTGAATTGCGCCACTATTTCTGCACTAAAAACAATCGACACCTGTAAGGAAAAAAATAAAATCAGAAGAAAAACTCGCATCTCAATGAACTCCTATTAATTTTGTGCAATAGAAAAAAGCCTATACCCTCTTACTGCGTTTACTGGAATAAAAACATCCGTTGGGTTTGTATCATTTGGATGGCGTTGCCATCCTCGTGCATTACGGTGATTAGTAATAACATCGCTCATAGCTACACCAGGGCGCCAATCATTTTGAGATGTTGGTGAAATTCTGTAGAACAAGGCGGGGGCAACGACACCAGTTGCAGGATTAGAAGCATTTCGCACTACCAATTCGCTTATACCCACCCAATGCGAACCTCGTGTATGAGTGTTGGTGGCACCACTAATAAAAACATGCCCGGCAATATAGTGCTGGTTAGTTGGATGATTCATTAAATTATTAAAATCTGTAGCGGTCAACACACTACGAATGTCTTTAAAAACTAAAGAAGGCCAGTGTGCTCGCAACGGCATAGGCCAATCGATAAGCCCGTCGATATCAAAATATTCATTTGTAGTGGCTATTTGCAACGGCGTTATTGCCATTACCCCAAGAGGAGGAGATGCTTCCCGTTCTCTCTGGGTCACTATAATGTTTGCAACAAGGGCAACGGCGCAGCCTGCTGCACTCATAAGATACTCTGTGCTGCCAATGGTTGTTTCATCTCCCCAATCTCCTGGTGTAGCGCCAAAGTAATGGGTTGCCTGCTGGTTATAGCGTGGAGTTATCGGTATTACCCCTTGTCGCAAGAAGTATCGGGTGTCATGGGGCGGGTTTTCGTGTACACCAGAAAAATACGGATCACGCCGCCATCCATCTTCCGGAAGTGCAGCATTCATTTCCATCAACAGTTCAGAGTCAATCATGCCAGTACGATAATCAGGAAGGCGCTGCATGTACTCCTCTTCAAAGACTCTAATTGCATCCTGTATACGATCGGTTTCTGAGTTATTTGGAGAGGTATATATTCTCAAAGTGTGAAAAGCATCTCTTATCAACATTTGTGAATCTTCTGTTAAACCAGCAAATTCAAACGTTCTCTCAGGATTCCCCACTATGTTTTCAAGCTCTATTGCGTAATGAAACTGATCCAATACCCCATTAGCGCATGTTTTTAATCGTATTGTTCCTCGCCTTTCTATTGTGAGGTCGATTGTCGGAAAAAATGAACTGAAAAATTCATAAGCTGTTGGTATTCTAATCTCAGATGTAATACGTATACGTACTTCTGAACTGACTATTTGCCAGTTTAATCTTTGTATTTTAGTTATCAAACCACTATACATAGGCGTCTTTTGGGAAGCGCGTATCATACGCTCCTGAACATGTTCAGGATAACCGGAAGCATAGTGTTTAATGATATGAGGAATAAGCGTTCGTAGCGAATAATTATATGTCCCATCAAATCGAGACCTTCTAGTACCGGGAACTTGAAAAGTCTCTGTTGTCATATATACCCCTTCTCGTTAAGTACAATAAATTTGCCCAACTTCAAATCACCAAGTTTAATAAAGCCTTCCTCATCTGTTTCTCCGGATACAACCTCACCGTCACAAGTTAATATCGTATACCCATGTTCATCTTGCAGTTTTCCAGTTTCGTTGTCAATTAAATCGTGGTATATATATCCCCTAACCTCAATCAGTTTACTCCGCTCACTCCCCGCTCTATTATGCTCTGCCACAACGTAATATTCAGGCACACTCCAGCCCTGTTCATCAATATCTTTGGCAACATTACTTCCCCTTCCATACTTGCAAATCACAGTCCACGGCAATTCTACTGTGCCATCTTTTACCTCGCCTGAAATATCTGCCAAACGGTTGTCTCTTTCCTCCCCGCGTTCAAATATCTCAAACTTTACCCTTTCCCCATCGTCTATGTTCTTCACTTCACAACAAAGCGTAACCTCATCATCAACAAGAGCTTCAGAGATTTCCCTGCCGTCTTTCTGCAACTTAACA
>Ga0209755_10003728_pt1 | contig 18714 bp, 19 predicted proteins | sample TergutCo191P1_FD_187301 | JGI IMG/M metagenome (GOLD analysis project Ga0209755, IMG submission 187301) | Cornitermes sp. P1 segment gut microbial communities from Petit-Saut dam, French Guiana - Co191P1 (SPAdes) (version 2) | ecosystem: Host-associated > Arthropoda: Insects > Digestive system...
CCGAATTTATAAAAACCATAACCGGCAAACAAACTATCAAATGCCTGCCAACAGGATCACTTATTTTCTTAAACCCCGTCACTGCCACATACATCAATATGCCGCACATAATGGAAAGAACCAATGCATCCAACATCGGCAAAGATAATTTATACTGCACCATGGCATTTGCCCTTGCCACCGCATCTGCCTTGCCGCAGAACATAAGCGAATATCCTACCAAAAGAGTGCCAGCCAAATTGCCCAGATATATAAACACTAAATTAGGTGCTGTTTTCACAGAAACTTCAACCAAATGCTGAACACGCCCGGTGTATAACCCAAAAGCGAAATGGCATACCATAATAAGACCAAGGCTGAACAAAAATGAGCCCACAACTGGATTTTCCGTATTCAAAAAGACTGCTCCGCCGATAGATATGGCGATTCCACCCAATACGGAAATACGGAATAAATCAAGATATTGTTTCATGGTCTAAAATTATAAAAAAAATTTCTAAATTATCACCCATGCAAATAACTTCTTCATCCCAGTTGCGCGGTGTGTTTCCTGCGCTTTTTACTCCGTTGAAAAACGATGACCCGAACTGCCTCTATAACTCCATAGATTACGAAAAAGCAAAAACAATGATAGACGACCTTATAGCGGTAGGTGTACATGGATTTGTGCCAATGGGTACAACAGGGCAAAGCGCGACCGTTAGCCACGTGCAGCACATGGATTTTATGAAATTCGTTCTGGACTATGTTGACGACAGAGTGCCTATAATTGCAGGAGCCGGCTCCAACAGCACAAGAGAAACAATTGAAATAATAACCGAGACTTTGAAAATAACAGACAATGTTCCAATGCTTTGCGTAACAGGTTACTACAACACGCCACCGCAAGAGGGGATTTACGCTCACTTCAAAGCTTTGAGCAGTGAAACCGGCGCAAAGCTCATACTCTACAATGTACCCGGACGCACAGCCAGCTATATACACCCCAATACAATAATAAGGCTTGCCGAAGATAAAAACATAATAGGCTTAAAGCAATCCGTTGAATTCAAAATCGGTGAAAAATATTACGATGACACAAAAAGCATAATTGAGCAAACCAAAGGTCTGGATTTCACACTGCTTTCCGGCGAAGACGGTTCATTTATAGATATGCTTGAACTCGGCGGCACAGGCTTGATCAGCGCAACAGGAAATATCCCGGAAGCCGCAAAAATCTTTGTAAATCTTTACAATTCGTTCCAAAAAGGCGAAAAAGATGCTTGCGATAAACTTCAAGACGAAGCCCGTGATTATGTAGAAGCCATATTCTGCCGCAAAAATCCAATCCCGTTGGGAACATTCTTCAACAGCCCGCTATATTTGCCCTTGGTAAGCGTAAAAGATACGGAACGTGGCGAAGAAGCCGAGCAACGTATTCTGAAATTGATAAAGGAAAAAGCGCAAAGCTTGCTGAAATATGCGGATTAAAATTTGGTTGCTTGCATTTTTCGCAATCAACATTACCCATGCAACACAAGCTTGGGTTTGGAACAGCGCGGTTCAATACAAAAAAGGCAAAACGGATTCCGCAACATTTGCAAAACTGGCGCAAATAGAAGCGGGTAGCCCTTTTGTTCATTCGCAACTGCTCAGGGCAGAAAGCTCGTTGCTCAGGCTCGGATATTTTTCTAAAAACAGCGATGCCAAACTTTACCGCATTGCAAACAGAAACCGCATTGTTCCGGCTTTTGATTTAGCGGATGCAACAGCTAATTTCGCAGAAGCCTCCGTTGCTTATGACGCAGAAAGCGGCGATTTCAATGGCCTTGCAAGGGTGCAGCTTGTGAATATTTCCGGCACTGCCAGGGATTTTTCCTTTGGCGGCGAAAATGCAGAAAACTATCGCTCGGCAGAAATGTCTTATAAAGAACCTTTTATCTTTGGACTGAACGGTTCGTTAAAATTCTACGGCGAATTTGTGGAATACGATTCCACCAGGCAAAGAAATGCGGATTTGAAATACATTCACAAATTGAGCTGGGAATGGCAATATTCCGTGGGCGGTGGCTACAAAAATGATAAAATATTCTCTTCGCTATCGCTGGGCTATGATAGCAGAGATAAAATTCCGCTCCCTTTCAAGGGTTTATTCACAGAAGCAACCGCTGAATTTTCGGAATTTGTCGCCGGCGGCATAAGCGGGCAATATTACCAGCCGTTTTCCAAAAACTGGACTGTTCTTTTGGCCTCAAAGGGCTTTAAATCCGATGATCTGTTTTTTATAGGCGGCCGCAATGATTTTATAGGCTTTCCGCCACGAAGCATAAGGGCAAAGTCTTACGCACTCTCGGAAATGGATTTTCAGTGGCATGGATTGAAGAATTCGGCCTTGCATTTGTTCGGGCAAACCGGTATTTATGACTGGGAGAGGGTTGTTGCTTACGGATTGGGTTGGGAACAGGGCATTTCAAATGCCAGTATAGCTATTTATTATGCCCTTTTGCACGGTTTAAAACCTATGGACGGATTGCTGAACATGTCGGTAAAAATTCTATATTAAACCTTATGAATAAATTTCTTGTGTTTCTCGCATTTTGCGTCTCTGCCGCATCTTCTGCAGAGTTGACCATTACCGCCTTGGATTATAATCAACAATATGCGCAACGGCATAAAACAATAATCTTAAAGGGTAAAAAAGGCACACGCTTTGAAACCACTACAAATGGGCAGGGCATTGCTCGAGTTCATATTTCAGAAGGCGATACATATTCATTTTGGTGCGATGGCATAACTGGTGAGTTTGACTGTGGCTTTGGCAATACTCTCTCTGTTCCTAACGGAGCTGGTTCCGGTGAATGGCTAATACACTATGATGATGACCGCTTTGACCTGAAAGGCGTAAACTTTGCGACCGGAAAAGCCGAGCTTTTGCCTGTTTCGTTCAAGATTTTGGAAGCTACCGTAAAGGGTTTGCAAAAATATGATACTGTTAGGGTTGAGATTTCCGGGCATACCGACAATGTGGGTGGCTTGGAATATAACGACAAACTTTCGCAAGACAGAGCAGATGCGGTTCGCAATTATTTGATTAAAAAGGGCATTGCCGAAAACAGGATTACAGCCGTGGGTTATGGCTATTCGCGCCCAAGGGCAGACAATAAAACCGAAAAAGGCAAGGCTCAGAACCGTCGTATTGAGATTTCAATAATTCAGTAAGGGTGTTTTTATGTTAAATGAAATAGTTAAATCCGGAGATTTTTTGCTGGCAACACCAGCTCTCAAGGGTAGCTATTTTCAAGACTGCATAATTTTCATGGTGGAATGCTCTCCAAGAGCCGGATCCTGGGGCTTGGTGATTAATAGGCATGTGCACATGCCGCTGGACGAAGTTTTTAAAAGAACCATCAAAGCTACCAACAGGTCTATCCCCTGGGATATGAAGGGGCTTTCCAGGCAGTTGCACACATTTTTCTTTGGCGGACCTGTTCAAAACACAGACCCGTTTCAAAAACTTTCGGTCACAATTATAGAAGTAGGAACTTCCGTATTTACCGGTTCTTATGAAATTTCAAAAGGAGTATTTCTTTCTCGCATACCATTAGATATGGAACTTCCCGTATCTGCGCTGATAGCTCCGCAAAACAAAACTGCATGCATGTTCTTTGGATACAGCGGATGGGCATCCGGGCAACTTGAAGATGAAATTTTAAATGGGGCTTGGGAGGTTTCAAATCCCATTCCATTTGATGTATTTTCCAAAAATAGAGACGAGATACCCATAACAGTAAACAGTTTCCGTGAGAATTATGAAAGAAGTTACAGAGCAGGATAAGCAACATAGCACTCATAATGCTCTCAGGCAAATAACGATTGAGCAGAAAAGATGGACCTTGCAAGGCTTCTCTATTTCCGGTCTTTCCACTTACTTTCAAATGTCCGAACTTGATTTATGCGTGGATATGGGCGAGTGCCCCATGAGTGCGCTCAGTTTGAACCATGTTCTTTTAACCCATTCGCATGGCGATCACAGTCGCTGCCTTATGCGCCACAATTCTCTGCGCCGCATGATGCAGAATCCAACTCAAGCTGTGTATTACATTCCTGCGCCGGTTTATGAACTCGCTGTGGACTTGATAAGAGCAGAAACCCTGTTTGAGGGAGTTTCGCAAGAGCGTTTTTATTTGCCGCACCTTGAATGCGTTAAAGCCGGCGAGCGTTTTGCTCTAGCTTATCGCAAAGATTTGGAGATATTGCCGTTTAATGTAAAGCATTCAATTGCGGCGTATGGCTACACCGTTCTTTGCAAAAAGAAAAAATTGAAAAAAGAATATACCGAGTGTTCCAGAGAAGAGATAATATCTTTAAAAAAATCCGGCGTTGAAATAGAATGCGAAGTCCGTGAGCCTATGATATCTTTTATGGGTGATTGTCTGGGTGAATCCTTATGGGAAGAGCGGCATATATGGGACAGCCCAACTGTGGTTTGCGAGTGCACATTTTTAGACGAAGACGAATTGAGCATGGCACGCAAAAAAGGCCACACGCATATAGAGAACATTGCACAGGTACTCAGCAGAGTAGGCAGCAACATGGCATGCCAAAACATAATTCTAACCCATTTTTCCATGAAATATTCAAAAAAACACGTATTAAGCGTTGTAAATAAAATGATCCCGGAAGAATTCAAAGAAAAAGTGAGGGTATTCCTATAATGCAAAAATCATACACAATTCTGAAAATTCTGATAATCCTGCAAATTCTTGTTCAGACAACTTATGCTCTTGACCCCATGTATGAATATCGCTATACTCTTGGGCCCGAAATTCTGGTTCCTGATGCTTTTCATGTGGGAGCTGGTTTTTACACTCGCCGCAATGCCGATGGAAGGCTTATTCTTAATACTCAGGTAGGATTGGCCGATGAATTCGAAGTCGGTTTAAAATGGTTGGCCGGAACAAAAGATAATTGGGTTATTAAACGGGAGAAACACAACGAGAAACTTAATTGGCATATTATTGATATAGGCGTTAAATTCGCCCTTAACCCGCATTTAACCTTACAGGCAGATGTTCCTTTGGCTCTCAACAAAAACTGGGACTGGGGCGGAGTGCTTTCACTTACACGATGGAATGGATATGCAAAGAATTTGTCATTTTTGTCTGAGTTCAGGCTAGGTTTTGGCGGAGCCGCCGGTGACGAAAGTCATGTAAAGCTTGCCGGTGCATTTGTTCCGAATTTTCAGATAGGGCAGTCTCTCAGGGTTTCCGTAGGCACAATACCTTCATTTAGCTTTGAAAACAGCGCAAATGATTTTATGCTGGATATTTTGCCAAAAGTAGAAGTTGGCCTTAAATGGTTCCGCTTAACAGGAGAAGTTGCCATAGGAATCTTAACCTGGGATGCGGAAAGATACAACCGATACGCCATATTTATTGTTTCTGACGTTTGAACTTAGCTTTTCTTCCTTGAGGAGGCGGAAATTCAAAACCTATTTTCCCCTTTTTGTCCATTTTCAGGAAGGCATCAAAAAGTCGGCGGGTTTTAGCAGAGCGAAATCCCTTTATAAGCGCAGTTTTTTCTCCTGCAAGCATGGCTTTCACATGCTCAACCGTCAAAGTTTTGCCCAAAATGCTCTTTGTTACGCGAAGCCCGGTGCTTGAAACAAAAGCTGTTAAGGTTTCGTAAACAGGCGAACCATCTACAGGCGAAGTTCCTATAGGGGTCATAGTGCTAAAATCCAAATTTTCATTTGCAGACAAATCTTCAAAAACAAATTCCACCTTGTTTTTATCATTCAAAATTAAAGCCGCACTGAATTCCTTGCCTTTTTTTGAACGGAATCCATCCAGAGGCCCAAGTTTTTTCTTTTCCAAAAGCTCCGCAACTTCTGCAATGGACATATGCCTGCCGCCTAAAATTTTCCTTATTCTTATGCCGCTATCGGTCTCGTAATTGGAAACTGTCTCGTGTATCTTTTGGCCTGCAGCCTCAGCAACCCCTTCTTTTTTAGTATCGCTCTCTTTGAAATTCTTTATTTTATCGACCATAATAGAGGTTAGGTCTTCAATATCATGCATAAAATCGCTTCTTAAAACCTGGCCTTTTTCCATTAAACCCAGCTTGTATTCCCATTCGCCGGTTAGTTCCGGGCTTGTCAAATTTTCTATTTGCATGGAAACAGCCATGTTTATCAAGTCAAAAGCCTTCCCCGTTGGCAAAAGCTCTTTGCCGTCTCTGGTCAAATACTTATCGGAAATCAGCTTTTCTATTGTCGCAGCTCTTGTGGCCGGAGTTCCCAGCCCCCGTTCTTTCATGGCATCGCGCAGTTCCTCGTCTTCTACCAGCTTTCCGGCACCTTCCATAGCAGAGAGCAAAGTGCTTTCCGTGTATCTCGCAGGTGGTTTTGTGGAATCCTCAGCTATCTCTATTGTTTTTGCAACGGGCTTTGCCTCAGGAGAAGACAGTTTTGGCATAATGTCTTCGTCTTCTTCGCTTTTGCCGTAAACCGCTTTCCATCCGGGATTCTTCAGAATTTTGCCTTCTGAAACAAATGTTTCGTTTTCAACGATTGTGGTCCGTGTTGTGTGCAAATATTCTGCGGATGGGTAAAAAACAGCTACGAATCTTTGGCATATCAGGTCAAAAATTTTGCGTTCCGCTTCGCTTAAAGAGCCCGGGGCATTGCCAGTGGGAATTATGGCATGGTGGTCGCTGACTTTAGCCGTGTTGAATATGCGAGGGTCTTTGTGCACATAGTTGCTTTTAAGGGCAAAATCTGCATGTTTAGCGATGCCTCCGGTCAAGGCTCCCATAGTTCTTTTTACTGTTGCAACATAGTCGTCCGGCAAAAATTTGCTGTCTGTTCTGGGGTAGGTGGTGAGTTTGTGGCGTTCGTAGAGGGCCTGGGCTATTTGCAGCGTGGTTTTGGCAGAAAATCCAAAGCGGCTGTTAGCATCTCTTTGCAAAAAGGTTAAGTCGTAAAGGGGAGGGCATTTTTGGGAAACATGTTTGGATTCTTCCTCAACGCTTCCCGATTTTCCTTCGCATTTTTTTAAGATAGCCTCTGCATCTTCTTTTTTCCAGATTTTTGAGGAGTTCTCCTTCTTGTCCGTCCATTTTCCGGGATAAAACTCATTTTTATCCTGAAAGTTTGCCGTCAGTGTCCAAAAAGCCTGGGGCACAAAGGCCATTCTGCTTTCTTCTCTTTTTACAATCAGAGCAAGTGTTGGAGTTTGAACTCTTCCGCAGGGGGTAAGTTGAAAGCCTCCGAATCTGCTGTTATATGCGGTTAGTCCGCGCGAGCCGTTTATGCCAACCAGCCAATCTGCTTCTGAGCGAGAGAGAGCTGCCGCTTGAAGGTTCTTCATCTCCTCATTTGAGCGCAGGTTATCAAAGGCACCTTTGATTGCGGTCTGGGTCATGCTTTGCATCCAGAGCCTTTTTATGGTTTTGCCTGCAATCCCGGTTTTTCCCTGCTCGTGTTCCAAAATATAATGGAATATGAGTTCTCCTTCGCGTCCGGCGTCGCATGCGTTTATTATAGTGCCTATATCTTTGCGGCGTATGAGCTTGCCCAGGGCTGTCAGGTGAGCTTTGGTATCAGGCAGGGCAGTCAGTTTAAAGCTTTCGGGAATTATTGGCAGGGTAGCCATATTCCAGGTTTTATATTGTTCGCCCATATCTTTTGGGTCAGCTATGCCTACCAGGTGTCCAAGTGCCCAAGATATAATAGTATCATCGCTTTCCAGATAAGCTTTTTCTTTGCGAAATTTACCACTGAGCGCTTTGGCCAAATCACTAGCCACGCTTGGTTTTTCTGCAATTACAAGAGTTTTCTGCACATCGGTGCTTTTTTTCATAGGGTGGAATTTAGTAAAATTCTCTTAGCCCCGGCGATGGAGTAGCCTTCTTCTTTAAGGTAGAAGTGAATTTTTTTGAGTCTATCTATGGAATCTGAGTTATAACGTCTCTGGAGCCCCGTGGTGCGGCTCGGTTTCAGATAAAAATCAAACTCTTTTTCCCAAAAACGCAGCGTATGAGCCGCCACCTGCAGCATTTTGGCAACATCGCTAACACGCACTGGAATATCGCTATTACGGTAGATCATACAGGTTACAATGCAAAAAATGTGCCAAATTAAAGCACAATTTTGTATTTTATTTAGATGGATAAATTTGCCGATAATGAGCATTATGTTAACTAGACTTTTAACCATAGCAGGCTTTGATCCAAGTGGAGGTGCTGGACTGCTTGCTGATATAAAGGCTTTTGAACATTGTAACTTTTATGGTCAAGCGGTTTGCACTGCCCTGACAATCCAAAATGAAGAGACTTTTGAAAAACCAAATTGGCTAAGTTGGCTGCAAATAAAATCACAACTCCAAATACTTTCTAATGTTAGCGAATTCAATTATGTAAAAATAGGACTTGTGAAAAACCGCAAAACTCTAGAGTGCATTCTCAAATGGTTGCACAAAAAATATCCAAGCGCATTTATAATCTGGGACCCAATCCTAAAAGCAAGCTCTGGATTTGAATTTCACAAACAAAACGCTGTAACTTGGCTAAAATTATTGACTTATGTAGATTTAATAACGCCAAATTTACCTGAAGCTGAATTTCTGGGGATTTCAAAAGGCTCAAATGAAACTGCGGTTTTGGTAAAAGGCGGGCACTCAAATAAAGATGAAGATCTGCTCTTTTTGCCCTACCACCCTGCCCCAATAAAATTCAAATTTAAACGCATAAAAGGCGTAGAAAAACATGGCAGCGGCTGCACATTATCCGCATTAGTTCTCGCTAACTTCGCTAAATATAATAACTTAGAAAAAGCTATTTGCGTATCGAAAAAGTCCATGCAAAACTTTTTTCTAAACGGATGCGGCAAACTCGGAGCCTTGAAATGCTGCAATGCCTAACCTGGGACAACTCCTCACTCACACATCTTGAGCAAGTTCGGCAACTGCTTGATGCAGGCGCAAACTGGATTCAGCTTCGCCAAAAAAAAGCAGAAGAACAGGAAAAATTGCAAACCGCCATTGCTGCAGCTACCCTTTGCCAAAAATATAAAGCAACTCTGATAATAAACGACTCCCCACAAATTTGCCTGGAAAGCGGTGCCTCCGGTGTTCATTTGGGCCTCACAGACTACCCTGTCCCCAAAGCTCGCAAACTGCTCGGCAAAGAAGCCATAATAGGAGGCACGGCAAATACTCCCGAACAGGCAAAACAACGGGAGCTGGAAGGCTGCAACTATATAGGGTTAGGCCCCTGGCGCATCACGCAAACCAAAGAAAACCTGAGCAAAGTGCTGGGAGAGGCCGGAATAAAAAAGGTTATAGACCTGAATTTGAAAATTCCAATAATAGTAATCGGTGGAATAACTGCAGAAGATGTGCAAAAGATTTTATCGCTGGGAGCCCAGGGAATCGCTGTGTGCTCCGGCATTGCAGGGGCAAAAAACTTAAATGAAGCCTTCCTTGGCTTTGCCAAAAACATCGCTTAGCAAATCACCTACTGTATCGGAAATCAAATTACCCACATCCTTAACAGCACCCCAAGGATCTGCCCTGAGCTTTGTCTCTTGCTTGCCCACCATTAAAAATAAACCATCCAGAGCTTTACCGGTTGCGTAACTTGCTAAAGTCCCGGAAAGATCCTCGGATAGTTCATCGTAAGGCAAACTTGGCAATGAAGAACCGCCAAAAGCTTCATTTACCAGACCGCTTGTAAGCGGATTGGAGGTTAGGGTACTTAGCTGGCTTTTAAAACTCACATAAGACTTTGCAAATGAATTATAACCCGAAGCCAACGGCTCCCAATACTTATTCGGATTAAACACATCAAGCGACCCTTTTATTACAGGAGAAAAGGCACTTCTCAAACCGGTATATGTTGTATTTGACAAATAAGAGGTTGCGGCAACGGAATCCCCCAGCAGAACTCCCCTAGCATCACTAAAAGACATCCCTAAAATAGCATCTTTGAAAACATTCTCTGCTTCCGGAGCAGCCAATTCTGCCCCTCTGTTTAATGCGATTTTCATAGAATCCGCATAATTATCCAGCGTAGCGCCGAAAGTAGAAGCGTATTGTGAACTCAAATTTGATATATTCAATGCCGTTCCCAATATTTTAAGTGCATTTGTGAAGCCAATAGCATCAAGCTGATTTGAAAAGTTGCTCACTTTATGCAATACATCTTCTACCGTATCCGGCAAAGCTATTTCTACCAGCTTGTTCCCCAAATATCCCGTAACGCACTCACGGGTTTTACAGGAAGAATCCCCCAAATTCAAGACTGCAGTTTTACTGCCCAAAACCAAAGCCTCCTGCAAGGCTCCCACCATCTTCTCCTCTGTCAAAACTCCGTCTAAATCAAGCATATCATGCAATCCGCATGAGAACAGGAAAAAAGCGCAGACTAAAAGGAATTTTCGCATAAATCCTAATATACAAATTTTTATATTCCATCTGTGCCGCTCCTGTTTCTTATGCTTTTTTCTTCTATTGCCTTTGCTCAGATACCGGGCGAAACACCTGCCTTAACCACGCAGCATCAACTTGTCGCAATGCCCACATACACTTACACCAGAATGCCAGGTGCGCTTGGCCTGGATGCAGAAGAAGCAATCTGGACTCCGGAAAAATGGAAAGACCGAAGGCTTTTTGGCCGCTTTGTTCCCATAATGGATTGGAATATCCCCTCTCCCAGCCTTTGGTTTTACACCGGAAACGAACTCGGAGATCAGCTTTGGCAGGAACTCGCAGACGATAGCAAACGGCCAAACTCAACGCCCATGCTCTACGGAGGCTTCACTACCCCACATTTTAAGGATTTTTATGCAATAGCCCAGTTCAACCAAATAGACCATTTCAGCGAATCCAGCATGGATATTCGCAAAAAACGCATCAATAATTCGCAGAAATTTTCATGGTTCGGCGAAAATTTGCCCGCATATTCAGGGGTATTCGGCGGCTTTGGCTATAAAAACACAAGCGTTTTGGTTGGCTCAGAGTATGTTTGGGCATTGAATGAAGAAGACACCACCTGGGTTCCCATACGCATTAGCCCAAGAGTCGAGGGCAACGCCTGGTTTGAGTTTATGGAAAAGAAGGTTGAACTGCACGGTGCTACGGAAAAATTCCAAATACAGGATAGCGCAGCCGAGACACGCAATAATTTTGGGCTCAGGCTCAGAGGTGAAAATACAGGCGGCGGTTTATATGTGAGTAAAACAGAAGATAAGGAAAACATAATTATATGGGCGGAGTTCAGCCATAGCTTTTTTGATCGTTTCACAAATAAAGGATTCATAGAATTTTATGATAGCATTGCAATTACCGATAGCCTGGAATATACAATAAACATAAGCAATACCACCGATTTAATCATAGGAACATTGTTTAGAACAAATGCCGTAAAGATATATGGAGAAACGAGTTACGACTTTAAACCAATATCTATGAAGACCAGGGCTTATAAAAACTATGCTTCTGATTTTCAGTCCATAGGCATTGATAGCGAGGTGGCTTACAGGTCTAGAATTGCGGAGGCCGGAGCTGCGTATTCAAAGGAGTATTTTGATGATTACAATGAAAATTCAGCCAGGCTATTTTTGAAATACCGGTTTTTGCAGAATCTGATTTTTGCCCATGAATGGGTTTATCGCGAGCATCCCAATATGTGGTTTTGGAACGCCCAAATAGAGCAAAAAATCCCCAAATTGAATGCTTCTCTTTATGCGGTGTGGCTGAATGCCCTGTCTAATAACACAAAGGATTTTTCCTTTGGTGGCGTTAACAGAGCCAGATTCTATTGTGGCACTACCCTCTCATTCTGATGATTTCGTTGTAGGCTTCCATAGTTTTGTTGCGAATTTCCAGCATAAGGTTGAAGGCAACTTTCGCTTCGCCAACTGCCAGCATAACCTGGTGAACATCCTTTATTTCGCCGGCTACCATCTTTTGGATTGACTGGTCGGCGTAGTTTTGCATGTGGTTTACATCGGTTAAAAAGCCGGTTAGCATTTCACCAAAGCTGGGAGCGTCTGCTTTTTGCGGCCCAATGCGTTTTGGATCCAAACCGGGCGCGAGCGGTTGAACGGTGTCGCTCAAAGGCTTTGAATTTGAAACTGGACTGCTGATGTCGCTATACATAGTCACCTCTAATTTAGAAAAATCATGCCCTTACATCTATGAAGTTGCCACGTTCACGAACGGGTAAGCCCTCTGCACTCCTTTCACGCAGAGCGCCTACCCGTTCCTCTATTGATCCTTCAAAATCCGCTGCAACTGCCCTATTTTTATTTTCGGCTTTTACAGGGGAAACTTTAGCCGCAGTGGAAGCTGCAGGCTCAAGCCCGATTTCCTTTCTTTTAGACTCCAGTAATGCACGCCAGTCGGTTTTGTCGGCTACTTTAGTAGCCGCTGCCTGTTTGGCTCTTGCGTTCTCGCGTATTTCCATGAATTTTTGAACATCGATTTTCATTTTAAACCCCGTTAGTTAGCCAAATCCAGTGCCTTCATCAGCATCGCTTTTGTGCTGTTGAATGCTGTTGTATTTGCTTCATAAGCTCTTGTTGCAGTTATCATATCAACCATTTCTTCTACAATGTTTACATTCGGCATGTGCACGTAGCCGTTTTCGTCTGAGTCCGGGTGGCCTGGGTTGTACACCAGTTTGTCAGGTCCTTCGTCTTTGCTTATTTCCAGCACTTTTACGCCGCTGCCTATGTTTTCTCTGGATACCGGCCATTGCGGTTGCGGTATGCGGATGTGCCCGTCTTGGGTTTTTGAACCGCGAATTTTGTTTTGTTCTTTTACCAAAAACTGGTCAAATTCATAGGGGTCAGCTTCCAGAATAACATGCTGCCTTTTGTAGGGGCCGCCGTCTGGAGTGCGTGTGGTTTCTACGTTTGCTATGTTTGAGGCAATAACATTTTGCCTTACGCGCTGAGCTCTTAAGCCTGTTGCGCTTATATTCAAACCGGAAAACAGTTCTACCATTGCCATAAGTTATGCACCTCCTTTGCTGCCTTTGATGGCTTCGCCTATTGTTCCGCTGCGGTCTTTTATGAATGCAGTGGCAAAATTAAAAGCTATTTCATTTTCAGCCAGTTTAGCCATTTCAATATCTATGTCCACATTATTTATTTCGCCGGGTGTTGTAAAGTCGTTTACTCTGTACCCTTCGCTTTTTACATGTTCCAGTTCTGGTCTGCCTAAAAATAAGTGGTTGCCGTGTGTGCGGCTTCCGGGCATGTTGAGTTCTTTATCCAGTGCTTTGCGCAGTTGGTCTTCAAATGAGACTTCTATGCGGCGGTAGCCCGGTGTGCTTACATTGGCGATATTATTGGCTATTGCCCTGCCTCTATGGGCATAGGCATCTAATCCCTTGCTCGCCACAGGGATGCTCGTTTTGTCCAGAATTGCCAGTTTTGTGAGCATAGTAACCTCGTAAATGTTATATGCAAAAATCGTGCCATTTTGTTTAATGTTGAAATTCATTCCATATTGGAATACGGTTATGAATTTTTTATTTGACATTTTCAAAATTATTTGCTATATTATTATATAGCGGCGTTGGATATTTTTTGGATATTTTCGTCGTAAAAGTTCGGGGCGGGAATGTTCGCAAGAAGATTTTTCTTCACGACATTTAATATACCCTCGAACTTTTTTATTTCAATAATTTCTGTGGAGTATATTCTTTTACCGACATATTTATGTTTAATCAGTTTGGTTTCTCTTACCGTGATATATGCTATTGCATCACTAAAATATAGAATGGCAGCATATCTATGTATAAAGAGGTTAGGGTCTCCATTTTTATCTGTATATTCCAGAATTTTAATAGAATTAACAAATAAATTGTCAATGTCGGAAGCTACAGCATAGTGTTGTTCTCTGGTAAATCCATTGTTTATAGATTTTTGCACCGCAGCATTTGACAGCATTTTCCCTATTGAAGTTTTACTTAGCCGCACTTCGTCGCCATTTTGAGCATTTCTGAGCATTATTTGACTGTCATTCCCAAGCAAGCCAATTAGTTTACTGCGGGCTTCATCATAGCCAATGCCCTTTTTGTACATTTCTGCCCTTGCCTTTTCCACCGAAAAAAAATTCTCTTCCATATATACTTAGACGGAACTCAGAGGAAAAAAAACGAAAAAAATGCAAAAAAAAATGCAGAGGCGTGTAAACCTCTGCATTTTCTCAAAAACTCAGCTCAGATTATTTCAGAACAACATTTACAGTCTGTGTGTAGGAACCGGACTGTACCACAGCGTAGTAAACGCCAGGATTCTGCCCCATAAGGCTAAATACTTTGTTTCCAGCCTGAACCGAACCGCTAAGAACCTTCTGACCTGCTAAGGTATAAAGAGTTACTGTTGCATTTCTGTCAGAAGAAATATGCAATGCACGACCGTGAGTAGCTACTGTCAAGCCCATATTCGGGTTGATTTTGAGTATTGGAGACAGACCGTTACAATTATTTGTGTTATGAAGAGCATTATGCCCATCACCATCAGGTCCACCATAACTCTGGCAATTGGACTTTTTAAAATCACAATCCCCTTCAGCATCTGCAGCTAACAAAAAGCAACCTGCGGCAGCAGTTGATGTTGCTGGCCAATAGCAATAAGCGTTACAGCTTGCTTGTTTACCGTCATAAGTTGGAGTGCTAGTCGGGCAAGCAAGCCTACCTGATACATCATCCTTAGCTCCGCATATTGAACCAGACCAATATTGAGCAGCTCCCTGGCTACAATTAGCCACATCTGTTGTGGTATATACAAGATCACACCAATCAGTGCCATCAGCCCAATTGCAGCATCCTAATGGGTCACCTACGGAACCTGGTCCCGGAGGATTATTGTCTTTGCCAACAACAAATGTACCTCCCTGACAGAATTTATCAGCACCTTCCTCAACATCACCCTTATTACCACTAAATACCCAAGCGTTTTTCGCGCAATTGGCCCGTTTCTCTGCAGCAGTCTCATTAGCATCAGCTGTAATTTCATAGCAGCCGCCACCCGGACTCCACAAACAAAATTCCTCTGCACTCGCTTGCGAAGCAAACGTTGCAATAACCATAACCGGTACTAAAAATACCTTTTTCATAGAAAATCTCCTGTTTAAACCATTCCATTACATAATATACATTAAAAAATGACAAAGCGATCATTTTTTTTACATTTTTTTTGTTTTTTTATACTTTTTTGTGCATTTGTGTGATGAATATCACATAAAATTGACTTTTTTTTGCTGAACCCAAGCCATGAAATCTGGCTTTTTCAGCATTTATCAAGAAATTTCCCCGTCCAGGACTTTTTGCATTTCGCAATCTGCTCCGGAGTTCCCTCTGCTACAAGATAACCACCGTGCTCCCCAGCTTCCGGACCCAAGTCTATAATCCAGTCTGCACATTTGATCACATCCAAGTTGTGCTCTATTACAATCATTGTGTTTCCCTTATCCACCAGCTGTTGCAAACATTCCAGCAGGCGGCGAATATCTTCAAAGTGAAGGCCGGTTGTGGGTTCGTCTAAAAGGTAAAGCGTTTTGCCTGTGCCGGGCCTGCGAAGCTCGGTTGAGATTTTCATCCTCTGCGCTTCGCCACCGCTAAGCGTTGTGCTCGGCTGCCCCATTTTTACATAGCCAAGACCTATTTCCTGCAAAACGGTCAGGGGCTTTGCGATTTTGGGCAGGTTTTCAAAGAAAATCAGAGCTTCGTTTATGCTGAGTTCCAAAACATCGTAAATGTTTTTGCCTTTGAAAAAGATCTCAAGCGTTGCATCATTAAAGCGTTTGCCTTCGCATTCGTCGCAGGTTATTTGTACATTGGGCAAAATTTGCATTTCAATTTCTATTACGCCCGCTCCGCAGCACTTTTCGCAACGACCGCCATGCACATTAAAGCTAAAGCGGCTTTTATTGAAACCCTTTGTTTTGCTTTCCGGCAAACTTGCGAACAGATTTCTTATATCATCGTAGATTTTTGTGTAAGTTGCTGGATTTGAACGTGGTGTTCTGCCTATTGGGCTTTGGTCTATTTCTATCACTTTGTCAATGTGTTCTGCACCTTTTGCGGTTTTGTTTGCAAGTTCTTTTTTCAGGATTTGGTTTACCAATGTGCTTTTGCCGCTGCCGCTGACTCCTGTCACGACTGTTAAAATTCCAATAGGAAATTCCACATCTATATTCTTCAAATTATTAACTTTAGCCCCCGTTATACTAATGCATCGTTCTGTTTTTTTTCTTCTTTTTTTGGGGATTTCAATTTTTCGTTTGCCGCTTAAATATGCTCCCGTTATGGATTTTGGATTTTTTTGCAGATCTTTTACCGTGCCTATGGCTACCACTTCACCGCCTTCGCTGCCTGCTCCGGGGCCTATGTCTGCTACGCAATCGGCTCGGCGGATGGTTTCTTCGTCGTGCTCCACTACTATCAAGCTGTTACCCTGGGCTCGCAGTTTTTCAAGTATGTCCAGCAGTTTTTCGTTGTCTTTTGCGTGAAGACCAATGCTTGGTTCGTCAAGAACATAAAGAACACCTTGCAAGCCTGCACCCACATGACCTGCCAGCCTTATGCGTTGGGCTTCGCCGCCGCTTAGCGTTGCAGAGCCTCGGTTCAAAGTTAAATATCCAAGACCCACTGTTTGCAAAAAACTGAGCCTGCCCTTTATCTCTCTGAAAATTTCTCTGCCTATTCTTTTTTCCTTTTCGCTTAAATCCAATTCTTCAAAAAACTTTACCGAAGCATCAACGGAAAGAGACGATATTTCGCTTATCCCTTTTCCGTGAAATCTCATTGCCCTTGCCGCAGCGCAAACTCGCTCTCCCTTGCATTCACCGCATGGTTCAATAAGCATATATCTTTGCAACAGATGAATATGCCACTGATCCCACAATCCTTGAAGAGTTGGAATTATCAAATCTAAAATAGCATTTTGTGTTTTTTCCGGCAATTTTTTCCAAGGCACGGAAAGATTTTTCGCTATAGCTTTATATTCCGCATGGCCAATGTCGCTGAATATCAATCTGCCGTCTGCCGTGCTTGCAATGATTGCGCCGTCTTCTATTGAAAGCTCCGGATTTATCAGTTTTGAAGCTTCTATTTGATAGCTTTTGCCAAGCCCTTTGCATGTTGGGCACTGCCCTTGCTTGTCGTTAAAAGAAAAAAGCCTCGGCTCAATTTCCGGCAAAGAAACTCCGCATTTTGCGCAAGCAAGGTCTGCGCTCATAACAACATAATCATTGAACATGAATGAAACTAATTTGCCTTTATTTATTTTAAATGCCTGCTCCAGAGCTTCCATAAATCGTGTTCTATTTTTAGGTTCAATTGAAATTCTGTCTATAACAGCATCTATTGAATGTTTTTCATAGCGAGCCAGTTCCGGAATTTGCTCGTCAAGCTCGTATATTTTTCCGTCTATCCTGGCTCTCGCAAATCCCTTTTCTTTCAACTCCGCAATCTCTTTTCTGTATTCTCCCTTTCGCTCACGAACTATTGGTGCCATTACAATCGCCGACTGCCCTGCCCTTTCCTGAAAAATATTATCTGCTATTTGCTCCAGGGTTTGCGCTTTTATCTCTTTGCCGCACTTTGGACAATGCGCTGTGCCAAGCCTTGCGAAGAGCAATCTGTAGTGGTCAAAGATTTCAACAACCGTGCCGACTGTGGAACGTGGGTTGCGGTTTATTGTTTTTTGGTCTATGGAAATTGTGGGTGAAATTCCCCTTATGCTTTCTGCATCCGGGCGTTTCATTGTGCCTATAAATTGACGGGCATAAGCTGAGAGCGATTCTATGTAGCGTCTTTGGCCTTCTTGAAAAATTGTGTCAAAAGCCAGACTGCTCTTGCCGCTGCCACTGACTCCCGTGATAACAACAAATGAATCTCTCGGCAGATTTATGTCTATGCTCTTAAGATTATGTTCTTTTGCTTTGCGTATTTCAATTAAGCGGCTCATATTGCAATTCAAGTGTTGTTATATATTTTCCGTTCGCGATTTTGCAACCATAAGAGTGGCGCTTTTCGTAAAGCATATCCAGCCGGGCCTGCATATTGGCAATGCCTATTCCGCTACCGCTCTTGTCCTGGTCGGTCTTTGGGAAATATGTGTTTGAACTTTCAAAAATAATTTTTCCGTTTTCTGCTTGTATTTTTATGTTTATTGAGCTATCCTCCACCGAAGGCCCTATGCCGTGTTTGAAAATATTTTCCAAAATCGGTATCAGCAAAAGCGGGACTATTGGAGCGCTAGGCTCCTTTAAATCCGCTTCCAGGCAGAAATTGAGTTCCGGGCCGTAGCGAAGCTTCATCAAATCCGCATAATTATTTAAAAACTCCACTTCTTGCTTTATTGTCACAGAACTGGCTTCCGAGTCGTAAATCACTGAGCGAAGCAGTTTTGAGAGCTGTTGCACGGATTGCTTGGCTAACTCTTTATTTTCGTCTATAAGAGCTAAAATATTGTTGAGCGTATTAAACAGAAAATGCGGCGATATTTGCATTTTTAAAAAAGACAATTTGGACAGCGTACTTTCAAGTTCCAATTTTTGCACCTGTTCTCTGAAATGAAACCACATTGAAGTTGAACGAACCGCTATAGCGATGCCATTTATGAACAGAAGCCCAGCGAGGCCCTTCAACAGATACCCGAATGGAACCTTAGACTCCGGAGGTGGCGGTATAACTCCGGCTGCCACAGCATTGCTC
>Ga0209755_10003729_pt1 | contig 18714 bp, 13 predicted proteins | sample TergutCo191P1_FD_187301 | JGI IMG/M metagenome (GOLD analysis project Ga0209755, IMG submission 187301) | Cornitermes sp. P1 segment gut microbial communities from Petit-Saut dam, French Guiana - Co191P1 (SPAdes) (version 2) | ecosystem: Host-associated > Arthropoda: Insects > Digestive system...
CAACTATATAGAAGGACTTTTCCTGTCGTCCGGCATTTTTGCAGATCCGGACGCCGTGATGGAAAAAATGGTCCGGACCGCGCGGGAGCTTCGCACGGAGGCGGGCTTCGGCGGCTATATCCACATGAAGATAATCCCCGGCAGCGGCGAAAAGCTTATCCGGGAGGCCGGCCTGTGGGCGGACCGCCTCAGCGTGAACATCGAGCTTCCCACCGACAAAAGCCTGAAGTCCCTTGCCCCGGACAAGTCCGGGCGGGAAATCATAGGCGCGATGGGCGGCTTCTCGGATCTGAGCCGCGAGTTCGAGGAAGCCCGGCGCAGGCCCGCCTTTATGCGCCACGGCAGAAGCTCCGTTCCGGCCTTTGCCCCGGCGGGCCAAAGCACGCAGCTCATAGTGGGGGCCAGCTCGGAGGACGACCGCCAAATCGTGAACCTTTCGAGTTCGCTGTACCGCAAGTTTTCCCTCAGGCGGGTTTACTACTCGGCCTTCACCCACCCCGGCGCCAAAGCCGGCGATCCCCGCCTGCCGGAGCTCGCCGGCCCGCCCCTGGTGCGCGAACACCGGCTGTACCAGGCGGACTGGCTTATGCGCTTCTACCATTTCGCCGCCGACGAAATCCTAAGCGAGTCCGAGCCTTTCCTGGACCCGCACATCGACCCGAAAACGGCCTGGGCCCTGCGCCACCTGGACTTTTTCCCGGTGGAAGTGAACCGCGCCGACTACGAAACCCTGCTTAGGGTTCCAGGGATAGGCGCAAAAAGCGCGCGGCGGATAATCGAAACACGCCGCTCCCGCAAGGTGGGCTTCGAAAGCCTTCGCCGCATGGGCGCGGTGCTGAAGCGCGCCCGCTATTTCGCCGCCTGCGACGGCTCGTTCATGGAACGCCCCGACGACCCCGTCCGCATACGCCGCCTTCTCGCGGACACGGACGGCGCGGGGCTGCAGCTTCCGCTGTTCGAGTTTTGAGCGGCGATTCGCCATCGACTTGTGAATTAAGTCGGAAAAAATGCCGATAATACGGGGTATGAGACATATGAATATTTCTGTATTTGCCTGCTTTATCGCCGTTCTGCTCGTTCCGGTGAGCGTTTCGGCCCAGCCAATCCCGGCTTCGGCGGGAGAGGTGATTTTCAGGCAGGAGGGAATCGCTTCCTGGTACGGACCCCAATTTGAAGGGAGGCCGACGGCCTCGGGGGAAATTTTTAATTCGTCCCATTTTACCGCGGCCCATCCCACCCTGCCTTTTGGGACGTTTTTGATTGTAACCAACAGGAACAACAATCGACAGGTTTCGGTCAGGGTGAACGACCGCGGGCCTTTTGTGGAAGGACGGATAATCGATGTCTCCCAGGCGGCCGCCGAGCACCTAGGCATTATAGTTACGGGCACGGCTCCGGTAATAATCGAAACGATTCCGGGAGGCCTTCCGCCGACCCAAGCTTTCGCGCCGCCGCCGCAACCGGTTCAGCCGCAGCCTCAAGCTTTTGTCCAACCGCCTCCGCAGCCCGTCCAGCCACAGCCCCAAGCTTTCGTGCCGCCTCCCCAACCGGTCCAGCCGCAGCCCCAAGCTTTTGTGCCACCGCCTCCGCCCGTTCAGGAGCCTCAGCCGGTTCAGCCTCCGGCGCCTGTTCACTTGGGAACGACCACGGTTCCGACGGAAGTGTCTCCCAACGTGCCCATAACGATAAACATATTCCATGCGCCGCACGAGCAACAGCCGCCCACCGTGGTAGTAACGCCGACTCCGCAGCCTGAACCGGCGGTGCCCGAGGCGGCCGCCCGGCCTGAACCTGCCACGGTTGTGCACAGGGCCCAACCGCCGGCCCCGGTTCCAGCTCCGACTCCGACTCCCCCGCCCGCCGTGGTGGAATGGGAAGCTCCGCGGCCGGTGCCGGTGCCTCCGCAACAGCCCGCGCCGGTTTGGATGCCGGGCCCACACCACGCCCCTCCGGTACACGTAGCGGAAGCCGCCGCGCCGCCGGAACCGCAGGTCGTGGTCGTAGTGGAGGAAAGGCAGCCCCCGGTGCAGCCGGCTCCAGTTCCGGCGGCTCCTCCGCCTCCCGTTCAGCCGACACCCGTGGTCGCTGCCACGCCGGCAGTTCCGGTTATAAACGCCGACCCGAACGGCATGTACAGGGTGCAGGTGGGCTCCTTCAGGGTTGCCCGCAACGCGGTGGATACCTTCGTCCGGCTTAGGGCAAACGATTTTGAGCCGAGCTACGAGCGGAACGGGGAATTCTTCCGCGTGGTGCTTGCCGGCATACGGGGAACCGAAGTCCAGTCCACGGTTGAAAGGCTGGCAATGCTTGGCTACCACGGCGTCGTCGTGATGGGAGAATGAACGAACCCCGCCGCAAGCAGCGGGGTATCGTTCCTTCTCCCGTGGAGTTGCATTCGGGGTTTAATACCTTCTTAACCGCCCCAAGGGCGGGGCATTAAACCCCTCAGCACGAATAAAGCCAAAGCTTCCGCAAGGCCCAAGCTTTGCGGAAGCGGGAGCTTCAAATCTTTTCCTAATTCGCCCACAATACACCCATGAACAAACGTACTTTACGGGCAGACTTTCTGCTGCTGCTTACCGCCGCGATCTGGGGCTTTGGTTTTGTCGCCCAGCGTTCAGGCATGGATCACGTAGGGCCGTTTACCTTTAACGGCGTTCGCTTTATTCTTGGAAGCCTTTTCCTGTTGCCCATCATCCTAATCCGGAAAAGGTCTTCGACTGCGGGCGTGGAGTCGCCGCCCGCCAAAAAGCTTTTCCTGTATTCCTTTGTCGCAGGAAGCTGCCTGTTCTTGGGCATAACGCTGCAACAGTTCGGCATCATGTTTACAACGACGGGAAACGCGGGCTTTATAACCGGGCTCTATGTGGTGCTCACCCCGATCTTTGCCATTTTCCTGGGAAAAAGAACGGGCCCCGCTACGTGGTTTGGCGCGGTGTTTGCCCTGAGCGGGCTGTACTTCCTTACCGCCGTGGGCCGCATGGATTCGATAAACCCCGGCGACATTCTCGTTATGGGAAGCGCCGTGTTCTGGGCCCTGCACGTGCTGATAATCGACCGCCTGGTGCGGGACACAGATCCATTGATTCTGGCTTCGGGGCAGTCCGCCGTGTGCGGCCTTATGGCGATTGCCGGAGCTTTCCTTGTGGAACCATTCATCCATCCACTGATGGCCTGGATCGATCCGGCGCTGCTGGAGGCCGGCACATTTGGCTGGCTCCCCCTCCCCTCCCTGATTGCCGGCCTTTACGCGAACGTTGTCGCGCTTCCCGCCGAGGCGCTAATACCCATTCTTTACAGCGGAATTTGTTCCACCGGAATCGCAAACACGCTTCAGGTTATAGCTCAGAAGGACGTGCCGCCGGCCCATGCCACGATCATACTTTGTTTCGAAAGCTCCTTCGCGGCCCTTGGCGGGGTTCTGCTGTTTTCGGAACGGGTAGGCGGCTGGACATTGCTGGGTTTCAGCTTGATGCTTGCAGGGATGCTTGTTACGCAATGGGGAACCCACAAGCGCAGGACGGTTCCCTAACCAAGCATGTCCGCCAAAGAAGCGACGTAGCGATCCGCGCCGGGCAGAAGCTCTGGGCTTCCCACGGCGATAACCCGCATGCCGCCGGCCCTTGCCGCCTCAACTCCGGCAAGGGCATCCTCAAAAACGACGCAAAGCCCTGGCTCCAGGCCGAGGGCCTGCGCCCCTTTCAAAAAGACTTCCGGATCAGGTTTTGCCTTTGACACGGAGTTGCCGTCGATAACTGCGTCGAACAAGGCGGCAATGTTAAGACGGTCGAGAATAAGCGGGGCGTTTTTGCTTGCCGACCCAAGCGCGATGCGAACGCCGTTTTCCCGCAGCCGCAACAGGTACTCCTTCGATCCGGCAAGCAGGGCGGTTTCGTCCAGGGTGAGAAGGTATTCCACGTACCAGGCGTTTTTGCGGTCGGCGGCCCGTTCCTTTTCGCCTTCGTCCATCGCTATCCCGCCCGTTTCCAGAAGGATTTCCAGGGAACGGATTCGGCTTACCCCTTTCAGCCGCTCGTTGTCAGCCTCGGTAAAGTCGAACCCAAGCTCCACGGCAAGCCGCTTCCAGGCCAGGTAATGATACTTCGCCGTATCGACCAGCACGCCGTCAAGATCAAAAATCGCGCCCTTGACGTCCGCGTTGCCAAGGCCGAAAAGGTGTTGCGTTTTGTTTGCGTTTTCCTGCATACGTTTACTCCTTGCAAGCCGGTTGCCCGGCGGAAATGTCCGCGCCATCTTTTGTAACGGTTACCTTGTATTCAACTCCGCGAAGAACAACGGTGAAGGCCACCTTTTTCCATGCGGAGGGAAGGCGCGGAACGATTTTCATTTCGCCGTTTTCGACGGAGAAGCCGCAAAACCCATGGATTGCGGTAAGCCAGGCACCGCCGTTCGCCGCAGGATGGGTTCCGCCGATGTAGACAAGGCCGGCAAAATGTTTTGACTTACCCGTAATATCGATCTCGGCGGTCTTTACAAAAAAGGGATACGCCCAGTCGCTTCCGCCAGTTTCGCAGGCAAGCAGGGCATACATGCAGGCGGAAAGGCTGGATCCGTGTTCGGTTCGTGGTTCGTAGTAGTCAAGGTTTGCCTTTTTTGTTTTCGCGGAATAGTCATTTCCAAAAAGCGTCAACATTGTTACCACATCCGCCTGCTTGATGATCTGCGTGGTAGACGCAACCCCGTTTCCGGTACCCCAGTATTCCCGTTTGTCCTTTAAGCGCAACCTCACAGCATCCAAAGAACAGTCTTCAAGGCGAAAATAGCCGTCAAACTGTTCAATTATGCCCCGATCGTCCGGCTGGGGCATATAAAAGCTTTGCATTACGGTTTCCATGAATTCGAGATCCCCGCCGAAGCCGATGTCGTCAATCAGGCCATCGATAAAAGCAGGCGCGCTTTCGCGAAACGCTTCAATATAGCCGCGGGCCGTCTCGAAAACTGACAATACCATTCTGTTGGTAAACGCATTGTTGTTCACCCTTTCATGGTACTCGTCGGGGCCTACAACGTCCAGCAATTCATAACGTTTGCGCTGCGGGGAATAATACAGGTAAGACAGGAAAAAGCGGGCCGCCTCCAGAACGAGCTCCATGGCCCCTTCGGTAAGAATGGAAAAATCGCCGGTATGATCAACGTATTTTTTTACCGCATACACAATGTCGGCACTAATATGAATTTGCTTGTCGCGAAAATAAGTACGCACGGGACGACCGGTGAAAACATCGGTAACATTAAAGTCGGTACAGGCATCGTCCCCCGTCTCTTGGCTTTCCCAGGCAAAAAACGCCCCACGATAGCCGTATTCGGCGGCCTTTCGTTTTGCCCCTGGCAGGGTTTGTATTCTGTAGCGGATGAATTGGGCTACAAGCTCCGGCCTTGCGGTAAGGAAATATGGGGAAATAAACATTTCCGTATCCCAGAAAACCGCGCCCTTGTAGGTCTGGCCTGAAAGCCCGCGCGCCGGCACCGAAAGAGCCACGCTGTTTGGCAGGCCGTGCCTTGGAGCTATGATCCAAAGATGGTACAGGCTATAGCGAAGGCATCGTTGGGCGTACTCGTCGCCTTCGACAATTACGTCGCCGGTATGCCATATCCTGTCCCAGCAGGACTTATGCCGCTGCAGCAAGCCGTCCCAACCTTCGTTCATTACCCGGAGAATCATGGCCTTTGCAAGCCTGGCTGGATCATCCGTATCAATACCAGTAAAAATTGTCCCGTACACAAAAAACTCGACAGGGGTTGTTCCGTCCAGCTCCACCTCATAATGCGAGAAAACGCCCCCTGCCTCATCCGGAGCTTCGGACAGCGTTGTCGCGTTGCCGGCGGCGGGCGGCAAAACAAAAGCGGAAAAAACAGCCAACGGGATTTTTTGCTCCAGCGTTGTACAATAAAGCCCTTGAACGTTTTGCGCGACAGAGTCTTGTGTCGATTTTACGGCATTAAAGTTACCAAGGTGGGGGCCGTTCAAATCCCGAACGGCAGAGTTTATACCCTGCCTAACAACAATTTTGCATGGGGCATCGGCACGAATCGTATAGCGCATACAGAGCAAGTGAACATCTTCCATGTGGGCAAACCGTTCCGCCTTAACCGCAACCCTCTCACAAGCAGAACCGGCAGGAAGCTTCCAGCTTGTGTCGCGGGAGTAAATTCCGTAGCGAAAGTTTAGAGCCTGCTCGTGCGACTCGGTATGTTCGTCGCCGGCTCTAAGCTGCAGGCCGTTCGCCGATACAAGAACGTAAAGCGGGTCGGGGGAGTTTACGGGTTCGCGCCACTTGTCCCCATGGCGATCGTAAAGGCCCGCAAGTATAGTGGCAGGCATATCCTCGGCTTCGGCTTCGTCAACTACCCCCCGTCGTCCAAAGTAACCGTTTCCCGTAAGAAGCCGGTTGCCGTTTTGCAGCACATCTTCCGCGCCATAACCGTTGTCGTTAATTTCCCAATCACTCAGGCAATACATTGTCTTCCCCGTGCCGCCGAATCTTCAAGCCCGCCGAATCAAGGTTATACGATTTGCCGTATATCTTAATGGCCAACTTTTCGCCAAGCTTATCACGGGTGGGCGAATTGGTCAAACCTAACACAACTTCCTCGGCGCATACCTTCACCCAGATAAGTGCGTTTCTATAGAAAAGCCTGAATTCGTATTCCGTCCATTGCTCCGGCAGGCTTGGGTTGAGGACAAGCTCTTCGCCGTCACTGCGAAATCCGCCGAAGCCGTACACTATGTTCATCCAGGCGGCGGCAATGCTTGTAGTGTGCAGGCCCTCACAAGTGTTGCGGTTGTAGTTGTCCAAATCCATTCGCGTTGCAAAACCAAAGAAGCGAAAGGCATCGGCAGGTTTTCCAAGCTCCGACGCAAATATCGAATGTATTGAAGGCGAAAGAGAAGATTCATGGATGGTCTTAGGCTCGTAAAACTCGTAATTTTTCCGCTTGGCGTCCATAGAGAATTCCTGGTTGTACAAAAACAGAAGCATCAAAACATCGGGCTGCTTGATCATGTCGGTGCGATAGATGCGATCATAGGACCAGTTGTGGTAAAGAGGAAAATCGGTAACGGGGATTTTTGAAATGTCGATATGGGGAAGCGAATAGTACCCCTCGTGCTGCTCAAATATCTTTGTGCTTTCATCGTACAGGACGATCATCTTTTCCGCACAGCGCGAAAAATTTTTCCGTTCCGCTTCGGAAAGCCCGGTTTTTTCGCAAAGGGCTACGTACTTTTCCGGCATGTTTCTTTCGATTTCCCCCAGGGTCTTTTCAGTGAATTCGAAAGTCTTTTTTGCCATGTAATTCGTGTAACAATTATGGTTGACCATCATGTGGAACTCGTCGGGCCCCATAACAGCGTAAAAACCAAAGCCGGTTTCGGCGGTGTTCCAAGAACCACGGGACGCAAGAAAACGGCTTATCTCTACCAACATTTCGGCACCGTGGCCGTAAAGGAATTCCGTGTCCCCACTCACTCTGACATAATGCGCGATACCATAGGCGACACCCGTGCTTGGCTGGAATTGCAGACTGGCGTGCTGCCAAAGATTACACCCTTCTTCGCCATTCAGCGTTGCCACGGGATAACAGGCCCCCCGGCAATCAAGCTGGATGGCCCTTTCCTTTGCGGCATTAAGCGTTGCGTAGCGGTACTCAAGCAGATTTCGTGCAGCCAACGGGTTTGAAAAAATGTAAAATGGAAGGCAGTAGGTTTCCGTATCCCAAAAAGTGTGACCGTTGTAGCCTTCGCCGGTGAGTCCCTTGGCACCAATGTTGTTGGAAGGATCATAACCGTGGTATGTTTGGTGCATTTGGAAAACACAGAAACGTATTCCCTGCTGGTTTAGCGGGTCTCCTTCGATGCGTATGTCGGTTTTTTCCCAGAAGGCAGACCAGTATTCTCGCTGCCGTTCCAGCGCCACGCCAAACGCGGGCAGCCCACCCGTTAGCGCCGTTATCCCCCGCACCCAGATTGGCCCAACGGCGGCTCCGCGTTCCTTTACCGCATAGTTGAAAACGCTTTTTTCAATCCAGCTTTCGCTGCCGTCTTTCAACGCAAACGCGATTTCGAAGCCGACGGATTTTTCCCCTTCCTTTCTACTACACTGTGCATCATGGCTTGCGTTCCATGTAAAGCCAGAAAAAACCTGTTGCCCGGTGCGTTTGGTGCGGGCCTGTATTGCAGCGGATTTGTTGAGCCATTCCCGCCGTTCCAGCTCCCAATAGTTTTTCTTGTCCCAGCCATGACCCGTGTTAAAATCGTTGGCGATTTTCACGGCAATATCAGCATCCCCGCCGGAAACCGCAAACGAGATTTTCTGAAAGCCAAGCCCGGCTTTTACGCTCCCGCCCAGTCCAAGAATATCCTCCATCTCCATGCCAAGAAAGCGGACAAACTCAAGACGAACCACGGGGCCGCCTTTGGTATGCCATTCAAAGCTGCGACTAAAGCTGCCTTCACGCATATCCAACACGCGCCGAAAGCCGCGAATGTCGCAGGAGGCCATATCAAGCGTTTCCTCGCCACAGCGGATTTCCGTTGACAGCCAGTCAACGGCATTCACCATGAAGTGTGTTTTGGTAACAATGCCCTTGTAGCTCTTCTCAAGGTCAACTTCTTCATAAATGCCGTTGAAGTAAGTTCCGCGCAGGGATTCAGCCGAGCAAGCTTCCTCGGCATAGCCCCGGACTCCCATGTACTCGTTTCCAAGAGAAAATACCGACTCCGAAACAAGATTCCGTTCTTTGCTCCAGCCTTCTTCAATGATCCGCCATGGATCGCAAAGAAGGTACACATCCGCGCTTTTCGTCATACGAACCTATCCTTTAATGCCTGCACGCAACGAGATTTGAGTTATATATTTTTGGAAAATGAAGAACAGCACCAAGGGCGGAATTATCGCAAACACAATCGCCCGTATAATGTCAACGTCATTAGCCCGTGTTACCCGAAACTGAAACAGCCTTACCATTACCGTTTCAAGCCCCGTACCGTTCAGCACAAGGAAGGGCAAAAGGAAATCGGACCATGCAGCGTTTATTGAATACAGGACGATAACCATTATTATCGCCTGGCTTAACGGCACGGCGACTTTTGTAAAAATCGTAAAATCCTTTGCGCCGTCTATTTTAGCAGCTTCGATAAGGGACTGCGGAAGCTCGTCAAAAAAATTCTTAAACAGCACTACAAAAAAAGCGTTTGCCCCGATGCTGAGCCACAGGGGAACAAAGGAACCGGTAAGCCCTATCCGGGTAATATTGATAAACAGCGGAACAATACTCGTGGTGGCGGGAATAAGCAAGCTCCATATCACCAAGGCATACACGATCTTCGATCCTGCCGGTTTCACTTTTGAAAGCACGTAGCCCAAAAGTCCGTTAAAGAACACTGCGGAAATAACGCTCCCCGTAACGGATATGAGAGAATTGCGATAAAACCTGACAAAACGCAGATTGTTCCAGGTTGTAATATAACTGTCAAGGTCAAACGACCTTGGAAGGATTGTCGGTTCAAGCACAAACTCCCGAATGTCCTTAAACCCGGAAAGTATAAGCCAAACAAGAGGAGCTGCTCCGGCAACGGAAACCAAAACGGCCACGAGTATGTTCACCGTGTAGAGGGTACGCACGGGCCAACGCTTAAGGTCGAAATTGCGAATTATTCCGTTGTTGATTTGTTTGCCCATGTCTACGTCTCCTGCTTTTTGTTGACTTTGAAATACACCACGGTAAGAACAACCAAAATAAGGCTGATAATAACCGAAACCGCGGCGGCGCGAGGGTAGTCGAATCTTTCAAAAGCGAACCTGAACACCAACTGCATCAACGATATTGAAGCATTGTTCGGCCCACCGTTTGTCATAACCAACGGCTCGTAAAGGATCTGAAATACGGCAATCACCTGCAAGATAAGCAGCGTCCGTGCAAGATTATAAATACCGGGAATAGTGACATATAGCAAGCGCTTAAAGAGGCCCGCGCCGTCAATCATCGCGGCCTCGTACAGCTCTGAATCGACCCCCTGTAAACCGGCGATATACAACAGGGTCGTAGCTCCGGCCCCCCTCCAAGTCATGGCAACAACAATGAGGGGAATGGTCCACTGTGGATTGGTAAGCCAGGCCTGGGGAGATATGCCCACCCAGCCAAGCATGATATTGAGAATTCCTGTTTCGCCCGGCCTAAAAATAAAGCCCCAAAGCATGACCATCGCCATACCAGGAACCACGGCTGGAATGTATACGGCGGTTTTGAAAAAAGACTTGCCAAGCCGTATTTCGTTTATGATTATTGCCAACACGATGGGAAGCAAAAATCCTATTACCAAAGACCATATCGTGTAGCTAAAAGTGTTTCGCATTGCGGGCAAAAAATCGGGGTGCTGAAACACGTCGCGGTAATTCTGCAATCCTACAAATTCTATCAGCCGTATGCCCTGGGCGCGAAACAGGGAAAGCCGAACGCTTTCAAAAAGGGGAGCCCAAACGAAAAAGGCAAACAGCACAAGCGACGGCACCATAATGAGCCAGCCGGAAATATGTTTTTTTACTCGTGGCATCGAGCCTACGGCCCTTAAACCAAAAGCCGGTTTAGTCATCATCATGGCGCCGCCTCCGGAACTACCTATTGTTTACCTGAGCATCCAGCATACGCTGAAAGTTCAGTTGTGCGGTGCTAAGCAATGCCGGTATATTGGCATTCGGGTTTGTAAGCACTGCCTGCAAAACGTTTGTCAATTCGGCATAGAGATCCTGGGTGAGCATCGGCTCTTCGGCCCTAAGGTTCGTGCCTTGCGAAATCATGTCGAAGTAGGAATTGAACAGCCGCATGTCAACATTGAGATACGCATCGATGGCATCCTGCTGCGCCCTAAGAAAGTCCGGACACGTCCAGGCAGGGAAGCTTGGGATGACGGGCACGCCACTGTCCCGGCGCATCCGCGCATCGGCCCTAAGTCCGGCGATGGTATCCTCGGTAACAACCGGGGCGCGGCCCATGATTTCCAGATAGCGCAGGGCATAGGTAACTTCGTCGGAACTTGCATCCCTGGCAAACATGTAGGGAGTTCCGCCCATCAGGGAATACTGCCCCCTGGGGCCGGCCGGCAAGGGAACCATTGCCAAATCGCCCACCGGCATTCCGTTCACCATGGTAGGCTGGTTTACGGCATCCTGCGCGGCGATGTACATTGCCGCCAAACCGGTGCCAAGGGCCTGAAAACCAGAAGCCCACGTTTCGGTGGTAGGACTTGCGGTAAGCACGTCATACTCCCACCGAAGCGATCTTACGAACTGCATTGCGGCAAGAACTTCCGGCGAGTTGATCTGGGCTACCCACCTGCCGTTTCGGTACACCATGAACTCCGCGCCGAAACCCCAGGCGATGTTTGTAAAGTGCCAGCCGCCGGCGTTGTCCATCGCCAAAAGAACAAGACCGGCCCTGCCGGTTCTTTCCCTAATGGTGCGGGCGGTGGCAGCAAGCTCCGCCCAGGTTCTTGGGTACAGGGGAAGACCTTCGGCATCGACAAGCCCCGCAGCGCGGAACACTTCCATGTTCAGCATGAGGCCAAGCGCGTAGGCATCGCGGGGAACGCCGTAGATTCTGCCGTCTCTGGACAGCAGGTTTCTTACTGACTCGTTCATTTTGTCGGCCCAGCCCAGGGCGTTAAGCTCGTCGGTAATGTCCCTTACGAAGCGGCCCGAGATGAGCTTTTCCGGCTCGGTAAACCACGTTTCGAAAATCGTAGGGATTAGGCCCGCTTCGGCCATTGGGACGAAGGTGTCCACGGCGTAGCGGTACGATGCCGGCTGGAGCACAACGTGCGGGAACCTTTCGTTAAACCTTCTGACAAATTCCTGGTGCATGGCAATCTCGTGAGGCAAGGTGTCCTCCGGCCAAATGCCAAGCCTAACGACGGTTCTGCCGTCGTGCCTATCCCTGCCGCCGGCGGCAAAAACAAGCGTCGTTGCAACAAACAACATCAATACAAACACAAGTAACTTCTTCACTGCTTTCTCCTTACAAACGTATTTCCGCAATCAAGCGCAGGAAACCCACACTGCTGTTCTGGATCAGGCTGCCAGTATTCCACACAACGCCAAGAGTCGTATTGGCAATGGCGTTTTCAATATTAAGGCCAAGGTCTATTTTGAAGTCGTTGATACGGCCGTTGCCATCCGACGCTGAAGGGAGGTTGTCATAGAACAGAATTGTCCAGGGACGCAGGGTGCCCGGCATTCTGCCAAGGTTGCGGAACTCCCAATCAAAGTAGGCCGTAACCAGTACGCAAAAACCCCCAATGGGATCGGCTCCCCATGCAGGCGGATGCGGGGCAGTGGTAATTCCCGTTATGTCAATAATATCCACAACAATCTGGGAACCAAGGCCGTAAAAAAGGCCAAAATCACCCCTGGGTTCATGCAGCGTAAACCTAAGCGAGTGCACCAGTCCCGTATCCCTTTCCCTGTCCTCGAAAATCATGTAGCCGATGGACATTCCCGGAAAAACCCTGCCATCGGAATTCAGAATGTAGTCCGTAAGCCAGCCGCCTTGTCCGGGCCAGCGCATGGTTGCGCCTATCGAAAATTCGTAGCCGGGAATTTCCATATCGCCGTTCCTGCTGATGCGCGTACCAATGTCAAAGCCGGCCCAGGGTTCCACGCTGATTTCTTCGTGTAGCTGGATGGTATAACCAATGCGTGTACCGCCGTGGAGCACGTCCACACTATGAGCGGCAGCTCCCCAGTTGTTTGTACCTGCCATCGAAGCAAAGATTCGCATACCAGGCAAAAACCCTGGATTAAATACCGAGTCGATACCAAATGCAAGCCCGTTTCTGTTGTCGCGAGTAATTCGGCTGTCCTGAAACGCAAACTGCGTTCCAAGCTTGAAGTTAAGCCCGAAAGACTCGGCATTGTACATAAGCGCAATCATTTGTGCGTCAAGGTTCATGCCGAAGCGATCTGAAATATTCCCCATAGTATCAAAGCCGAACTGCTGCATCGTGCCATGCGGTCCGGTCTGTCCATCGCCTTGCAAATTCTCCTCACCGCGCCTTGTTATAACGGGAATACCGGTAATCGACAAAACGCGCCGTACATCCACCATGGAATCCAGATAGGCCCAGGATACCCTGAAACCATCGTTAATAAATTCCATGCCCTTGTTCCATGGGGCCGTAAAAGGCTCGTTCCCTCCGGCATTTAGCTGCAAAAGCCATGGCCCCCAGGCAATGCCGGCAAGAAACGAACCGGTCTGAAACCGGTTTGTCCATATAGGGCCAGGGGGGTTGTATCCAGGCCCTCCAACCCCAGGAGGAGGTCTGGTAACGGTATCCCCCGGCGGTTCCCTGTCTGCTTCCCTGTCCGGAGCCGTCTGGATCAAATTAAGATGGAACAAAGTAACCTGGATAAAGCCCACGGCTTGATCCGTAGCTGGCCGATTGCTGAGCTGCTGCCATGGGGCAAGGCCGAAAACCAGATCAAACTGAGTTAGCTCGTTGGAAAGTCCAAACCGATAGGGGTTGTCCAAATCGATACCAAACGAGGTTCGCGACACGATATCCAGCCTAGCAGTGCCGGAGGTCGCAACGTCAATGGCAAAGGCCATACCTGGCAATACCAGCAGCAGAACCAAGGCCACAATAATACGATTTTTCATTACGTCCGATGTCTCCTAATTGTGTTATAATTTATCCTGGCAAAAGCCAGGATAAATTATCTTTACGGGGTCACAAGGCTGTCAAACCTAACTTCGATGTTTCTCGCAACAAATCGGGTATCACCCAAGTTTGTTGACCTGATAAAGAAACCGATATAGGCATAAGCCTCAAGCGTAGGGCTGGCAAAACCTCCGCCATGGACATGGGCGTTATCACTTCCAAGCCTGTATCTTCTGTCATCCCCAGTCCCTTCAATACGGTCATCCTGGTTTATGGTGTTCGGCCACCAGTAATTAACATCCGTATACTCATACGTCGGATACTGGGCAAAATCAAACAGGATCGTAGCATCTGTCACAGATGCCGTGTCATTAAGGAATATCCTCTGGATTTCAACGTAACCATTGTTTACATGCAAGTTAAACTCTGGGCCAGCCGCTCCCGCTCCTGTGATCTGGCGAAAAACCGCAGTCCATCCTTCAGGTACACCTGTATCTTCCTCCTCTTCTTCCTCGTCATTTTCCTCGCCTAACAGATAACCGAAATTAATAATGTTGCCTGCCGGAAACTCGAACCTGGCATCACCAGCACTGTCTGTCGTTCTGACAACAAAACCTACGAAGCCATAACCAGGAAACAGAGGCGAGCCAAAACCTCCTCCATGTTGATATGTATGGGCGGGAGCAGTACTTGCAAGGACATACCTACCAGTTGGGGTTCCAGCCTCCACAACACGTCCAGAGATAGTTTCCCAGAAAAGAGGAGCGCCACCACCCTCAACAGGGGGGGCGTGTGTCGGGGTAGCGGTAAAATTGAAAATGGTTGTGGTGCCTCTTAGGGATCGTGAGTTACTAAGGAATATCCTCTGTATCTCAATGAAGCCACCACCTTGATCGCCCACATGAAAATGAAAAGAGCCATCCCCTTCAGTGGTATATGGGTGGAAAATCACAGTCCATCCCGCTGGTACTGTGAAATCATCAGTCACATCATCACCATTGCCGTTCGGACAACCTGTAAACACTATTGCCATAGGCAATAGAACCGCAAGAAACATTGCAATCTTCTTCATTGAATTCGCCCTCCAAAAAAGTGTTTTATATTCACACGGTTGGGCCAACGGCCCGCCATGCAAATTCCTCAACAAGAGCTCCAAGCCGGAGCCCTACTCCGTCAGCTCGCGAAACGAAACCACCGCATGATCCGGATACACGCCAAACGCGAACCTGGCGTTTCCGCCGTTGTCCGTTCTAATGACAAAACCTATGTGGGTATTTTCGCCAAGCAGGGGGCTGCCAAAGCCGCCACCATAGCTGTAATCGTTGCCGTTGCTTGCAAGCACGAGCCTACCTTCGGGGGTTCCGGCCGCCGCGAAGTTGCGCATCAAATCCGGGTTTATCCACCAAAAGTACTCAACGCCGGGGGACTGGTGCACAATGGCAGCGGTAAAGTCAAAAAGGGTTGTGGCTTCTTCCTCGGATTCAGAGTTGTTGACAAATATCCTCTGAATTTCGATAAAGCCGGCACCGCCGCCGCCGACATGGAAATGGAGTGAACCATCCACATCGTTAATCGCGGCGAAAACCGTAACCCACCCGCCGGTGTTCCAAGGCGTGTCATCGATTACCGGCGCCGCAACCCTTGTCGTTTGGCAACTTGCCAACACCATTGTCAATGGCAATAGTATTGCCAATAATTTCGCAGTCCTGCTCATAGCTCCTCCAAAATGCATCATAGTTTTATTCTTCATGGCACACGCAATATCGGCCTTAGCTCGTTTACGTCCACCGTAAGGCCCGGCCTTACGGCCGCCGCCGCGGCGCGGAAAGCTTGCGCGTCTCTTCTAAAAAGCGCGTTTATCGCTGCCCTTATTGCGGCTTCCTCTGCCGCTGTTGCCGTTTCCGTGAAACGCAGCCTGTAAAACTCAAGGGGCCAGCGAAGGTCTTCCCTCGTAAACGGAAAATCCGGGTTCCATTCCCGCACCCTTTCCTGTATAAACTCAAGCTCGCTGTAACCGCGCTCAATGGTCGGTTCGATGATTGTTCCCTCCCCGTAGTCGTTCCAGGTGGCTATCTGTATGACGTGGGGATCAAACTCCATGGCCATGTTCCAGGTAAGCTCGAAGGTCGCGCCGTCGTTGTAGGCAAGGTACCCGTAGCTTTGTGCATAGGAATCGTGGAATGCGCTAAAGACGGTAGCTATACGGAAGGGCCTATTTCTCTGCACGCCCTGATAAAAGTTTTGCAGGTAGGTAACCAGCCGTTCCTCGGTGAGCGTAAGCCTGCCGTCAATCATCTGCGACAAATGCATGGGCGGCCAGTTGAAAGAAGCGTCCGCCCAGGGGTACCTGTTGTCGATGTCGCCAAACCAAGGTAGGGGATAGACATTGTAAAAAAGAAAGTCCCAGTCGTCCCTGTTGTTGGGCCCCCTAAAGTGCTGTGGGCCAAAACACAGAACCACGGGCCTCCCCTGAAACCTCACGTAAAGCGGGTCGCGAAACCAGTTTTCCTGTGCCCAGTCAAACGACATCCTGCCAATCTCGCGGCTTCGCTGGGTAACGGGCGCGGGGTTCTGCCCCGCCATCATGTTAAGGGTGTTGTCCTCGTACATGATGAGGAAGTTTAGACCGGCGCGTCTGAGCACATCGACAAGCGCGACGGTGTTGTCGTGGTTAATGCCAAAGTCGTTGGCCCTGTAAACGCCGTACCAGTCGATGATTACCCCGTCTATGCCGGCGATTATCATGAGGCTTGCCTGATACTCAAGCAGCGCGACGTTCGCGGAATGATAGGGACCCGTAAGCGGGTACTGCCTGGCGGCAATTCGCGCCCTGCCGTATTCGTCCGCCAGCCAGGGCTCGTATCGGCCCCAGCCTCTCCAGTGGCCGCCGTAAACCCTCGGGTAGGTTTCCTCGCGCTGGAAACGCGGGCCTTCGTACCAAGGCATCCAGTGGGCAAGTATCAAAGGGCCTCCGTGCCGCGATACCGTGGTTTCGTCGCCGAAATACAATTCCTCGAACGGCTGGCACCCCGCAAGCAACAACGCCGGCAGGATTGCCCCCAACAAGAGAATGTTTTTTTCGGCAACAGCAATTCGCCCCATCTTCCCCCGCGCCTTTAATCGCCGTAAATCTCGACTTCCGCTACCTGGCCGCCGGTTGCGCCGGTATTTCCAGTGAACACCAACTGCACAAAACGGGCGTTCGCGTTCAGCCTAACCGCCACGGTGTTGCCGTTTTCAACAGGATCAAAAACGAGCTCCGTTTCGGGTACGGCCGTGGTCCAGGTTTGACCGTCGTTGCCTACCCTTATTTCCATGCGCTGCGTGCGCCTGGCCCACATCCTGTGGGGGTTCAGCCTTATTACCACGGTGTCGATCCTGCTCTGCTCGGCAAGCTCCACCCTAAGGGTCGAAGGCCACTGCCCTGCGGCGGCTTCCCAATAGCTGGAAATATCGCCGTCCGTGGCTTTGTTGGCGGCCCATATATCGATGTGGCTCGAAGCTACGGCCGGCCTGTTTAGGGCAAGGTTCCTGCGCCCTTCCGGGTCAAACACCTGCACCACCTCGCCGGGGCCGGCGGTTGGGGTAAAGAGAATCGGCCTTATGGACATGTCAAAATGGATGCCGGCATCCTGCATCGCCTGCCTAAACCCAACGGCGTCGCCGGCAAAAATCAGATCGTAGATTGCGGCAACCTGCGCCCTGCGCTCGTCCGTCGTTGCCGGATCAATCATTATCCTGTACAGTTCGATTGGGGCCCGGAGGTCCATGTGCGTAAAGGGAAAGTCCGGTTCCCACTCGCGCCGCCTGTCCTGAAAGAATTCCAGGGAGCTGTAACCGCGCTCTATGGTCGGCTCGACCACGGTTCCTTCGCCGTGATCGTTCCAGGTCTGTATCTGGATGATGTTCGATCTTGCCTGCATTGCGGCCTCCCAGGTAAACCTGAGAGTGTAGCCCCTGGCATAAGGCAGGTAGCCGTAGCTTGTGCGCCCGGCATAGGCGTAGATGTCGTGGAAACCAGGAAACACGGTTCCCACCAAAAAGGGCCTATGCTGTTGCCTGTTGTAAAATTCGTTAAGGTATTCCGTCAGGGCGGGAATGGAGAGCCTTCCGCCGCCGGAAAGATGCATGGGGCTCCAAGGCATAGCGGCGTCGGCAAAGGCGGTACGGTGGTCAAGATCGACAAAGAACGGCCTTGTCTGAAGGTTCGACCAAATATAGTCCCACTCGGAGGCCTGGAAAAAATGCTGCGGGCCAAAGCACAGCACCAGTGGGCGGCCGTTCACGTGCACGTAATGCCCGTCGTTGAACCAGTTTTCCTCCATCCATTCGAACGTCTCCCTTGCAACGGTAAGGCCCGTGTTCTGCGGAATAACGCCAAAATCCATAAGGTGCCTTATGCTTTGATCTTCGTAAACGATTGCGTACTTCATGCCGCGCCGCCTGATAATCTCGATCATGGCCATGGTCGCCTCATGGATGGGCCTGTAGTCTATGCCCTCGGTGATTCCGTACCAGTCAAAGAGCACCCCGTCTATGCCGGACATTTTCATGAGGGCAAGATGGTACTCCAACACCAGCGGATCCGCCGAGCAGTAGTTGCCGGTTAGGGGGTAATAGTGGGTGGCAAGGTTTGCCCGCCCGTCCGGAAACACGTGGGTAGGATCGAACCTTGCTCCGCCCTGCGTCCAGTGGAAGCCGTACCTTTGGAACCACGGCATGTAGTGCGCCATTACCAAAGGCTGCTGTACCTGTCTGTTTGTCGGCTCCGCGATTCTAAGCTGGGCAAACGCCGCCGCAAACTCCCGGCTGTAATCCCTCTCCCTGGGCCGCAACGTGGTAGTGCACGAAACAACCAATGCCAAGAGAACCAACGATCCGGCAAAAACCGCAATCTTTTTCATGAGACCTCCAAAAACGTAAATATGGAAAATGATACAAACACAAATTTTGCCCACAGACAGGCAAAATCAGCAACACGCTTAATCGAGCTGCGTAAGTCTTTACACGGTAAGGGATTGCAAAGTAATGAATGGGGG